>Ga0315903_10002056_pt1 | contig 30234 bp, 28 predicted proteins | sample LakEriMetagenome_7_FD_203524 | JGI IMG/M metagenome (GOLD analysis project Ga0315903, IMG submission 203524) | Freshwater fungal communities from buoy surface, Lake Erie, Ohio, United States - Buoy 2 MA119 | ecosystem: Environmental > Aquatic > Freshwater > Lake | place: USA: Lake Erie, Ohio... | reverse complement strand
TATCTTCTATAAGAGAAGGACATTCAGAACCGCCATTAGAAGGTTGAGTAGTAACAGTTCTAGTTCTTGTTTTATAGAATTTACCATCTGATTTTCTAGTACAAGAAGAATCTTCTGGATTAGTCCAACTGCTTACACTACAATCTATTTTATTACAAGGAATATCTTCTGTCAGAGAAGGACATTCAGAACCACCGTTAGAAGGTTGAGTAGTAACAGTTCTAGTTCTTGTTTTATAGAATTTACCATCTGATTTTCTAGTACAAGAAGAATCTTCTGGATTAGTCCAACTGCTTACACTACAATCTATTTTATTACAAGGAATATCTTCTGTCAGAGAAGGACATTCAGAACCACCTTCTTTAGGAGAATTTATTATAGTTCTACTTTTTGTTTTATAGAATTTACCATCTGATTTTCTAGTACAAGAAGAATCTTCCGGCATATTCCAATCGCTAACGCTACAATCTACTTTTTGAGAAGGTTTATAAACATAAAAATAGTAAGCACTTCCAGCAACTGTTAATGTTATTAAAGAAAGAATTGCTATAATTAAGAATAACATTTTTAATAAATATTAAGATAAAAATAAAAAAATTAAAATAAAAATGAAAGAGAAATTAAAAAATGCTTATATGGATATTGCTAAAAGAATATCAGAATGTAGTACTGCTGAAAGATTAAAAGTTGGTAGTATATGTGTAAAAAATGATAAGATTATATCTTTAGGATATAATGGAACTCCTTCTGGATGGGATAATAATTGCGAAGATGAAAATAATAATACTATACCAGAAGTTATTCATGCCGAAGTAAATATGCTAACAAAATTGGCAAAATATGAAGGAGGAGCTGAAAATAGTAGTGTATTTGTAACACATTCTCCTTGTATAGAGTGTGCTAAAATGATATATCAGTCAGGTGTAAAGAAGGTGTATTATAATGTAGAGTATAGAAGTAATGCAGGATTGGATTTTTTAAAAAAATGTGGAATAGAAATAGAAAAAATATAGTTTAAAAATAAATAAGATAAATTTTAATATATTTGTTTGATGTCAAAAATAAATTATAAGTTTTTATATAATGCAAGAAGACAGTTAAGTTATAAGTTAAAACATAAAGTTCCTTACATGATGTTTGAAAGAGCTTTAAAAAAATATATTTCGTCTGAATATAAAACAAATTTCATATTAAAATATGAAAGATTACTTGAACAAGATAAAAAAGAAAAGGAAGATGAGTTTAGTATAGGTTCTAATAAAGCTAAAAAATTATTAAAGTTACATAATTTAATAATTCCAGAAAAATTTCGCGAGATTAATTTAGATTATAAAAATAAAAACTTACAAAATTTTAGTTATAATTTAATGTATTCAGACAAAGAGATTATAGAAGAGTTATTTAAGACATTAACAACATATGCTATAACACTTTTTCCAAAGATTAAGGCAATAGTTCAATTTAGATCTCTAAAGTATAGAGAAAAAGAAATAAAACAAACTCATAATAGTTCAACATTTGAATCAATAGATAAAAGTAAAATATTTGAAGAAATATTATATTTATTTGCAAATGAGAGTTTTGATAATCCGGATATCGAGTCAGGTAATCCGGATATCGAGTCAGGTAATCAGGGACATGGGTTAACAAAATATGAGATAGAATTTTTTGATGAGTTAGAAAGTGTTGGTTTTATATTAGAACATTTTATAAAAAATACAATGTTAGAAGATGGATTAATAGAGTATTTAAATATTTTAAAAGAAAATGTTCCATTTTTTACAGATTTAATTAATAATATCGAAATACAATTATATTATGTAAAATCTGCATATAAAGAAATTTTTATAAATTATTGTATTTATCAATCAACGCCATTAATGAATATAATTCATTTATCTATTTATTATGAATACTTAATATTAATTGAGAAAGAAGAATTTGGAACTCTTCAAGATTCTGATGATGAACGAATCCCTAAAACTGAAAATAATAGATCTTTTGAAAAAAATGAGAATGATATATGCATTGAATCTTTATGTTTAAACGGAGGACCTTTAATAGTTAAGGCTTTGCAGAAAGTAGCATCAATGACAGAGACAGATATAAATAAAAGAAACTTGATAAGTGGATGTTATGGAAATTTACAAAAGTTAATAGAAACTGAGATAATAGCTATAAAAGAATATTTAACATCTCCAAGAAATTTACAGAAAGATAATCCGGGTTCTGGTGCTGGTATTTATGATTTTGAAAAAATAGATTTTTTAAATCCGTTAAGCGTTGCTTCTATAGGTCAAGTAAATAGTTTAATTATAAACAATGAGGAATATGTTTTAAAGTTTGTTAAGCCGCGAACAATTTTAAATGTAATAGCAGAGATATTTTTAATAAAAGATATAGTTAGAAAGAAGATATCAAAAAGCGAGAAAGATGATAAAACTTTAAGAATAAAAAAGATGGATTATTTAAAATATATTATAATGCATATGTTATATGAGTTTAATTTTGAAAGAGAAAAAGAAAATATAGAGATGGGGAAAAAATATTATGAACCAATGAATATATTAACAGTTTCTTTACCAGAAAAAGAACCATTAAATCTTTATAATATTCCTCATTTATGGATGAAAAAAATAAATGGTGTATCATTAAGTTATTTAATAAAGAAAAGAGATAGAGAAAAAATAAGAATTTTAATTCCTGAAATGAAACATTTAATATATGTATGGATATATAATGTTCTTTTTTCAGATGGATTTTTTCATGCTGATTTACATTCAGGAAATATAATAGTAGATGATGATAATAGATTACATTTAGTAGATTTTGGAAATAGTTTTATACTTTCTGAACATGAGAAGAAAAATTTAATTTGTTCTATTCAAGTTCATAGAAAACTTATAAGTTTGATGGAAAGAAATTATATATTTGATAATGAATATTTTTATTCAATTTTTAAAGATCCTATACTATTTTTAAAAAATCCTAGTAAATTATTTACTTTGATAAGAAAAGTAGAAGATAATGATTATATACCTTATATAAAAGAGATATGTAAATATATATTAAATATTGTAAATGTAGAAATACAAGAAAAAGATATGAAATATTTAATAGAAAAAGTATTAGAATTTATACAAACAAATAGATATAAAAAATGTTTTGGAACTTTATGTGAATGTTTATTAAATAATGCTAAAAATATAGGTTCTTTTTCAGGAAGTAGAGTTATGGAATTTACAAAAGGAATATATGTACTTGAAAAAACTTGGAATTTATTATTAGAAATATCTGAAGTAAAAGAAAATAATAAAGTTATAAATATAGCGTTTAATAAGATTGAAGAAATGAATATTTTTCAAAAGATAAAATTATATTTTTTAATGAAGTAAGATAGTTATTTTATTATTTTTTAATAATAAAATAAGATTAAGTAAACATATGCATCATTATTTCGTCTTTTGGATTATGTTCTTTTTGAATTAATTCATCAACTATTTCTTTAGTTACTGTTAATGGAAAATATTTTTCCTTCTTTAATTCTTTTTCTAAAATTTTATATTTTTGTAATTTTCCTAAAAATCTTGCTGTATTGATTTTTAACATTACTGTCTCTATACATTTCTTGAGACCTCTTACTCCTTTATCATTTTTACAAAATGAAGTAATTATATGTTTAATTGTTTCCTCTGGAAATATAATATCATCTATATTAAGGCCAATATTTGGAGCAATTTCTTTTACAAGATATTTTTGACCTATAACAACTTTTGCTTTTTCATCTGGATCTGGAACTTTAATTATATTAATTCTATCTTTCAAAATTGGATTAATTAAATCTATATCATTAAAACTAAATACAAGTACTACTTTAGATAAATCTATATTTATACCTGCAAAATATTTATCATGAAATTCCATATTTTGTACTGGGTCTGTTAAGTGAATTAACAAATTTTGAACATCAATCCCGTCTGTTGTATTTGATACTTTATCAAGCTCATCCATAAATATAATTGGATTCATAACTCCAGTATCAATTAAAGATTGAACTATAATTCCATGTCTGCTTCCACTATAAGTAAATTCAAAACCTAAAAAGTGCGAAGAGTCTCTAATTCCTCCCATACTAAGAAATTTCATAGGTCTTCCAAGACACTCGCTTAATCCTCTCTTAATCAATTGAGTTTTTCCAACACCGGCACTTCCTTGAAGTCCAATTACACGAGGACTAGATTTATTATCGGTAGAAACAAATTGTGCTATATAGTTAAGAATTTCTTCTTTTACTTTATCAAGACCATGAACAGAGTCATTAAGTTTATTCATACAAGTTTCAAAATATTCATGAATTTTTTCTGTAGAATTATTAATGTTAATAGGCATGTTAGCAAATTTTCCAAAAGGAATTTTAAGAAGATTTTCAAACCATTCCATATGTTTTTGTTTATCACTATCAGAGTTCTTAAGTCTATCAAGACACATTTGTTTAGTTTTTTCATCAAGATTAGATTTTTTAATTCTATCTTTCATAGATTTATATTTAGGATTTCTACATCCTCCATCATCTTCATCATCTCCTGTAAATAAAATAGAAAAGATAGGAGGCATTCCTCCAAAGAAAGAAGGAGGTTGTCTAAAAGGAATTCTTGAAAAAGGATCTTGATTATCTCTAGATCTTGTCTTTCTTTTTTTATTTGAATTCTTATTTTGAGTTTTCTGTCCTTTATTTTTTTTATCGTTTTTTGGGTTCCGACCCTCATCTTTACTATTACTTTTAGCTTTTCTAGGAGGATTTCTTCTTGGAATATTTTTTTCTGCCTGAAAAGGACCAGTTTTATTTGATTGAGAGTCATTATTACCGCAGGCCGAGAAACTTTGTTTCTCTCCAGACCCAATGTCTGAATTAGGCAATCCAAAATTTACAGTGTCTTCTATATAAACAAAGACGTTGTTTTGAGGGACATCATCATTATTAATCATTTTTATTTATTAATATATAATATAATATTAATAAATCAGTTTATCATTTTAAATTAAAATTAATTTTTAAAATGTATATTTTTTTCTTACATGGAAAAAAATATTTTTTTCCTATATTGTTAGTAATAATAAAATGTCATACTATACATTAAAAGAAAGTTATACATCAGGAAAATTTATAGATCAACATCCAGTAGATGATTTCCCATTCTATAATAAGTGGAGAAATAATCCTCTTTCAGATCATTCAATAATTCGCGCTAATGTTGCTGGTTATTATCCTTATAATAGACGCATGGTTCAAGAAATTCCTAAACCAGTACCAGTACCAGAAGTTACATATCCAGAAGAATTAATATTAGCAAAAGATTATTCAATTACTTATCCACCAACAACATTAATTTCAAGATCAATTGAATTGTCAAAGGCAAATATGATTAATACTCAGCCTTAAAAATCTTCATATATTTCATTAGAATATTCAAAATCTTCGTTTTCTTCGATTTCGCTAAAATTATTTCTAGTTGGACTTTGAGATTTATTACCTGACCCGAGGTCAGGATTATCAGAATTTGATTCTTCAAAATTATTTTCTTCGGAATTATTATAATATTCATCAATGCCTTCAATTTCTTCTCTATTGTTTATTAAAATATCAATTAGTTCGTAAAAAGCTCTCTTCATATCAGGACCTTGTGAGCTCATAATAATACTTCCACTTGCAAACACAAGGAAAGTATGATGATTTTCTTTTTTAGAATATTTTTTCTTTTCTTTAATATCCATTAAATCGCTATAAAACTTATAGGGAACAAATTCGCTATAAATTTTAAACATATTATTATCATTATTTTTTAAGTATTGAATATTTGATCCCTGATCTCTGGTATTTGGGTCCCGGCCCTCATTAGATTCAAGATAAGTTATTTTTGTTAAATCAGATTTTACAGTGTTATCGTAATTAACTTTAATATTAACACATGTATAAAGACTTCCATCAAATATACTTCTGTAATTAGTGTTTATATTTATAAAATTATCAAGTTTAGTTCTAGATATATGAAATCCTATATTAAAATCCATATTTTGCATAACAGTATTAAAAATAATAGTTAATTTATCATCGCAATCTATATTTTTATCTTTTTCAAGATAGTGAAATTTTTCACCAATCCATTTTTCAGTTTCTTTAATAGTATTATAAATATAAATAATAGAACGAATATAACTATCTTCAGTTTTACAACCTGTAATTTGAAATTTACCATTAGAATAAACTTTAACATTTATAGTTTTATTAGTAGTACCAGAATCATTGCTATCAATAATCATAACAAGAGTTACAGAATGTAAAAAGAATGTTTTTCTTTCTTTCTTTTTTGGTTTAAGAGAAACTCCTCTTAAAAGAATACCTTTAACTTTTTTACCATTTTCTTCCCTTTCAACTCCTTGTTCAAGACTAATTATACTTCCATTAGGAATATTATTTTTACTAACAGAAACTTGTATTTTTGGTTTTCTTCCACGTTTTTTTTTATCAGAAATATATTCTGTTATTGGCATATAAGCAAAGAATTTATTTAAATCAATTCTTAAATTTGATATACCAATAACAGTTCTTGTTGATACATCAATGTCTTCAAATCTTTTTAATTTACCATCATGAGAAGTTATACTTTTAATCATTTCTTTTGATTTTTTTGATGAAGTTTTTGAATCTTTATTTGAACGAGGAATTATTTTTTTATCCTTTGTTTTTCCTGTTCTTGGGTCCCTTCCGTCGTTGCGACTTCTAGTAATCCTGTCCTCGGGTCCTGTAATTAATTCATCGTTAAAATACCCATCGTCTCGATTATAACTTGGTATATAGCTTTTTTCATCTTCAGAATAACTCATTTTTAATATAGAATTAAGACTCTAATATAATTTATATACTTAAAGATAGCTTATTTCTTTAAATAAGAATATTTAAAGAAATCAGTTTACAGGATCTAAACTTTTAATTAGACAATTATTTGAGAATTTTCATCGTCAGACTCATATTGTATATTATTATCTATTTTACTTACAATAGGTGTAGCAATAGGAGTTTTATCTAAATTTTCATTATCGCTTTGACATGAATTTATAGAAATTTCTATATCACTATCCAATGCTCCAGGAATTGCTGGATTACTGGAGTTTATCTCTGTATTAGATAAATTATTTATTTTTTGAGATTCCGAAGATATTGAATTTTCTATAGAGGGTATTAATTCTTGTAATCCGGAGTTTAGCTCCGGTAATCCGGAGTTTAGCTCCGGTAATATGGATTCAGAACTAGGTGAAGATTTTTCAGAAGACGATATATTTTGTAATTCTATAACAATTTCTGAATTCTCAGGTCCTGAAACTTTATCATCAGGTCCAGAATCATTTGAGATAGTATGTCTATAACGATTTATTAAATTTTTAACTTTTCCTTTGGGAACTTCTATTTCTTCTTTTTTAGATGTATATGAAAAATTATTTGTATTCAAAGAATAATCTGGTTTATTTCTATTACCTAAAGAGATTGTTTTTCTAGCAGAATAATCGTATTCTTTATTTTGAGATAAACTATATCTTCTTTGATTATTTAAGTGTGCTCCTCCTATAATACTACGAAGATGATTAAGAGGAGGAATATTTTCATTTTTAAAAGATTGAGAATTTATAGAAGGATGTATTATATCAATTTCTTTATTATGTGATAAAACATTATTTTCTTGAATAAGAGGAGCTAATCTTTCACTCATCATAGCAGTTTTCCATTGATTTACACCACTTATTTTATTTTCTAAAGAATTTATTTTCTTTTTAAAACTATCAACTGGACTTCCAGTTGTTGATGAAGTATTAGAAGTTTGAGAACGATTATAATCTATTATTTCTTTTCTTTCTTTTTCAATTTCTTTAAAAACTTTAGTATGATGTATAGCATCACATATATCTGGGAGAATTAATTCTTCTTCAATTGTTAATGGTATTCCATTCTTAACAGATTTTTCACGTTTCTTCTTTTCTTCCGCTTTACGTTGCTGTTGTTTTTGATATACATCTTTAAATTTTTGAATTACATCTTCTGGTATAGAAGGACTTTGTTCTATTAATCTATCATATTCGCTACGACATATCTTTATAAAACTATCTGCATCTCCTCTTGAATCTCTATCAACTGATAAAGCTATAGCTATATTTCTTTGTAATTTACTCCATCCTATACTTACATTATTATGCGCCTCACTTAACTGAGCGTATTTGAAAAGACTTTGTAATGTTGTTAAAACTCCTGTAAAAATATTTACAGCACCAATTCCAGCCTGAGCATAACTAACATATTGTTCAGGAACATAACCAGATATAGAAACACTTAGTGTTCCAGATAAAGTAGAAAGAACAATAATAGGAACAGCAAAATAATAATTTTTTTTACTATATTTTCTATAAGAATCTTCATGAAGCCATTTATAACAAGCACTAACATCTGCCCAACCTACAAGTAATTCTTCTGTTTGGTCAGTCCATGTAAGTCTTCCCATTTTAGTAAGATCACTTGAATCATCTTTTTTATTATTTTGTTTTTCAATATCATTTACAGAAGCTTGATTACCTGACTCATTTTTAGAATCTCCATTATTTTGTGATTGATTATTTAATTTATCATTATTATTCATTTTATTATTTAATAATAATAAAATAATTTTTTTAAAATAATTGTGGAGAAGAAGGAGTATATCTATACTCACTTGATATGTTATCAGGATCTTTTGTATATCCAAGCATATTTGACATTGGTGTATTTATATTCATACATTCAAGCATACAATTTGCGTACATATCTTTATCTTTATTCATCCAATTTTGCCATTGCCAGATATAACCATTTCTATATTCTTGACATTTAGATTGACATAAATATGTATTGTTATCAAGAGCAAAATTTTCGTTATTAGAAGATAATTTATATAGTAAAAATCCAATTACTAATAAACATAAAATATGTTTTGTTTCCATATTAATTTATAAACAGGTGAAGAAAAAAAGAAAAAATAATTTAATTTTTTATAAGAAAAATTTACTTTCTTCTTCTGTAAATAAATTAGTTAATTCTTTCATACTAAAAGTTGTATGAAAATTCGTATCAAATATTGAAACTTTCTTAAATACAGGTTCAAAATGTGTATTATTTATATTATAAATAACTACGCTAACATTATTTGAATCATATTCATAACCTGTAGAAATAGGTTTTAATGAATTTGAACTAACAATAATTATATTAATTTTTAAAAGACTTTGTAGATAGTTTATCATCCATTCTTCAGTAAAACTTTCACAATTTGATGCTTCATTAAAAAATTGTGTATAGTTATAAGTTTTATAAGCATCAAAAATTTTATACAATTCATTTTCTGTAAATCCATTTTTAACCATTTCATTTACAAGGTATTTAATTAATTGATTCAAATTTGTTAATTTTTCATTAATAGATAATTGTTGAATCTTATCAAAAATAGAACTGATATATTTATTTAAATCTTCTGTTGATTTTATAAACTCTGGATAAGTACTAAAGCATTTTATAGTTATAGTTTGTAAAACTATTATTTGAAAATCTAAAATAGCTTTTTCTCCTTTATATATTGATAAATAATCATTAATTGACAATCTACTTGCTATATTTTCTCTCATTGTTATAGCATCTACAGGATTATAATCATTTCTAAGTAAAGCTTTACAAACAGAATGAAAGAAACAACTTCCATCACTTTTTGCAGGAAAACGATACCAGTACTCATTTAATATTTCAGGAAATCTTCCTCTGATAGGACATAGAATAGGAATATTTTGTGTAAGAATGGTATTTTCAATTTTATTATTTTTCTTACATATAAAATATTTATAAAAGCTATTCAAAAGCATTTCTTCTTTATTTAAAACAATTTGTGGAAATTCTGTAATTAAATTTTCAAAACTATCAACTTTCATAGGATAAATTCCTTTATAAGATAATAAATGAAATAGTTCTTCTATAAAAATAAGGTACTCTTCTTGTTTAGTAGCTGTAGCTGTTCCTTTCAAATCAATTTCAATTTTTTCACCATAAACTTTTCCTGTATTCCGGGCCTCGAGTCCGGTAACATCCAAAGATTTAATATAATAATAATCACTTATAATATTTCCATTTGAGTCAAAATTTTGTTTTACAACATTACCGTCCATAAAAGTTCCAATAAATATTCCATCATTTTTTAAGAATAAATCAATAGTTTCTACCAAATTTAAAAGCATTTGTCTATCCTTAAAAAAGAAAGAAAGAACAAAAAACATATTAACAATATCTACTTTATCATATATTTTAGATGATAAGATAGATGTATCTTCTCCTCCAGCATTTATTTTTACAACTTTATTTGATAAATCTTTATAAACTTTATCAAGTCTATTAGATAATTCATTTAAATTATTAATATTAGGTTCTACAGCGTATATTTTTTCAATTTTAGAAGTTCTATATTTTGGAAGATCTCCTCCCTTTCCAGCTCCTAAATCAAGAATAGTTCTACCTCCACAATAATTAACAATAAGTTTTTCTTTTATTTTATTATGTAATGTTCTATAATTTTCTAAATATTTTATTTCAGTTTCTTCTTTCTTAGGAGGAAAACTTTGTTTTTCGGCCTGAGGAGGAAAACTAACTATTTTCTTTTCTTTACTAGGCCCGACACCGAGATTACTTTCGTAACCTAGACCTCGAGTCTCGTACTCCTGACCTCTATAAGAATTTATTTTATTTATTAATAATGGAAGTGTCAATTCGTTCATAATATCATAATAAGTATCATTTACAACAGAAACATAATTAGAATCATATAATCCTTTATCAAATCTTATTCTGTGAATAATCCATTTTTTATTAATAATATCATATCCACATTCTAAAACATTGTCTTTAAGTTTATTTCCTTCAATTCCATCAATAACATCTGTATTATTAACAGTTATTTCAAATGGAGTATTATATTTATCAATTTTTATAAGAGTCTCTCCATTAAAAGAATATAATCCATATGTAGTTGTATTTTCGTCACTTCTTTCAGGAATAGCAGTAAAATCTATTGTAATTTTTGAATAAAATTTCCATTTAAGAGCAGGCCATGAATTAAAAGAACCGTTAAATTGAAATATTAAACCGTCATTTGTATCTGTTAATTTTTCTTCTTTATAATGAGAGTTCATGTATTGTAATACTTCTTTTATCATTTCTTTTATATTTTTAGAATAGAAATAAGGTTTGACTTTAAAAGTTAGTTCTTTATTTGCAACATTTTTAAAATTATCAGATAAAAATGATTTAATAGATTCGCAAATTTCTACTCTTTCTTTAAGAGAACTGTTAGAGATACTTTTATTGTTATTTAGATATATACAGTCATAAAGATTAATTTCAACAGAATTGTCAAGAAATCTTACTTCTGTTTTACAGATAGAGTTTAAATATTCAAGATTATTTAAAGTTGATACTTGTGAAGCCATAAAAACATCTGTTTTATTATATATGATAAGAGAATAACTATTTTCAAAAGATATAATAGATAAATTATAACCAACTCCATCAAGTTTATTAGTAATAGAAAAATTATTAAGTCCTGCAGGTAAAACTTTTCCAGAATCAGCTTTAGATTTTACTATAAAATCTCCATTAATATGTTTTTCTTGAATATTAACAGGTTTAATATCTTTTATATAATTATTTTTAATTTGCAGAGATAAATTATATAATTGTTTATTTACAGATGTAAATTTAGTTTCTGAGAAAAGAGTATTAAGTTTTGGGAAAAGACAAGAGAATGCATCTTTAACTTCATTCATAAAAGTTTTATAATTTTTAGGATTTGATAAAATTCTTTTTATAAATTCAGGTTTAAATTCTATTTCAATTTCATGTGTTCCATGTTTATATTTTTCTAATCCAGTTTCACGGTCAAGTTCCATTCTAATTGTAAAATCAATTATAAAGTTTTCAAAATGAAAAGATTTTCTTTCTCTTTTAAAAGTTTTATGTTCTTGCAAAGAACCATCAAAATCTTCTTGTTTAATTTCTACTTCAAATCCTTTTGCTAAACGTATTGCTGATATATAAGGGTTGTATTCATATCCTCTTGTTTGAAAATTTGTAATAATATTAAAAGTTGTGTTATATTTTGTATAAGAAGATTTTCCTGTTTTAGGATCAATAAAGTCATCAACATATTTAATTTTCTTTTGATATACAGTTGGCATACCTTCGGAAATGGTGGTAATTTTTCTATAATCACCTTTAATTCTAACAATATCATCTTTATGAATAAAGTCGGTATATTTTTTATAGTTAAAAACATTAGAATATATTTTATTCCATTCTTTGTAATTAACGTAAGAGTCAAAAACATATCTGTTATTTTTTAAATTAAATTTTCCAAGTCTAAATTCAATTTCAGGAATTAAACCTTCAGTTCCTTTTGGATTTGGGGAATAAAGAACTGTCTTTAAGTCTGTGTTTTCATTATTATCAATTGATAAACTATATATAGTCATTTTTGTAAATATTATTATAATATAATAGAATAATATTTAAATTAATTCAGTTTTTATATAATGATTAATTATTTTTATTTTTATCCATTCTTACAAATTCTAACAACATGCGTCTTAAAATAGGTGGAAATTCACGAATATCAAATTTTACATCACAATTATTAGTATCTGCAAGAGATTGATTTATTTTTTGACCAGAATATGGAACATCAAAAATTTTAGATTGATTTTGTCTTAAAGAATGAATTCTAATGATTAAGAAAACACAATCTAAAGCTTCTTTTTTCATTTGTTGAACACCTTCTATGAGTTCTCTTATTTCACCCATTGTAATATCTTCAAATCGAGGATCAGTCTCAATCATTTTATTAATATTATTAAGAAGATGATCGTACAAAGGAAAACTAGAATCTATAGTTTCTTCAGGCATTTTTTATCTTTTATATATAAAGATAAAAAGTATTTTTTAAATTATTATTTATAAATTTATTGTCTTCTATTTTTTCCATATAAAGCATCTGCTTCAAAATAACAAACTCCTTTATCTTCATCACAGATAAGATTAAATGGAATACCTCCAAATTTTTTAACATCATCATCAAATTTAAAATTTTTATTTTGAATAAAATGTTTTTTAGATTGAAGTCTCTTTATCATTTCTTGTAAAAATTCAAGACAATCTTGAGGATTAAAATCTTCATCATCATCTGTCTCATATCTAGCAATAGGTCTTCCATCATAATATAACATCATATAAGGAACATATTCAAATGGAGCAATAGTTTGAGATGACATTTTAATAAGAGCAGGATTTCTTGCTAAATTACACAAACCAAATTTACAACCAGTTAACAACTCGCTACGAGCCATTTGTTTAAAATAAGGAATAACATTTTCACAATTATGACATCTGTCAGCATGAAATAATAGAAAACTGATACCAGGAACTTCTGTACAAAGAATTTTTCCACCTTTAGTTGATTGGCTTAGCATAAAATCATCTGTTGATAAATTTGCTACAAGATTACTCATTATATCTTATTTTATAAAATAATAAGGAAAATTTAAACTTATAATTCTTTTTTTATTTTTAATTTAAACTTATAAAAATAAAAAAAATATAATTTTTCTTTATTAAATAAAAAGATAGTTTTATAAAATGAGTTACGAAAAGATTATGTATAAAGTTGAAAATAAACAACTAAGTAATTTTTTAATATCTAAACTAGACGATTTAATATCTACTTCTTGTTTATTTTTTGAATACCTTTTAATTCCAAGAGATGGTTATCTTAACGTTTTTAGTGAAACTATGAATGAAGCTAGTATTCCTGTAATAGGAGGAACTCTTATTAATTATGTTATATCAAACGTATTAGGTTATAAATATAAAACTTTTCCTCATTATAATATTTATACTTCTCATATTGTTGATGATTATTTAATAAGTCAAAAAATAGATATTTCTAAACTTAAAGATAAATATTCCACTATGATTGAAAATAAACTTAGCATTGATATCAAGCTTAAAATTCAACAATATTATAAAGATATTAAAGATAAAGACGAAGAACCAGAATATATAAGAGAATCTATTTATACTCCAATTGATAACTATTTACTATGGCTTACTTCAATAATAATTGAAAGTCCTGAAAATCTTAATAATGAAGAATTAATAATTAAAAACATAGATTATTTTAATAATCTTGAAGGTGATAATGTGTTTTATCCAAAAGATTATAATTTTTACGAAGAAGATGGAAATATATTAACTCAATCTTTTATATGGCTTCTATGCGGTATGAATGATTGGTTAGAAAAGAATATAATAAACTATACAGATATTTTATTCTTGAGTAGAATATTAACACCAGCAAGTGATAAAGTTCTTGCTGATAAAAATTTAAGAGATGTAAGCAAAGATGATAATTATAATAATGTTAAAATGAATCTTAAATCAGCAGTTTTTACAAATGAGTTTTTTATAAGTGATAAAGCAATTGAAAAACTTACTAATTTATTTATAAATTTAATGAATGAATTTAGAAAAAATCCATCAGGAGAATTTGTAAAAAGAATTAAACTACTATCTATTATTATTTAAAGTTCTACAACAATAGGTGGAATATCTTCTTTTGAGGACACTGGGTTCTCTTTATTCATATCATCTTTAGGTGATTCTTGATCATCCTTAACAATTTTCTTTTTAGTTAATCTTTTATAAATCTTTTTAGATAAAATAAAAGAAGATGCTAATAAAGAAACAGCACCTACAATAACTCCTAACTTACAAAGGTTTTTATTTGGACACTTATCACAAACTTTTTGAGAAAACATTTTAAATATTAGAAATATAATATTTAAATATTATATTTTTATTCTTTCACTTTTATTTTTAAAAGAGGTCTTTTTAATTTTTAACCGACAACTATTTCCCATATTTAAAATAATTATAAGAATGATATCCTAATGCTGAAAATATAACTAATAATAGCATCTCGAAATATTTTCTTTCTGTGTCAACACAGTTATATCCTATATAAAATAAAAGAGGAAATATTATTATCATATGAAGAAGATAAATCCAATTCATATATTTTTTCTTTTCATCTAAATTCTTTAATAATATAGAATGATATATAAAACCTCCTATAGATACGAACATTAACAAATAACATATCCAAGAAGGAATTGTTTTTCTGTAATGATATAAACAATAAAGAAGTGGTACTATTATAAATATATGAAAAAGATTTATATATGATGACATTTATTATCATATATAAAGTAAAAAAAAATTATATTAAAAAATTAATCATTCTCAAATATAATTTTCTTTTTATTATAAGGTTGTTTTAGTTTAATACTTAAATTATCATTTTTATTTAATTCATTCCAAATTGAAATTAATGCAGCTTCATTAGCATTACAAATAGAAGATATATTTTTTATCATATTATTTGTAATATCTATAAAAGACTTTTGTATATTATTTTCTAATAAATTAACTAGAGAATCTTCCTTATTTATATTATTACTCATTTATCTTTATAATATATTATAATATATAAAATCAGTTAATCAACATATTAACTTTTTGATATTTTTAAATAACTCATAAGTGTATAGAAACTATCATATATTCTAGAAATATAACCTTGATTATTTGAATTACCGGTCCCGGGACCCGAATTACTAATTAGTTTATCTCTATAATAATCATGAAGTTGTCTTTTTCTTTTAATACTTTGTTCTCCAAAACAAACTTCAACTTTTGTATTAGCAGATTCTCTTAAATATTCTATATAATCTGTTGTCATTTTTCTATTATGTAAATATTATTTTTTTAGATTCTTTTTAAATTCTTGCTGTATTATAATTTTTAATAAACCATTCTACTGTTTCTTTTATTCCTTCTTTTAATGGTGTAAATTCAAATTCTATATTCTTCTCCTCAAGAAAATTTTTTAATTTATTACTATCTGCTGTTTTTTTATACTGTCCTTCATTATATGTTTCATCAAACTTTATCTGACTTTGATTAAATGTTTCTGCTATCAAATTTACAACCTCTCTAATTGTATATTCATTTTCTGACGGTTCCTGTTCTTGAGTTAAAAATTGACATGGAGATAATATAATCGGTTCTTTACTTTCATAATCTTCCATTATAATCATTAATAATTTTGCTAAATCTTTTGAATATATAAACTGTCTTAAAGCTGTTCCTTTACCTTTTACAACAAATGATGTGTTATTTTTTAATGATAAATAGCATTGATGCATTAATGCTGGAATTACATGTCCATCTTTTAATGAAAAATTATCAAATGGTCCATATATATTTGTAGGAATAACACATACAAAATGTGTCTTTTTATTTGGAGAATTATTATATAACTTTGTTTGAACTTCTAATATTCGTTTCGCATAAGCATAACCTTCGTTTGAATAATGAGGAGGACCATTGTGAAGCATAGTTTCGTTAATAGGATATTCTGTTTTATCAGGAAAGATACAAGTTGATAGAATACAAATACATTTTTCAACATTAAATAATTCGCATAGTTTAACAACGTTAGTGTTTATTTGAATATTATCATCAAACATTTTCTCATTTTCATTTATATTTTTATATAATCCTCCAACATTAGCAGCTAAATGAATAACACAATTTGGTTGTATTTCTTTAAAAACATTTAAAGAGTTTTCAAAATTTGTTAAGTCACAATATTTAGACGATATAAATTGAAAAAAATATTCATTAGAATATAAGTGACATATTTCTTGAAGAGACTTTCCAACAAGACCAGTACCTCCAGTTACAAGAATAGTTTTCATTTTAATAATTAAATATTTAATTATTAAAATAGTTTTTAATTCAGTTTATTTCTTCAATTCATTATCTTTCATCCAACTTTTATATTTCTTTAATAATTCATCTAGTTCATTAAGCCAAATATCAGTTGGTGATAATTTCTTATAATTATTTAATTCTAGATTAACTTGTTTTTCTTTTTCTTGTAAATCTTTTAATCTTTGTCCTGTCATATGTCTTACTTGAATTGATAACAAATAATCATAACTCTCTTTTCCATTTTCTGAAATCTTCATATCATATTTCTTTTCTTCAAGTTCTTCTTCTAATTCATCATCATCTCTATCTTTAAGAGATATATCATTATTTAGAATAGCTGAAATAAAACGAATTTTATTCTTGATATATTTCAGATCTTCTTCAATAGCTTTAATAACACCTTTTTTACGAATTTCATAATACTTTAAACGAATCTCGCAAAATTCTTTCAATATATCTAAAACATTATTATATTTTTTAATCTTTTGATTAATATCAAAAAGAACCATGTTTGAAGTAGTCATTGTATCAGTTAAAGATAAATGATTTTGACTAACTTTTTCATCACTTATAATTGTAAAATTAACAATTTCATCTGTTGAATTATCGCATATAGTTTGAATATAATCATCTTCTTTTAGTTCTTCAAGAATTTCTTTATACTTTAAAATACTAATATTTTTTCTACCAATTGGTATTTCTGTAATATTATATTTGAATACATTTTTCTTTTTAGCTCCAGCTCCAATTGTTGATATATCTTCTGATATAATACCATGTGTTGTAATATTTCTCTCATCTGCAATAATCATACCTTTAAAATTTCTATACCAAGGTATCATTTCTTCCAATTCTTCTCCTTTAATCCATTTCTTTATGTTTTCTATAATATCTTCTGGATTATAACATGGAATAAAACAACTCCATCCTGTTCCTATACCACCTTGACAACCATTTACTAAAATCATTGGAATAATTGGCATATAAAATTCTTTTTCAATCTTAAAACCATCATCTTCTCTATCAGGAAGGAATGGTTCATCTTCCTCTCTAAAAATCAATCTTGTTAAAATATCAAGTTTTGTAAAAATATATCTAGCACTTGCAGCATCTTTTCCAAGTTCCAATCTAGAACCAAATTGTCCTTCGTTAAAGAATAAAGAAATATTATTACTACCTACAAATCGTTGTGCTAATTTTATAATAGTATCAAAAAGATTTTGTTCTCCATGATGATAACTAGAATTCTCAGCAACATAACCAGCAAACTGTGCTACTTTAAGAGATTGACCAGAATATTTAAGATTTCTCTTAAAAGCAGAATACAAAACTTTACGATGACTTTCTTTTAATCCATCAATCATAGATGGAATACTACGCTTACAATCATCAAGTGAAAAAAGAATTAGTTCTTGATTTAAGAAGTCAGTTACAGATAAATGTTCAACTTCATAATCTTTTACATCTTCTGTAAAACATATATTTGGATTATATTTTGATAACCAATCTTTTCTATATTCAGTATTTTCCTTTCCAAAAATATCATTCATTAAAATATTACCACTATCATCTAAAACTACTTCTACAATTCTTCTACCAAAATCTTCCTTTACATCATCTGCTTGTGATGTACCTAAACCTTTATAATATTTAATTTTATTATGATGAGGTTTATGTTCTTCTATATATTTATTACTTTCAGATTGAAAGAAAAAACTTAATTTCTTTCTTCCTTCTGTAATTTTAACAATTGGAGTTCTCATAAAGTAAAAAAATCCACCACGTTTTAATAAAGAAGGAAAAAGTGTATGGAAAAAATTTAATATTAATCCAGTAATATGAAATCCATCAACATCTGAATCAGTACAAAGCATAAGTTTTCCATATCTTAATTTCTTAAAATTTTCTTCTTCACAATAATCTACTCCATGTTGTAATCCAAGAGATTGAATTAAACTTTTCACTTCTTTATTTTTAATAAGAACATCTACACTAGCATTTTTTACATTTAAAAATTTACCACGAATTGGAAGAACACCAATATAATCATGCCCTTTCTTTCCCTGAATACCATAAGCCATACCTTTTACAACATAAGTTTTAGCAGAATCACCTTCTGAAATACAAAGATAACAATCTTTTGCTTTATCTTTTGAACCTGCAAAGTTAGCATCGACTAAACCTTCAACTTTAACAGTACCTCGTTTTCTTTCAGTAACTTTAAGATTTTGAAGTTCTTTTATTTTAAGGCTTTCTTCTATATCTTCAATAAACTTCCATTTCAAAAGTAATGTTAAGTCTTTCTTTTTCATTTCTGTTTTAACGACAGGTCCATTTAATTTAGTTTTTGACTGATTATCAAAAGAAGGTTTATCAACACTAGCATAAACAAAAATAAAGAAATGTTTTTTAATATCTCTTATATTAACTTCATTCTTTTTATCTTTTTTATTTTTAGAATTTCCATTAATCTTATCAACAATAGGTCTAAAAATAGTTTCACACCAAGCATCAACATGAACACCTCCATCTTTTGTATAAATACCATTTACAAAACTAATTTGATTAAATTGAGTATCAGGACAAATAAAAACTCTACAATCATCAGATTTTAACATCATATATTCATCAGGAGATTGTTCGTAGTAAAGATCAACATAATCTTTAATGGAATTCATCTGTATAATGTTACTATTACCGGGCCCAGGACCCGGATTAAAATAAGTTTTAACACTATTCAAACTAACAGTCATAGCAGTATCATAAACAATCTTTGTACAAAGATTATAAATATCATCAGTTAATCCAGATAATCCAAATTTCTTATAATCAGGAGTAAAAGAAACTTCTGTAAATCCATCTTTTTCATCTTCAGTTCCAGTATATTTTTCAATAACAGGAGAAGATTTATTATACATATTATTAGTCCAAGTTTGAGTATATATTTTTTTCTCAGATTTATTAAAAATTCTAATTGTAAAATTAGAGCTAAATATATTACATAATTTTACACCATAACCGTTACGACCGCTAGTTTTTCTTTCTTCTTCATCATTATAGTTGCTACTAGTTAATAGATTACCAAAAATAAGTTCAGGAGTTGGAATTTTCTCATCAGAATGTTCTGTTACAGGGATGTTTTTACCATCATTCCAAACTTTAAAAACTCCAGTTTCTTTATCTATAGAAATCTTTATATTTTTTGGAATAATTTTGTATTCAAGACTTCTCCAAACATTATCAATAGCATTACTAATAACTTCAATAAATATTCTAATTAAACCTTCTGGAAAGTTTATAGTTTCTAAAACAATTTTTTTTGTTTCAGGATTAATTACATATACAGGTTCAATAGATTGAACGTTTTTTACACTACCAATATAAGTATCAGGTCTAAGAAGAATTTGCGAATGAAGTTCTAATTTCTTATAAGAAATATCTCCAGATTTTTGAGAGACACTAAAAGAAGAATTAAATTCATTAATATTTTCATCATTATTAACGGTATTAAGATCATCTTTGTCCTTATTGTTATTTTCGTTATCTTTTTTCTTAATAGATGTTTTATTAGATGCGATAGCATCAACAGCAAGTTTTATTTTTTCTGTTTTAGTTTGTTTAGGAGGCATATTATATAAAGATATTATAGTTTTAAAGATATAATTAAAATAAAAATCAGTTAATGAACAAATAAAATAAAATTTTTTTTTCCATATATGTTTATAAATATAATGGCATCAAATTATGCAACACAAGATGATTTAAAAAATTTAAGAGCAGAAGTTTTACAATTAACATCAACTATTTCACAAGACAATATTCAAACAAAATCACAAATAAATCAGATACTTCAATCTCAAAAAGAAATTCAACAACAAATGACACAATTTAAAATGCAAGGAGATATAGGTGTTGGATTTTATGGGAAACAAGCACAAGAAGAGGGAGGTCCTAGAGGAACTGGTTGGAGTATAAACAATGCTTCTTCTATAGCAGCATATAGAGCTTCAAAAGCAGCTGTATCTCCAGATTATTATGATTGTACAAATAAAAAAGTAGTAGATATGTACGGAAGACCTTTACCAGATCCAGCAAATCAATTACCATATTGGAGTTGCCCAGGAGATCCATCAACATACGCAATAGATAGAGAAGATTATGTAAGTAGATTAGCATATCCAGATGAATCTAAATTAGAATTTATGCAAGTTCCATTTGGTCTTCAAATATAGAGAACCCAAGGTCCTCCTTAAAAATATAATAAATAAAAACTAAAAATAATAATGATACTAAAAAATAAAAAATAAATAAAATAATTTTTTTTTCTTCTTTATTTATAAATAAATAAGAAATGTCTATTTCATCACAATTAGTCCAAGTTAAAATCAATCCTGGTGGTGTGGCAGCTTTTGGTCAATCTCTTCCTATTTTACACCCAGAACTTTCTCCATGTGCTAATCGTTATCACTACGATCAATACGGAAGAGAAGCGAATCCTAATTCTATTGATACTTTAACTTGTCCTGGCGCTTTTTCTGCTGAAACTATTGTAGAAAATGAAAACTCTCTTCGTCCATTCCTTTCACCTAAATATTTCGGTCTTCCTCTTGGTGTTTCTGGAGGTGGTGATACCCTTTTCGGTAACGCTGGTTCAGCAGGTCGTTTGATTGATTATACTAAGGAAATTCCAGTTGAAATCGGTGGTAAGATTACTAATATTGGTGCTGGTGGTGTAGGTGCTGAAGCTGATAGAGCTTTAAGACAAGGTGCTATGCAGAATCTTGGTACTGTAGCTTTTACTCCAGAATTCCAATCTACTCAACCTACCACTTCTCCACAAGGTTATGTTAGAATGAGATATTACAATCATTAAATAAATTAAAAATTTTATTTTTATGAAAAACTTTTAGTTTTTCTTATTTTAAAAATAAAATTTAGATTTCACCTTTATATATCTTAATTGTATTATTCCATACTTCTGTAAATTTTTCATCTTTCAATATTCCCAAATATTCTTTTCTTAATTCTTCTTCTGGAGAATGTATCTCTAAAAATTCATCAAACATTGTTTTATCTTCTGTTGTTAAACTTTCTAATATATCATTTCTTAACATATCTGGTAATCCTCTTATCTTTGCTTCTATTCTAGCAAAGACAGAAGCCTTTAATTCTTCCTCTGGATTTATTCTCATTACAAACTCTTCTCCTTCTACAAATCCTGTCAAAACATTTATTATTCTTGTTAAATATCCTGTTGTACATGTATTTAATGATTCTTGACACTCTTCTAACATTCTATTAAGACAAGATTGTTTTGTCTCTTCATCAAATGTCTGTATCTTATTATAAACTAACATTAATATATCATTCAAATTTAATCTTTCATATTTTGACGGATCTGTCATAACTCTAAATAAAAACGATTTTACATGACCCTTGATATATTCCGGATCTTGGGTTCGGTAATCCGAATCATTTGTATTTGAATATTTAGATTCAATAATTTTATCTAAATCATTATGAATATTTTCAATTGTATATTTAGATTCAATAAGTTGATGATTAAATTCTTTTCTTAAACTTCTAATAATATTTCTAACACTATTATCAATTGTTTCTGTATGAACATTTTGTGAATTAGTATAAATTGTCTTATTTTTATTATTATCAAATAACTCTCCAAGTTCTTTAATTATTTTATGACCAAAGAAAACTTCATCTCCTTCTCCGCAATTTGCTAATATATCAGCACATTCTGATCTTGCATAAACAGTTTCATCTTTATCATCAGCTATATCAAGAATAAACTCAAGAACATCATAACGAACATCATCTTCATAATGATAGTTCGATATAATGTATCTAGAAGAAAGAAGAGTTAGTTCAAGAGGATATTTTTCAGAAATACTAAGATAAAAGAAAAATTTATGAACTTCATAAACAATAAGATCATCAAGTTTCATATATTTATCATTATTAGCAAAGAAGTAGAACTTCTCATAAGGATCAATATTTGATTCAGATAAAATATCGCATATACTATCAATACAATGACGTATATTCTCAATGTAAGGAATTCTACACATATATCTAACAGCTTGCATTCTGTCGTGATAGTTAATAGACTTATCAAGAGATTTTTCTTTTAGTTGTAAAAAAGGATGAACTTTATAAAGTTTAGGATTTGTAGAACCGAAAAGACTAGTATCAATTCCTAAAAATTTTTTAGGCATATAAGCAAAACTTCCAAGTTGAGAAGAATATTCATTTTCTATTAATTTTTTATCAAGAGATTCATCATTATTTTTTAAAACTTCTGAATAACTTTCGTAATCTTCAATATTCATTTTTGTTATATTTAAAAAATATTTTTTTAAATATAATTAAAAATAATGTTTAATTTGACATAATCGAACTAATTCCTGTTCCAATGTATTGAATAGCTTTCATTAAAAAGATAATAGGAGCCATAAGAACATCATAAACTTTTAAGAACATTGGTGAATTATTAAATTTAAAAACATTCTTAGCAATAAAAGCAATAAGAACAATTAAAACATATGCACCTAATAATGACATTCCTCCTACAGAAGAAGATACTGATTCTTGCATAAACTTGAAAGGTTCTTGATTTCCTAATGGACCTTGTCTATTCATAAACTTAAATCCTTCAACAGGAACCCCAGTATTAGTAGGAGTTAAAAGTTGAGTTGCTTGATTAGCCATTTCTACAACAGGTCCTGGAGTAGTAATTTGTTGAGTTGTAATAACAGGAGCATTACCACCCAAAGAAGCAGCTTGAGATAATTGAGAAGAAGGGTTAGATAAAATATAGTAATTAATAAAATTTTGTAAGCGAGTATTAGTGATAGGAATCTTGTTTTCTTGAGCTTTTCTTGACAAGTTCATTAAAATACCTTGACAAGCACCACGATCAAGACATTCGTTAAGAACTCTATCGCTATTGTCAAGAGCAGACAAACTAAAAACATCGCATACTTTTGGACAACCAGCAACTTTAAGACCAGCAGTAGTATCTAGACCTTCATTTTGAGAGAAGTTAGTAGAGATGTTATAGAATTGATTTTTATCACGGTAGATAGTTTCACCTACAGATTTACAAGTTACAGCTCCATCAGGAGCTGTAGGATTTAAAAGTTCGCAACTAGTAATACAGTGAGAGTTAGGATTAGAAGTATCATCTCTGCAGTATTTAGATTCAGCAACTTTAGTTAAGAATTCATTGCTGAATTTTCCAGATATATTTTTTTCATCTTGTTGAGTTAGATATAGATCACACATAGTATCCCAATTTCTGGCACAGCGTTGTGCCATAAAATTAATACACATAGATACATCTCCTTTCATAGGATTTTCAGGACAATTTAAATAACTACCATCAAGACAACAATGAACAGGATCAGCTTCACTTTGAATAACTGGAGAAGGAAATTCTCCTAATTTTGTTACAGTATCTGCGTTTGACATCTTATTTTTAATACTAATAAAGAAAAAAGATTTTTTTTTAATAAAGAAAAAATCTTTGGGATAATAGTTTTAAAACTTTAAAAAAATAAGTTATATTATTTTATTTAACTTTAAAAGAGTGAGATATTTTATAAAAATGTCAAATACTGAAAATAACCTTAACTTTAATCATTCTCATATTTCTATAACTTCTTTAAATAAAAAATTTTATGGAGTTTCATTAAAGAATAATTCTGACGACAAAGAAGCTGATAAATGGGAAGATATTTTAAATGAATCTCTTGAATATTCTAAAGAAAATAAGTGTTGGATTGTAAATAATAAAGAAATTAAAGAGTTTATATGTTTAATTGAAAACTTAAGTAATGATAATAGCGAAAGTGAAAGTGATAGTGAAAGTGAATCAAGTACTGATGATGAACTTATTCAAAAAACTTTAACAAGACGTTTAACTTCACAAAGCAAACAACATTCAATAGAACAAGATCATGCTTCAGATAGTGAGATGGAGGATGTAGTAAGTTTAACTCGTAGAATTCGTTATTTATATAAAACAATTAGTGAATTAGAAAAAAGAGTTTCTAAATTAGAAGAGTTACGTGATTAATTGAGTTTTTATTATTTTTATATTATTAATATAAAAATGAGTGTTGAATTTTATGAGAATGAGTTTATAGGAACTCATACAGGACTAGAGAAGACATTATATCAAACTGTTAAAAAATCTATTATTTTAGGATATTATAATATTCAGATTTTTCTTGGTTCTTCTTTTTCTCCAAAAAGAAGAGTTGTTGATAAAAAAGATATTGAAGAAACAAATTTATTATTAAAAAGATATAGATTAAATATATTTACTCATTTACCTTATGTTTATAATCTTGCTGGAAGTGTAAAGAATAACTGTCTTTGTTGGGGAGAAAATATAGATGTTAATAACTATACACAAGAATGTTTATCTAGTATTTCTTATGAGTTGGAAATATTAGATAAATTAAATTGTAATAGTAAAGGATGTGTTTTGCATATTGGAAGTGTTGGAAAATTAGATGTGAATGAAGGATTAAAAAAAGTAGCAGAGTCAATTAATAAGATTGATTTTTCAAATATTAAAAATGGGGCTAAATTAATATTAGAAACAATGGTTGGACGAGGAGGAGTATTAGGACGAACATTTTATGAATTAAAGAAAGTATATGATATGATAGAAGAAGATAAGAAGAAGTATATAGGATTTTGTATAGATACTTGTCATATATTTGCTGAAGGATTGTATGATTTAAGAAAAAAAGACAATATATGTTTAATGTTTGAAGATTTTGATAATATAATAGGATTAGATAAATTGCAATTAATACATTTTAATGATAGTTTAACAACTTTTAATTCAAAACAAGATAAACACGCTAGAATAGGCCAAGGAGAGATATGGTCTTCTAAAGAAGTATTAGTATATTTTATTAATAAATTAAAAGAAAAAAGAATTAATAGTGTATTGGAAACAGTTGAAGATGATTATCATATAATAAATAAAATAAAATAAAGTTGCAGAAAATAAAAATAAAAATTATTTTTATTTTCTTAAGTAAATTATAATTATGAGTATATTAGATAAATGTTATTTTCAAGAGTTGATAATGTTTGATCCAACATTACCAACATCATCATTTTCTCAAATAATAATAATAGCTGTAGGAGCTGTTTTATTAAATAATGTTATATATAATGTTTCAATGAAATATTTTTCAAAAGAGTTTAATGAAACATTAAATGATGAATATCAAGACGAGATAGATTCTACAAAAGATTCTAGAATATCTCCAATGATATATGGTATTTCTGAGATGCTAAATAGTGCTATTTATGCTCCTTTTGTTGAAGAATTATTTTTTAGATTTTTCTTATTAAAATTAATATTAATAAAGTCGTTTGATATTAATAAACATAAAGCAAATATAATTCATGCAGTTATATTTGGAGCAATGCATTTAACAAATGCTGTTGTAAGTGATCAACAGATAAATAGAACTATTATACAAAGTATAATGTCAGGTATAGGAGGATTAATTGCTGGATATACATATATGTATACAAATAGTATTTTAACACCTTTAATTTCACATATAATAAACAATGCTTTAGCAGCAGGAAGTCAAGTAATAGATTATGCTAACGCTTATAGAATTATAAAAGAAGCTTTTAAAATAGTAGTTTAAACTTAAAGTATTTAGTAATTTGATAAATTTTCTTTAGATTTTTCATCAATATAAGAAATACTGTTTTGTTTTATATTAATATCTTTTAATCCGGATCCTGGTATTTTTATTGTTTGAGTATGTTTAATATAATTTAAACTTACATTATCAATTTTTTGAAAATTATTTCTGAAATCATCGATAGACATAGTTCCTCCAAAATTTTTTAAAAGTCTCCAATCTAAAGCAGGAACAATATTCATATTTGGAGGAAAAGTGTCAAATATTTTTTTATAAAGAATATATAAAAGTCCTCCTGATTCTTTATATCTTATATTATAAATACTTACTTCATTTGAATAAGCACATATACAATTAAAACTACAAAATATTCCATCTGTTTCAAAATATTCATTTAATCCGGTGCCCTGGCCAGGTATATCTTTTCTATGATATTTAACAGGACATCCTAAAGGATGTATATCAAAAGGTATTTGATATTTACACCACCAACAATATAAATTAGTTTTAGAAGGAATAGTTTTTTTATCATTATTGCGTAAATCTAAATTTCTTCCTGTATCTATATCATTTCTTAAAATAGGAAGAGAAGAATAAAGTTTAACATTAACATTTTCATTTTTTATAAGACTTTGGAATTGATTAAACTTTTGTTCATTTGAAATACCAAGATGTTCTAATTTTGTTGTAACAGAACGTAAATCATTTATTTCATCATTATTTAATATAATAGAATTTTCATCCTTATGCGGAATATGTATTTCTACATCTTTTTTCTTTCTTTGTATTTTTTTAGTTACAAAAGATGATTTATTTTCCTCTTTTTTTTCTACAGGTCGAGAATCGTTGATTCCATTTTCAAAATTAGTTTTTTTAATACCAATATTACAAGATCTAAAGTCTGGATTACCTGATACAGTTATAGAACTATTTAAAGATTCCTTATCTAAAATATCTATCTTTTCGGATTCATTATTTTGATTTATAACAACTTTTTTTTTACCTAATCCAAGTATCTTATTGATTTCTAAATCTTCAGTCGAAGATCTTGGATCTTCAGTCGAAATATTTATTTCTGATCCTGATAGTTTTTCTTCAACTGTTTTAATAATATCGGTCTTTAAGTCCAGACCATCATTATTAGAAATACTATTTTTATTAACCTTTATAATTTTTCTTAAACTATTATCTTTTATTTCTTTCATAGCATATTTAGTATCAAGAATTGTCATATTAATGTCTTTTAATATAATAATATTTTTGTTTTCAGAATTTTCTTTAACATCTTTCTTTTTCTTTATTATAAACTGAGACATTTATATACAAATATATATTTATACATTTTAATGTTTAAATATATTTAAAAATCAGTTAATCTTTTTTTTGTTTTTTATCAACAGTTTCTTCATCTAAAGACCTTGGATCTTCGACTATACTAGAAGAATTATTTGTTATTATATCTTTTAATTTTTGATTATCTGACTCTAAGACCTGATTAAAAGATTTAGACTCTTCTCCTAGAAAAACAGTGTTCCGATTTTCAAGGTTCAGGTTTGTGTCTCGATCGTTAGTTAGGTAATATTTTTTTGCTAATTCTTGACCTTTTAAAAATATATTCATTCTTGCTATTTTTGTTAAACTAAATTCAAAAGAACTAATTTCTGTGTCAATTTCTATTAATTCTGTTTTTTCATTTATAGTTATATTTTTTTTTGTGTTTTCCATTATACTTAAAAATATTTTTTTAACATAGCTATATATATCATCAATAGATTCTTTATTTTTTTCTTTACGAAATCTAAGGCAAAGTATATTTTCATTTTTTAAACTACAAGTTTCTATTATTTTTTCTAAAGGACAACTATCAAAGATAGCTCCATCAATATAAATATTATTTTTATATAAAGATTTTGTAAATATTATAGGTATGCTACATGATAAAATTACAGCATCAGTTACATACATATCGCCATGTGTTCTTAATGAAAAATATTGTTGACATTCATCTTTTGAAGATCCATTCATGTTATAAGCAGGACACATAAAAAATTTTCCAAACTTTAAATATAAATCATTAAATGTTGGAAGATATCCTATTTTTTTAATAGCCATTAATTCTAAGTATTTTTTTAAAGAGTCGCTACTAATAAAACCAAAATTTGTTGGTAAAGAAAATATATTATAATTTGAAAATAAATCTAATATATCATTTGTTGTAATATATAAAAATATTTCTCTTGGAGTATATCCAATTGATAATAAAAATCCTATAGCTGCTCCACATGAAGTTCCAGCAATATATTTAATATCATTTATTGATTTAATAATATTTTCATTATATAATGTATCTAAGAATCCTAAAAAAGATATTCCTTTAACTCCTCCTGCTTCTAATACGAGAACTTCATAATTTTTATTCATATAAATTTATATTTATAAATATAAATTTATTTTTAAAATGTTATTTTATAAAATATTTTTATTATCTTCTTTCTTCTCTATACAAAAAGTATATAATAATTGTAAATATTAAAATTAACATGAATATAATTATATTATAAATTCTTGTATCACACTTAAAATATCTTGAACACATTGGACATGACATAACATGATTAACTGCATCCATACATCCTCCATGTCCTCTCATCATTGGATAATATCCATACATCTGATTATGAAATCCTTCTTTTACATGACCTCCCATAACTACATTACTATCTCTCATTCCGGATGCATTATTCATAGGTGGAACTGTTCCTGCTGGATAAGGAGACCCTCCTGATTCATCAGTTGAAACTGGATAAAAATTAGAAGAGTATTTCATTTCCTGATTTTGAAATGAAACATCTCTCATTTGTTCCTTTTTAAATGTATCTACATACTGAGGAGGAAAATTTGATAAGCTATTATTTGCCATATAATTTTGAGGAGGATAAGAAGGAGGTTTATTCTTTTTTGACTCAATAGTAACAGCATCATTTGAATTATAATCTTGAGCTCCTACTGTTCCTGGTCCCATATTCTTTATATCGGTATAACTATCAGCTAAATCAAACCCTTCAATCATTGTGTAATTTTTTCTTTTCGATGAACGAATTCTGTTTGGTTGAGTGTTTGAAGATTGTGTAGATGGTGTATTACTACCATATGCTTCACTTAATAATAGTACCATTTAATAGATATTAATAAAAAAAAATAAAATTTTTATTTAATAATTATTAAAACAAAATTTAAATATATTATTTTAAAATAATAAATGGATTTAGACAAACAAATATCTGCGCTTGAAGGAAAATCTACATTTGTAAATCTTGGTTCTAAAGCAATTTTTGTAAGAATAGGAATATCATTAGTATTTTCATTTTTTATAATTTATGTTTCAAAATCTTTACATGTATTTACAGCTCAATACGATCTTAAAGAAAAAGAAATAAAACTTTCTCTAAACTATAAAAATTTTTTAATAGCAAGTACTTTATGTTCTGTATTAATATTTTTTATATTAGGTCATACTTCTTATTTTGAATAATTTAATTAAATTTTTACGAGATCTTTAATCTCGAATAAAATAAATTTAATTAA
>Ga0315903_10002054_pt1 | contig 30242 bp, 37 predicted proteins | sample LakEriMetagenome_7_FD_203524 | JGI IMG/M metagenome (GOLD analysis project Ga0315903, IMG submission 203524) | Freshwater fungal communities from buoy surface, Lake Erie, Ohio, United States - Buoy 2 MA119 | ecosystem: Environmental > Aquatic > Freshwater > Lake | place: USA: Lake Erie, Ohio... | reverse complement strand
TAATCACGATTTGCTTCAGGTTTAGAATATTCATCTAAGATAAGTTCTTCAAGTTGTTCTAGTGTGTATTTACATCCTACTTGAGGTGTAGGTTCAGGTACAACTACATTCATAGCAGTACGTACTCCATTTTTTGCTCCACAAGATTTACAAGCCATAATTAAATTCTTTAGTTTAGTGAAGATCAACCCAAAGTCCATTTGCACGCACTTGAAGTTTATTGGTTGAAGTGTTATAAATAACAAGCCCATCGTTAGGAAGGTTAATGTTATCTCGTTGAGAAGTGGTCATACGTGGAAATAAAATACCTCCATTTGTAGATTGAACTTCAAGAGTAGCACTAATTGCAGGTCCTGATGGAGTTCCTATTCCAACTCTACCAAATTGGTTAATCACCATTCGTTGTTGTGCATTTGTGATGATGTAAAGATCATCATCAGAAAATGTACCTACATAACCTACTAAATCAGAAACTCCCAATGCAGCCCATTTAGGAAAACCGGCAGGTGGAGTAGTGTTATATACATCAATGTTTAATGGGTCATTATTCTCAAAACGGAATGTTGGTCCAGAAGCATGAATAGTGTATTGAGGATTAGATACGTTAATTCCCATTTTGTTGTTTGTATAATCCCAAACTAAATTGTTTGCTCCTGTAAGATTAGAAGTTCCTTTACCGTATGCAATTTGTTTGTCCATTGTAGTAATAGAGTCTACCCCAAGAACAGAACCAATAGCACTTCCTAATAAGTTAGAAAGGTTTGTATTTTCCCACCTACGATCTAAAGAGTCATAAGCAATAACTTGTCGGTTTAACTTGTTTGTGATATATACGTCGTGGAGTTCATCGAGTTCATACCCGTTTTGGATTTGTACAAAGATAACTCCATCATTAGCGTGTTTACGAACGCACAATCCAATTTGTACTCCGTGATTAGGTGCTTGAGGTCTTACAGCAGTCATTGCTCCAGCAGTATCTTTAGAAAGCCATACAATATCTCCTTCTGTAAGATTACTCGTGTTGATTCCTCTTACATATCCAAATGTGTTACAAAACGCTTCTTGATTTGCTAGACCTGATTCTGTCATTAAGCCAAATGTTGTAGAAGAGGTAGTCTCAGAATTTGCTTGTGCATATCTTACTGTTTTTTTATTTCCAGTTGATCCAACAAGGTATACAACCTTTCCATTTTGCAAAGCAGTGTTATCTGCGTGGCGTACGAGAAAGGGGGCCTCTTGACCAATTTGTTGAGTAACATTTCCCCCCTTCATGCCAAATTCAAAAGTACCATCATCATTATTCCAACGCATAACACGTTCTCCACCTGCAAGTACAGGAGCTGCATTAAACCGGATACGATCTAGAATTGAGAGAGAAATTGAATTTCCTGCAACAGTAATGCCTTCTCCTCCGTTAAATCCTGCAATCATTACCCAGTTAGAAGCAAGAGGCCCAACAAAAGCATATAGTTGCGGTTTGTCAGGACTTGTACATCCGTTTATAGCGAGATGGCTGTCTCCTAATCCGGGAATATAGTTAGGTGCAGTACATCCTGAGATACGGTCAATATCATCTCCACGTAATTCCCAAGTAGTACCATTATAGTCGTATAGTTTTACGTTTGTAACATCAAAGTAAACTTTAGAAGACCTGCCTACTGCTGTGTGAGTAGGAGCACCTGTACCATAGGTAATACCAGCAGAGTGCGTAATTGTTTGTGCATTAAGCATCATTAGAAATCCGTTTAGCAAAAGTGCTAACGAAATTCCAAATAGTGCTTTAAAAAAGTTTGATTTATTATTCATCATATCTATGTTTTTATATATGTTAAATGTCTAAGAATGTCTAAAGACCCTAAAAATGTCTAAGTTAGACATTATACAGCAAAAAGAATTTTCACAGGAATACCCGGAAATACTTCTGTGTGTCCTGCATCTGCCATATAATAATCTCCAATAGAAAGACCAGCAGTTACAGCTTCTTGATTACTCTTATATTTTGGAAGGTTGTTTAACCACACTAGAGGATTTCCTGTAAGACCTTGTGGTCCTTGAGGGCCTTCAGGTCCAATAGGTCCTTGTGGTCCTGTTGGAAGAAGAGTGCCTTCAGAAAAACAATTACAATTTGGGTTATAATTCATATCAAGACTATTTAAGATGTTATCTTCTAAGTTGTATTTTTCTCTTTGTTGGATTTCAAATACCATTTTGTGAATAGCATTATAAAGAGCAATGCCTTTTTCCTGATTGTTACAAGCGACATAATTAACCGCAATATCTACATCAAGCAACTGTAGAAGAATCTTGTGAGCAGCTTCTTCGTTACAACGCTCTAATTCGATCTGTGCTTGACGATAAATCTCTGCCTTAAGGTTGTGTACTCTTAAATGAGTTTTGCTCTTAGAAAGGAAATTATTGGGGTCTACGCTCATTCTAATGGTATAGATACCATCTGCTAAACACTCAGGATGAAAAGTATTAAAAAGGTTTACAGTATTTACATTAAAAACAGTGTTAGGAGTATAAGCTGTGTTTAAATAACTATTTACGTTTGGACCTACAACTTCTAATACTGGATTAGACACTGGAAGTTCAGGATTGTAATAAGAGGCATCTACAACACTAATACAGTTGTGTGTATCGTGTATTGCAAAGTCAATATATGATTTTTTTAAATTCATCTTAGAAGTATGTTATTAGTTAATTAAGGCATCCTCTGATTGTTCTGCTCGTATGGTACATACCTTTGATCTCCATTATCTAAGGCTAATTGAGCCACAGTTTTGTTTAGAATGTCAAGAAGACTTGAGCTTACAAACTCTGGATCAATATCTACGTTAGGGTTTCCATTTTCATCTAAACCACCATCAGCCATATTAATTTTTCTTGGCCTTCTAAAATAATAAAAATTTACGGAGTTTATAGTAAAGTCTCCATAAATTTTTAATTTATTTTGCGAAATGGTGTATAACGTTTCTCCCCATTCTAGGGATGGTTTCCAAAACTCATCATTTAAAAGTTGGTTAATGTCTGCTTCTTTTTTATGGTATGAGGTGAGGAGGCAAGGAGCAAAAGCATCAACTCTATAGGAATGGTAATAATCTTCGGGAAGATCAATAAACCAATAGTTGTTTTCTTTTTGAAGGGTAGACTCTACATTAGAAATTAATCTTTGTAGTTCATCTATGCGAGTCCGATTAGTGTCAGAAAGTTTTACCCTTTCTTCCACCCACAATTCCTGCATAGCATTAAAAGTCCTAACAAAAGTATGTTTAGGAATATTGTCTCCTTTGTTAGTACCTAATACATTCAACCTGTCTTGAATGTATCTATATGCTTCTATTACAGTCATTTTAATTTATTTGATTAATGAACACCTTATATGAAAATAGGGGGCTTAGAAACCCAAGCCCCCTAAAAAATATCACATACTAAAACACTTAAAACAATTCAACCTTAGCACCTACAAATGCAGTAGTCAATTGACCTTTCAATGTATTGAACAAGTCGATGTTAGACTCGTGGATGTACATAGAAACTGTCTCACGATTACCAATTGAGGTAGAGTACTTGTAAGTATCGCGGATATGCTCAACTTCAATCTTGAAGTAGTAATCATCCAACTTAACTCCGTACTTGTTACCATTGCGGAGAGCAAGCAACAAGTTTTCTTTGTTAGTTTGGTTGAAGAACAATTCGCGACGATCATTACGAGTGATGATGATTTGCTTGATAACATCACGGCCTTTCAAAGAACGTAGTGTAGCACCTTTCACCTTACGGAACATTGGGAAACCTGTAGAGCAGATTGCCAAAGAACCATCTGGAGTATAGAGGCTGATAGCCAAATCAATTGGGTCTACATTATCAAACTCGTTGATGTCCCAGATATTTTCAAGGAAAGTATCGTTCCACTCAAGAGTAGTGAACTTAAGACCGCACTGGCAGCACTTATCAGCAGGAGCAGGAGGTACTGGGCAACCATTACCATTTACTGTCCATCCTTCGCAAGGGCATACTTCCCATTTGAAGCCCATATAAGTTGGCAAATCATCAAACTTAGCACCATCGCTTCCATAAGTATCGCAGCCATCATCAAGAAGAGCATTGTTGTACTGATCTACAGTAAAACGAACAATACAAGTTGTGCTGTCTGCACTTAGAGCAATTGTACCGGGTACTACAGAAGCATCAGATGCCAAAGATGCAGTTACCAATGCAAGCTCTTCAGGGTTAGATTTGCAGTCATCATTTTGCTTTGTAAGGCAAAGTGTGCGCTTAATCTTGTAGAGAGTATTAGGATCTGCTACCCAAGCAGTAGTGATTGCAGTAGTTTGTAAGCAAGATGCACCTGTTACACCCAAGTATTTGAGGATACCAGCATCAGTGCTTGTTACAGATACCGCTTCTAAGCGAGTAGAAGCAACTACGTAGTAAGTAGAAGTTCCATAGCTAAAGTTCACTTTGCTTGCAGAAGTTACAGTTGGCCACACAGCTTGAACAGCAGCAAGAACAGCATTTGCTGTAGTCTCGCTGTTTGTGTTGTCAATTGTTACCAAGTAAGTGTAACCGCTTGCTTGAGCAGTAAATCCAGATGGGCAAGCTGCACAATCTTTCAATACAACATCACGCTGAGAGTAAGCAGCAGGTGCAGCAGCACTTGTCAATTGTACCAACTCATAAGTAGTGTAAGGAGCTGTACGGCTCTTAACAGTTACTTTTAAAGAAGGGTACTGCTGTTGGATTTCAGCAAGAGCAAGCTCATCACCGTTATCACATACAGTCAAATTGTACTTTGTGTAACTTACTTTTGTTGGTTGAACAACAGCAGGAGAGCAGTTCATTACTTTCTCAACTTCAAAGAAACGATTAACCCAGAACAAGTCTGTCTTAAAACGCTCCATAAGAGAGTCAATTACCAAAGAGCAATCAATCTTGCCATCTACACAGCCACAAGATTCATCGCAGCAAGGAGTATCAACAGATACAATCTCGCTAAATTCACGACCAAAGATAGAACGTACAGCACGGCCCTTTACATTGATGTGGAAGTCATAAGTCTTACCGCATTCAAAGTTAAGAGATTCGCACTCATCAATTCCATTATAGCCCAAGTAATAAACTTGTTTTAGGTCTTGTTTTTTAGGGGTGAAGAAACGGAGGTTAGTTACTCGACCTAATACATCGCTTTTGAAGCTTACATCAGAGTTGAGTGGGTTGTACATACGGTTGATTTTTTGACCATCTGTACCTTGTTTAGCATTTGGAGAACCAACAGCAAGGAGCACATTCCGTGTAGCAGCATCTGCTGGAGAAACAGCCTGATATGTGTCAGCATCCAGAATTGCAAACTCAAAAGGGTTCAAGTCCACAGACTTTTTACCAGCAGTTGCTTGATAGTTTACAATCCAGTTTAATTCCAGTTCATTTGAGAACATAACTTGAAATTTAAAAGGTTAAGTTAATAGATTATAATTGGAAATTAGTAATTCGCGTTTTTCAATTGATACTTGATAGAATACGGCTCGTCTTTTGGATCACCTGTACCAAGCTCAATAATGTTTTCAGGAGCATTTAAAAACTCTACTACTTCTTCAAAGTTACGGCCCAATACATTTTGAGTTGCAACATTGATGTAATTGCGGTTTACCATCCGAATAATATTACGAGACATTGCACGCTTTACTATTACATTGGTATCTACATTCTTTGGATCTTCTTTGATAGCACGTAAGAAACGGGCTGCATTTTGATCCGATGCTAGGATATAATCAGAGAGACGATTGTAAGCAATAATATCTGTACTGATGCCTGCTGTTGGTTCAAACAAGTACTCTGCTGTGAGGGTTAGCATTTCCTTAGAAGAGACGTTTAATTTTTCAAGAGCAGCAATTGCTTCGTTTTTAACACGCAATTGAGTGTACTTTTTATCTTGCTCACGCTTCTCATCTTTTAATTCAAATAGGTATGGATCTGTAGGACTACTGTCCAATGGGTCATCTTGCATTTTAATAATCCCAAATCCATTGTGATACTTGAGGAGGTGAAGGTCAAACTCTCCCTTTGGAGAGTTTTGAATTACAGTAGTTTCGTGGTCAAGAGTAATTTCATAGTTGTCCAAAAACTGCTGCCCTTCAGGAGAATCAAACTGTACATTAAGGATGCGCTCAAAATACTCATATTCTTTTGTGCCTTTCTCCAACCCAATTTGGTATCGGTTGTTTACAAATGGAATTATAAGAGATGATTGACAAGAAGGGAATACGCTGTAATCTAGTTCTTCCCAACCCGGAAGTGGGTTTTCATTCTTACGTTGTGTGATAAAAAGAGTTTGTCCTAAATTACCACCCAAATCAGCTCCTCCTGTTTTTTGTTTTGTTTTAGTGCTATTAGTTGTTGACATATATTCTTTGTTTTTAAGTTTGTTTTAAGTATGTGAAAGATTAGAGTAAGGGAGTAGATAAGCTCCACTCCCTACTCTAATTAGACAGGGGTTTAAGCGTAAACAGGCTCGAAAATCATCTTACCTGTATTTGGATCAATAGGCTTAATGATGAGCGTTTTTGTTGGGTCAACCAAGCGATATGCTTTCATACGCTTTTCAATGAATACGTTAAAGCCCGGGATGTTTGGATCACCGTGGTGTGGCTTAGTACCCATATCTTCGTATGCCAACTTACCATTTTGATAGAAGTGGTTGAAGTCCCAGTTAGGACCGTATACCAATTCTTGAATGTTTCCACCTTCTCCGCTCATATCATCAATGATGAAGATGAAAGAAGAGAGACGCTCACCCAAGTAAAGTGGGTTAGAAGTTTCGTTTGCATAAATAGGATCAAGAGCAGGTACGTGTACAAACTCAATGATACCATATTCCCAACGGTAAGACATGAAGTTTTGAGTCTCAAGGTGCAACTTTTGGTTGTCAGCTCCTACAACATAACGGGTATCACCCATTGTCAACATGTTCATACCTTGGAATTTCGCACGCAATTGAGTACGTGCAATTTTCAAACCACCACGACCTGTACCGATACGGATTGTTTGCTTTCCATAAGGGTCCATCTTGTCCTTCAAGCGAGAAGTAAGGATTGCTTCCAAACGCTCCAAAGTAAATTTAGGGATGTTGTAAGGAACAAAAGATCCCAAGTTGAATTGGTGGAAAAGGCCAACAGGAAGATTAACCTCTGTCTTGTTGTCCAATTTCATAGTACCACCAGAACCCCATACAGCGTAAAATTCAACATCACGCTCTACTTCTTTCATTGCAATCGCTTCTACAACAGGAATCCAAGCAGACTTAACCAAGTCTTTTTTAACCTGTGCCTTTGCATCAGCATTTGTAAGACCTTGCTTTGCATATGCATCAATTGGGCTTTCACCACGCATTACTGCATCAGCAGAAGGAGAACCATCAGCAAACTTGTACATTTCACAAATCTTACGATACTCTTGAAGAGATTTCACAATTGGATCTGCAACTTTAGAGTAAGCAGCATCACGAGTTACACGGAAGTGCTTGTGTGCGTGACCTTCACCAACGTGTAGGTAGTACTCGCGGTGTCCTGTTTTGATGTTTGGTAGGGAGTCATACAGAGTGCTGTATTCAGAACCAATAGAGCCAGTACGATAGAAGATAGTTCCGGGAGTAAGGAACTTCATTGGGAAGAACTTGAACTTACCATTTGTGGTGTTCATCTTTACAGTGTAGATAAAACCAGATGCTTCATTACCGATGATTTCATCACCAGTAACTACCAATTCTACCTGAAGAAACTTATCAGGAGAGATGATTGCACCATTACCAAACTGCCGTTGTTGGAAGCGGATCTTAAAGGTAGATCCATCAATGCCCGGAGTTTCAGTAGCAGAAAGATACTCAAGGATACGGTTTGGTTGAGAAGCCAATGGGTATTGGTAGCGAGCAATATGACCATCAATCATAACGCGGTTTACACCGTTAGAAGTTGAGATCATATCAAAGATACCGTTACGCTCCATGTAACCAGTGGTAATCCAAGGGGTAATCATACCCAAGTCAGTACTGTCCGAGTACTTATCACCATGACCAGCATTCATACGGAGAAGGTGTGCTGTATCAAGATTGTGCATATTTACATCGAACTCTTTTGTCTGGAGATAAATCCCAGAATAGAGGCCATTAGGCAAAAAATTGTTATTTGTCATATTATAAAAAAGGTTTAAATCTTACTTGTTTTTATTCTTTATTTTTTGAAAACATTACCCCATCCTTTGTTTGATTGTGTTGGAGTAGTTTTTTGTCCATTGTCTTTTACTTTGAGCAATCCTGCCTTCTTGTTTGCATCGTACTTATGGTCTTTCACAAACTCAGAGGTTACTTTAGTTTCTAACATCTTACTGTATTTTGCATCAAAGGCTGCACGGTCTGTGAGAATCATTGTTGCAAGAGCAAGATTTTCTAAGTCTGCCTTTGGTGAGAAACGGTGATAAGTAATCAACGCTTCTAAGTAAGGCATTTTAACTTTCTTTCCTCCGGGCATTGCCACTTCTACATCATCAGAAATTAAAGATGTGAGGAGGTTTTGCTTCTCTGTAGGATTGAAAGCTACATTGGCAATCCGATCTTTTGAGAACAGTTCTTGAAGACGAACAATGTAATCTTTTTTGTATCGCATTTCAAGTTGCCTAATCTGTTGTGCTTCTTCTTCCTTACGTTGTGCAATAGCTTCTGCTGCTTGATCTAACTTTGGTTTAATGCGTTTTGCTTCCTTTTCAAGAAGGTTTGCATTTTTAAGATCTGCAACTTTTTCTTCAATCTCTTCTGCTCCCCAATCTTCATTAGAATACCAAGAGCGAACAATGCGTTCCTGATCATATTCATCTTCCACGTTTAGGTTACTAATGTTTGATTTTTCAATTAGTACACGTGCGTAAGAGATGATGTCTTCTTCTGCATCTGCTGGGTTTGCAGCGTTTAGAGAAAATTGAATTAGACGTTGCACAGTTTCAGGCATATCATTAAAGAACTCCTGTACTGCTTCTTCCTTCTGAATTTCTACATTGTGTCGGATAAGAGCAAGAACAGATTCTTCATCAGGTTCAGACTCTGTATCAAATCCTTCAAATGGTAGAAGCTCTCCACCAAATACTGTCTCTGCAAGTTTGTTTGCAATATTTACAATTGCTTGAGACTCTTGAGAAAGTGGTTCTTCAGTAGGATCTTCATTTTGAGCTCCTTCATCTGTAAGCGAGAAATCAATGTTGTCTAAGCTTAGCTCTTTTGCTAAAGCTGTTGGGCTTGTACCATCATCTTTTAGAGAAGTTGGTGGTTCTGTAGGTTCTGTTGGCTCTTCTACCTTTTCTTGGGGTTTAGCCGAAATAGGTGTGTTTAAAGAACTTGTGTCAGGTTTAATAGATGTACTTGCTGGCTTTGCTTGTTTAGGAGAAGTTTCTACACTTGACTCATCAAAAGAAACATCAAAATCTAAACTAATTGGCTGTGCATTAGCAAATACGTTTGGACTTGTAGACATAATTTATAGTGTTTTTTTGTAAAATGATATATTTTTTGTATTTAAAATAATTAATTATTTATTCTCACATAATAATTACGATGATTATAATTAGTTATTTGGTTTTAAGGTTTGTTTTCTTTTGCAATTGCAAGCTGATCTTTAGAAATTTTAAGACGTGCTAAAAGCTCTTCCCTCTTTAATTGAAGCTTTTCTCTTTCGAGTGTGGTTTTGTTTTCCTCTTTTACACGATTACTTTCCATATTGGCTTGGTCTCTTTGTTGAGTAAGGTCTGCTTGCTTAGCTTTATCAAGAATAGACTGATAGTAGTTCATCTTATCAAGCTCTGTATTTTTATACTTGATTAGTTCGTCTATACCACTTCCTTGACCAAATTGGCTTTGGCCAATAACTTTCATTTCTTGAATGTTCTCATTAGACTCAATAGTGAGGAGAAGTTTTTCACGTTCCCATTCTATCTGTTGTGCTTTTTGTTTTTCTTGAGACTCAAGAGCCATTTGTGTACGTTTAGTCTCTTCTTCTTGTTGTTTTTGCATTTGTGCTTCTTTCCTTGCCTGAATGTCTTTTAATTTTTTATGGACATCTGCAATAGATTCAGAAGACATCATACTAAACTTTTCTTGTAAATCTGCTCCCATAGTGTTATCCATACGAACAAGATTTTTATACTCTGCTAGGAGGAGGGTGTCATCAAAAGAAGAAGTTGCATACACACCCAAATCATAAAGGGTGAAGTTTGCTGCATCTGTTTGGAAAATTACCCTCTCATTCTCATCCGCAATATATGTTTCATTTGCACCATTGTTTTGAATTGCTTGGTATTTTGCAAGTTCAAGCATTGTTTGGTGAACTTTTTCCATGAGAGCATAATGTTCATCATAGAGATATTTTACTTGAGTTATAGAACGTTGAATACCCTGAGTAATACCTGTGGCTGTCTCGTTTGGAGAAATGTCTCCTAAGAGTTGTTTAGAAGCTCCAACCACATCCAGACATTCCATCTTAATCTTTTCTGCAAGCTGTACTTTTTGTAGAAGTTCTTCAGTACGAGACATATCTACCTTTTGTCCAAATCCTGCTGCAAGAGGATTACCACCTCCAATGTTTGATGGGGATGTGTCAATTGGTGCAATACCGGTGTCACGTGCAGTGAGGAGGAATTTTAGATAGTTGTTCTTTCCCCAAGATCCATCCATAGATTCTTGTGGAATTGCATTCTGATTAAGGAGGAAAAATTGGCCAATTTCCGTTTCTAAGATTTGATAGATACGATTCCAAAGGAAATTATAGAATACTTGCCAAGGCTTACAACGGTCTACAATTTGATTTGTAATTCCATATTCGTTTGTGCTTGGTCCTCCATGTACAGGAATATAAGATCCAAACCTACCTATCCGGGGATTAGAGAGTTGTACAGGATACTTCTCGAGAGTTAGCCAAACATCGTGGTTTAGCTCTGGATTAGGATTACGGGAGAAATTTATTTTAGATACTCGGTATAATTCGTTAATATAAAAGGGTTCAAGAAATTCTCCCTCAATTAACGCTTCTACACTCTTACCTTTACCAACTTCAAATTTGGGCCTGAATGTGATTTTGTAAGACTCATCTACAATTGTTGATGTGAGTTGGCCTTCTATCTTCATATGTAAACGGTAAAGTTTACGTGGTACTTGAAGATACATATGAAGGATCTCGATTAGGTTGTCACGGTATTCTTCTCCCCTGTGTTTTGCATTTGTATCAATCTCATTACGAAATGCAAGAAAGTTTTGAATATCTGCTTCAATTGGTTTCTGTGTGTCAAATTGTTTGTTTGATCCTGTAGAAACTGTGAAGCGTGTTGGAAGATACCTCTGCCTTAATTTTTCTACATCCTCATCATTCATCTTTTCTCCCCAACGCTGTATAATCGAAACAGGAGAATCATACTCATACCACATAAACATATATCCTTCACTCACATCATCAACGTATGGGCTTTTTAGGTATGCACAGTTTTCAGGCTTGAGTACAGTTGGTCTGTATTGGGAGTCTTGAAGATCAATATGAATGTAAGGTCTATCACAAACAATTTTATTACGAAAGGCTTTCTTTGAAATTTCTGTGATGTTGTGGCGCCTCTTATCGTTTTCAATTCTATGGTTTGCCCATTGTTCTACTGTAAGACGAAACTCAGTCGATGAATATTTTTGAATTTTAGGAAGAGCTTGAAATATTTTGAGTTGTTCCTCATATACATCGGGTTGTGTTTCAGGAGTAATTCCCTGCGCTTCTAATTCTCCCTCATAAAACTTAAGTGCAGAAGATACTAGAAGTTGTTGTATTTGTTTGTTTTTAAAATCTAGTATTTCGTTTTGTGCTTCACGATTTACAGCAATTGCAGAAAAGTTAATCTTTGTCTTCCCTAAGACAGAGGTTAGTGTGTTTACAATGTTGGGAATAATTGGATAAAATTCAAGATCAACTGTAATCTCGTCTTGTGCTCCACCTAACAATTGAAACTCTGCATCTAATTCTGCAATACCCTTAATGTAATCTGTCTTATCAATGATACCATCTGCAAGATTAAAGTTTTTTATAATCTTAGTACGGTTTGCTGCAATATGTCTTCTACCCAATTCTTCATACTGTCGGATAATCTTTTTGAGAAATGCCATATCATTAGCAAGTTTTTCTTCCTCGCTAATAATTAAAGGAGCATTATGGTCATTCCAGAACTGACTATTGGGATAAGTCTTGTTTGGAATTTTCTTCTTAGAAGAAAGTGTATTATTACCTATGGCATTTTTCATATTTCTAAATGTAGTATTTGGGCGTATAATCTTAATTATAAGAAATTATAATCAGAAAAGCAAATAAAATTAATAATATCTTTAGTTTTATTTTACCTTCTTTTTATGAATGGACTATGCACCTTTTGTGAAGACTGCATTCTTTTTGCTTGTAAAGGGGATGGAATGCTTACTCGATTATCTTTGGGTACATTAGGTTTGAATGGATCATGTACTGTTTCTGATATAATTAAGTTACGGTTTGTGTTACTTCTCGCTGCGATAAGTGCACACATAAAAGCAACAAGTCTATCTGTATTTAACTTCTTTGAGAATCTAAGAGTTTCCTCAAGCAGCATTACATCTCTAACCCTAGAGACTCCATACACAAATTTTAGCTCCTTTGATTTTTCGTTATCGTATTCATCTTCTGATGTGAATATTTCCGGAGAATCCTCCTTATTTTTCTCAACAACCGATGAAGATAGGATTTCATCAAAATAAGAAACTGCAAACTCAAGAGCCTTTTCTTTAAACTGACCCTCCATACGAATACCTATTTCATCTCGAATGGTAGAATTGGGCATCAACTCATTAATGATATATATCTCTCTTCTGTGCATAAAGTAATGAGCATAGTTGTTACGTATAGCCCACTCCTGAAATCCTGTTACGTTATTCTCCACTGCAATACGAGCATTATAAAATCTACATAGCCTCATACATACGTGGTATGTTTCTTCCCAAGTAGGATACCTTCCTGTGTATCGAGCTACTGGATAGTCTGTAATAAGCTTACCATTCTTCATATGGGAAGCCTTAAATATACAGACAGACATAAGAGACTTAGAAGTTACAGTGTTTACAGGGCGAATAGGGTCAATGCCTGCATAATAAAGACCATATGGAGGATTGTCTATTGGCATTTCATCAATCTCAATTACTCCTCTGTTATCTTTGTTAGGATCTACTTTTAAATCTGTGATAGGTTTGTTGTAGGAGATTTTGTGTGTAATTTGTTTGGATAGATCATCCTCTTCCAATTCTATGCATAAAGGGGCATAGGTTGCTCTCAATTGTGTTTGGTGCTCCTTGATAACTCTAACAGGAAATATGTTCTCCTCGCGAATATTAAAGGCATCCTGAAGAGTCCAAGGGTGCTGTGATTTCCAAAGAATGTAAGAATCTTTTCCTTGATGCCTTCTCTCTTCAAGAAGGAGATATTTTTTGGCAAGTTCTATATCTGAGTTTCCATCCTCATCGTAACACTTTACAAGACCTTTTTCTACATCATTGGCAATGTAATTCCAAAAGTCAGGAACAAACAAAGCTGTAAGATTATCAGACTTAACTTCAGAGAAGCAATCTTCTACTCCCAAAAAACCATATTTGAGAGGTTCAAAACTAATATCCTCAAGAGGTTTAGCATCTTTCAATTCACCTACCGCTCCTGATACAATCATAAAACCTGTAGTAACACCACCCATTTTTGTAGCAGCTTCAGCAAACTCAAGTACTTTGTGCATATTAGGAGCAATACCTGCTTCCTCGTGAAAGAGTTCTGTGATACCACCACCTACTGCTTTTGCAGGGTTTTTCTTTGTAGTTGCTGCTACAAGTTTGGATCTAAGGCCCTTTTGTTTCTTTTTTGTTTCGTATGTACCTTCAATGATTGTCTTTTTCTGTTCCCAGTTCAAAGACTCATCTGGTTCAAAATCTCTATACCAAGGAGTATGCGTGTTTAGAAAATCACGATACATAGATGCAAACCTCCAAGAACCTCTATCATTTACAAAATCCTCCTCATAGCCCAACATCTTATTTACAGAGTTGGGTACAAACCAAAGATTACGAATTAGCCTAGAGACTATTTTTAGGGTGTTGTGCGTAGGTATAAAATCCCTTGTGAGGTAGAGATGGTCAGGAGTATCAATTGAGATACATCTTGAATCTTCTTTGTAGTCTAGTTTTTCAATCTTGACTAGAGGAGTCCTTCTGTAAATCTCCTTATCAAGTCTTACCTTTTCTGCTTTTCTTGGAAGTTTAAAAATATTATACTTGGTTGTTCTTAAATAGACTCGATAGTAAGGCTGATCGTTTGGACTTTGAGGAGGAAACTTAGAGACGCTTGTAGCAATTCCTAAAGACCTTGCAATTTCTACCATATCCTCTACAAGAGTAGGGGCACAGTTTTTAAACTCCATACTTCCCAAATCACTAACGTGTCCATCTGTATCCATTAATCCTCTTAAAAGTTCTAGTCTTTGCTCGATAGAACTTTTCTTATAGATTTCCGGAATAAACTTTGTAGTTACTTTAGTACCCCAAATGCCCAACAGTTTTAACTCTTCTATGAGAGGAGAAGTGCGTATGTGTCCTCCTACCTTGTTGTATTTGGCTTGAGCTTCTTTATCAAAAGCATCTTTGTACACTAATCTGTAATTACAGACCGTAGAATCGTCTCTAACGAGCGTATAATCAGGAAGCCTATCTCTGAACTCTTCTAAGATAAAAGGATCAACAGAAGCCATTTTAAGAGCTTTCTTGATAGTTCCATCCCCTAATAGACATCCAAGAATGTAAGGGTCGATTGGAAGATTTTGTTCAGGGAATGGAATTGGCTCTATATCTCTTACAGCAAACCTATAGGATTTGTTCTTTCCATCGTTGATGTATTTGAAGAGATGTGTGGATATTAGTTCTTTTGTAGAGAGGGTCTTATCTTTCTTTGCAAACTTATCATAAAAAGTCCATAAGTGATCTAACCCGCATTTAACCTTTCTACCATCCATAAATGTAAACTCGTATACATCTTTATTTGGATGTTCAAAGATTTCTACAACAGGTGTAAAATCTCCATTAGGGGTTGCTACTAAAGTTCCTACCTTTAGTTCTCCCATAGGCTTAAATCCCTCACTTGTATAGACTAATTCTGATATAGGCTGTTCAAAACCTTTTTGTCTCGCTTTCACCACCGCGACATTAAGGTCTCTAAGCTGTGCTCTCAAACAATAGAGATAGAAGTGATAATCCATATCCCAGACCTCCGGGAAATCATTTTTACCTTTAATCTTATCCGTAATGGAACAATAATTAAGATAGAAATAATATTCTCCCGGAATGTATCTGTCATCTATGATTATTCCTTGACCAATCTTCTTTTTTTCAAATGCCCAAAATGCTTTGGCTTCATCTGTCTTAGAATCGTAATTGGTGTATTTTCCTTCCTTTTGAAACTTGAGAGCAGGTTGCCTCCAAAGATGTGTGTTCTTTAGATTGTATTCTCCGGGCAATCTCCATAGGGAGTCTATATACTTAGAAAACTCACTTCGTGTTTCAAAGTGAGTTTCTGACCATTGATTAGTCTTGGTAGAGTATGTAGGTATATTTTTAGGTTTCCAAATCATCAGTTTCCTTTGGGGTTTCTTCTCCTTCCATCTTTGAGAGAGCTTCTTGAATTTTAATTAGAGCCTTTGCTGTGATTTGCCCAATCTCTTCATCTTTTACAGTAGCGTTTAAAAGAGAAATGAAAGAGAGCATCATAATGAATGATGTCATTTCTACAATAGCTACATCTTCTACTTTTTTTCCTTCCTCTTGGTCTACCTGAATTTGATACAACATAAAGTCAATTTCAGAAATTCCATATTTGGGAAGTTTCTTTTCTTCCTTTCCTTCTTTTTCTTCTTTGTTTTCCATAATAATTAAAAAGCATCATCTGTGTCATCTTCATCAATTGCAGAAATTGTATTCCCACGATTTTTTGAAGTTTCCTTATAGAAGTCTGCTTCTGTTGATTTAAAGTTTTTAAGAATAAATTGTGACTCTTTATGAAGCCGGATAATCTCACTTAAGTTTCCATCTTTACCGGAAGTGATTTCTTCTTCCATTAGATAGTGAGAGATTTTGTCCATACTAGACTTAAGGGCTAAAAGTAAGCGTTGTGTAGGAGTTACGTATAATTCCTTTGCTTTAGCTTTAGCTTTTAGAAACGCCATATCAAAATTAGGATTAAAGTCATTGTGCTTAAAATCCTTTTGAATAGTTGCTTCTCTTGTGTCCTCTTCTACGTAAATATAGACTGATTCAGGGTCATAAAGATAATAGAGCTGACAAAGAGCAACTCCTAATATTTCACCACTTGGGTCTTTGGTTAGGAGGTGATCGTGCAGCTCTTTAAATTCTGGAATCAAGAGTAGGTTATCATTGATTACAGGTTTTTTATTTTTTAATACAAATAGTTTGTTCATAGACTAGTTTATTCTAGGGGTTCTAAAGAATCTAAAGGTTCGAGAGGTTCAAGAGAGTCTTCTGAGATAATCTCATTATCCCCTTCTTTCATATAGCCTAGTTTGATGCGTTGGATGTCCTCATCTTTTGCAGGTTTAACTTCTACGATTGTAGCACCAAAGAGTGAGATGTAAGGGATAAAGCTGTTTAGGGTTCCCTTCACAGTGAGGGTTTCTTCAAATTTGTTGAGAACGTTTAATAACTCCATAATAACGATTGGAGTGTCGAACTTTTCATCATACGCTTCTACAATAGAAATGATTTGAAAGAGGGATGTGTTGAAGTAGCGTTTCCTATACGATCCTTCAGGGACTACAGAATCTTTCTCTTTTGATGGTTTAATTCCAAGTCGGTCAAAAAGCTCTGCTTCCTCCTCATCTTTGTTCATATCTAGAGGGTCTTTGATTACGGTATAGACTTCAAAGCCTACTAGCATTTCTGTGTTTTGGGGTGATGTTACGTTAGCCATTTAAGTTATTTTTTACTTTTTAAGTAGTGAGAAAATAGAGATTTGACCTCTTTTTTTAGATAGTTAATTGGGTATAGCACCCTATCTACAGGGTTATTATTTTCATCAAAAAGAATGTGATGTACTGTAAGACCATTTGGTCGTAGAGTATATCCTGCCCTTTCTAACATATATGCGTATATGGAGAGTTGGAGAGAGTAGTGTATTCCATTACAATCGGCAAGATGTGTGAGAGGAGAGTACATTTTCTTTTCTTTTCTCGTGTTTGTGGAGGGATCAAACACTTTAAATCCAGAGAAGGAAAGTTCTTTGTTTGTTTTATAGTCCTCAAGGATAAATGTTTTGTCAGGAAATATCTCGACATAATCTGCTGTACCTACAATACCGTGTTCTAAGTCGTAAAGAATAAGCTCAGGATAAATACCCGGTTTTAGTTGGGTAATGTCAAAAGACATCTTAAGATTAGAGGATGGATCAGTGTCATACTTGATTACGTTTTTCTTTTTCAGAAGTGCTTCTTCTTGAGAAAGGTGAAACTTAGTCCCACGCTCAACTGCAACTTTATTTGCCCCATCCCATTCTTGGAGGAGTTGTTCTTTAGACTTACCTGTCTTTTTTGAGGAGCTTATTGCTTTTGCTTCTCTATCAAACTTCTCATGGTATTTACCAATGATAGTTGATACAGAGATGAAGTTTAGGTTAGGCAATTCTGGGCAATGATACTTGTGTAATTCTTCTGAAAATAAAATCCTCATAGTTAATTAATCTTTAAATAATGTTTCCTGATACTTTTAATTCAAACTCAACAATCTCATCCATATTCTCTGCGTTCTGATATTTGAACCTAACCATTTGTGATGTGAAGCCACTTTGGTTAATCTTGTTAATTGCGAGAGAGATTGCAAAGTTTTCTCCTGCTTTTATGATGAGAGGTTGAGATGGTGATGTACAACCGCAAGATGGTCTTGCACTTACAAAGATAGCATCTACATCTGACTTATTTACACCTTCAAATATAAAAATGCTCTTTTGTTTAGAGGAAAGGCGTTCATTTGTTTTTGCTTTAATAGGGATTTGAAGTTCAAGGTTACTCTTATTCATAGTTTTTACTTTTTATTTGATAGTAGCGTTTAAATCCTTCAGTGATTAATTCGTTTGTGATATTGTTTTTAATCTTGTAATCTGTCCATTGTTTTTCTTCCATAAGTTCCGGGTAACAATTTTTTTCACAGCTTCTATTTTCAAATTGTTTATAGGGGACTAAACATTGACAAGGACACTCCCCTTTTAAGATACAGGTTTCATTCATCATATTAAGCCTATAACGTATTTGTTCTCTAACGTGTTTCGGAAGATAGTTTAATTCTTCAAATTCATCAACTAAATCTGTCTCTGAATATGGGCTTTTAAATTTTGGAAGACATTTCTTCTTATAAAAGGAATAGACCCAATATCCTAAATATCTCCAATACCCCTGAAAGACTCCCCTCACATCTTGAGGGGTAGCCTTTGGAATTAGTTTAATATACTTGATAATTGTTTTAAAAAAGTTCATGGTATAGGTTGATACGATTTGATACGGTTTGATACGTTTTGATACGATTATGGTTTTCTTTTCTTTTTTCTTCCTCTTCCAACCTTAATCAATTTTAGTTGAGCATCTATGTACTCTCCTTTTGCTATTGCTTCTGCTCTCTCATTTGTTTCTTTTAATAGTTGGGCCCAAAGTATTCTCTTCTCGTTGAGTTCCCTCTGGAATTTTTCCTCTTCTATAGCTTGGAGTTTTCTGAGAGCTCTTTTCTTTTCAAAGATTTTCTTCTTCTCTTCTTTGGGTATTCCCTTATAAGGGTCGTGTCTTCTTTTACGTGCTCTCCTAAAATCTTCTTTTTCTCTTGGTTGGTATCCTTGTTGAATAAGCCTTTCTTCAAATTTTAGTTTGCGAGCATAATTTCTCTTTGCAGCAGCGTTTAGTTTTTCAACCTTTTCATCTGTGTAGACTCGTGTAGGAACGTGAGGCTCATAAGGCATAAAGCGAAACCCTTCCCCTTCTACAAATTTTTCTCCATAGACTTTAGAAGGGTCACGAAAAATTTCATAATCAGGAGAGGTGAGAACATACTTCATAAACTCAAGTCTCTGCATTACGAGAGGGAGTTCAATTTCTGAATCCTCCTCTTCTCCCTCATTTTCATCTCTCTCCCTATCATTGATTAGTTTTGCAAATTCCTCTTCTCGCTTTTTTCTCTTCATTTTTCCCGGACCAATAAACGTACCATTTTCATAATAGTCGTAAATATCAGGAATGACAGAGACTAGCTCGGATATGTAGGCTTTTAATCGAGTGAGATTTTGAATTTCTTTTTCTGAGGGGGTCTCGATGTTCTTTAGTTCCTCTTCTAACCTGAGATATTTTTCTCGTAGAAACGGAAGAGACTCAAGGAGTGCAGGTTTCTTAAGCCTAAACCATCCAATATTTAAAATGGTAAAATCCATCTTATCCATTGTCTTCAGTCTGTCCTTAAGAAAGGAAAAATAGTTTTTAATAACAAGGTCAACTTTAACCCTGCTCAAAGAACGATGTTTAGAAACCATCCTTCCAACAAAAACTCCCTTTATATCCTCGTACTTCTTAATCATTACTCACTAATCTTATAGAAAGAAAGAATCATAGCATTCTTAGACTCCAACTTAATATCTGGATTCAAATGCGCATCAGGCCAATAACCATGAAGCAAATTCATCTTCCTGAGAGAAGACTCAAAATTATTAATTGATTCCATTGAGGTACAAATTCCATCCTCTAAAACTTTCTGTTTATATCCCTGCCCGTAATGATGAATATAAGAGAGAAGATGTAGTTTGGTGTTATTGATATTGGGGACTTTTTCTAAAATGTCCTCCAATTGCTTCTTGAAAAATTCAGTAGGGCTCACCTCATAATTTCTAACTAAAACGGAAGTACCCTTCTCCACATTAGTAGAAATCTTTACAACATCTAAAGGAGGAAGATCTTTAATCAAATACCCATTAATAAAATTGGGAGTAAGATCTATCTCTTTAATCTGAGAAACACTCTGTCTTGATTCCTCTATATAGACAATATCAGTCTCCTCTTCACTCATTCCTTCGATTCCCTCGTTTTCCTCGAATAGATCTTCATAATCATTATAAGGTTCCATAGTATTATTTTTAATTTAGAAGTTAAGAATTAAATTAAGTACAAAGGTATGGATAATTTACAATAACTAGTACCCCTATATAACAGCACCCCCACTACACGTGATTGAAAGTACCCCCACCCTTGTTTTTTGGGGGATTTGGTTTTTCTGTTAGAACTTTTAAAATTGATAGTAGGTGTCTGTTAGGGGATTTGGAGGATTGTGTATTGATCTGTTAGGGTAGTTCCCCATTGTAGTCGCACCCAACTGCAATTGTGCGGCTGCACCCCCCTGTCCTAATTTGGGCTAAAGCGTGATTTATTTTATTTTCATCAAACCTTTCGGTCCTTAGGTCAACCGAGATTACTGCTATGGAAGATAACGAAATCCTCGAAGCTCTCACAGTTGCTGATGCTCCTACTGCACCAACTGCTCCGCAAGCACCTGCTCAAGCTCCTGCTGCTCCTGCAACCATCAACTTCGTTGAAGGCAAGGAATATTCCGTTAAAATCACGGGTTTTAACTTCGTAAGGGACTACGTCTCTCTTACAGGAAGAATCGGGTCACAACGGATTTCGGGTATCGTTGGGACTAGGGAACAGTACCCAATTCACGTGATCAAAGCTTATGGAGGCCTAGACCTTCTCTTGACATTCAGGGGAACAGGGTTTTCCGCGAATGGAACGGAATACAACCGTTTCCAAATCACGGGAATAGAAGGCCTTAAAGAGGCTTAATGGAAAAGAGTGGGGCCTTGTGCTCCGCTCTTTTTTTCCCACTATGCGAGCGACTCTAACTTAGCGATTAGCGAATGAGTAGGTTGCAAGTTGTTGGGATAGCCTTAAGGGGCCCAGAGGGCAGCTAGTTCGGATAATGTGTGAAAAAATATTTGCAGACTACAATAGTTACAGCTATGCAGTAGTCTCCTACAACTAATCATTGTAGCAGATTGAAAAACTCTGTAGTAAGTGCATTTATGTCCTGTAAAACATAAATAAATCTTACAATTTAAGCCTGATAAGCTACACAGTATATTGTGGTTTGAGTATCAAAACAATAAGCCCTTTGTGGTGAACAGTATAACAAGGACTCTGAACAAACCCTTGTAATCCTACTAATATACTAGTAGGTACTAATGCACCAATTCCACTTCCCAAGGGTGGACAGTTGTAAGATTCCATGAGTTAGTCACATAGTTGCGTGTGCAATTCACTAAAGCAGCAACGGACTTACAACTGAGTGCAGAGGGGTATTTGTTTAACAATTCTAACAATTTAATGTTATGCTAAATAACGTTCTGAATGAAGTAATCGGTCTCGGTGATTACTTTTTTAGCATCGAGGCAGCTTCAATTCAATTTAAGCAGCCTGATGGGAATTTTAGATTTATCAACCTTAAAAAAGGACATAGTACGGAAGAGTTTAATGCTTTTTGTGAGGCATTAAATTTTGAGTACGATGCTAGGGTTAAGGGCCAAGTTTTTGGAACCATTTGGTTTACAGATGGAACTTGGGTAGAAAGAGGGAGGGAAAATAGCTTAGTGTGCTGGGAACCCCACTCTAAACCCGAAATTTCAGTTGATTCTCTCTAAGCTTGGCCATGCATTCTTATAGGGTGCATGGTCGAGTGAACAGTTCCCACTCTCATTGGGATTAAAACAGGATATGGAGCCTGTGCTGAAGAATCAATTGTCTTAGTTTTTAGTTTTTTCTCGTAGTGTTGTAAGACACTGTGAGATAATCCAAATCCTCTGATCAAGGATTAAATAGGCCGGACCTCAATGCTAATGTGCATTGGGGTTTTTTATTTGTTTTGGTATGTTTACCAGCCTATAAATCGTGATCAGAATTACCGCTTCTAAAGAATTGGGACTATGAGCTTAATCATTTATCCTGATGGCACAGTCTCAACCGCTAACAACGGTTGGGATAAACAGTAGCCTTGTGCGGGTGTGTATTAAACATATTACATTTTTTTCTATACGAATAAAATTTGGTAGTGTTTGATATATACCCGCATATTTTAGCATAGCGGTTTTGTGATTTATTATTTTTGTAGAATAAAAGAGGGTGATTTGGGTGATTTGCAACCAAATCCAACCATCAACACCTATTCAAACTGCAAAAAATACATCAAAAAGTGCTTTAAGCGGCACAAATTCTTTAGTAAATCAGATAGGTCCTGATAACGAATGAAATAAATATATGCTAAAATTAGCTATATAATTAGTAATTCAATTTCAGTGATCTTATTTAGATAATTCATCAGCTAGAAAACATTAAAAAACACTCAATTATGACAGTAAAACAGAAATACACAGTAGTTATTGATCAATTTGAAAAGAAAAGAGCTGTAATCAGTGACAACATAGTGGATGGAAAGATGGAAGATATAGTAGACATTGAGGGAGGTTGGGATATAGTAATGTTAGATGTAGAAGTATTATATGAGGTAGAGGTTGAGATAAAACTTAACCATTTTGACGATTTTGGATGTGAATACCAGTTCACTCTAAGTAAAGATGGCGTAGAATTGTATAGTAGACCGATGTGGAAAGTATATAGTTCTCCTATTTACAAATCCACAGAAGTAAATGCATATGGAGAGATTATGTTTTATTTCCATTTAAATAATGTTTTAAGCGATTATGGGCTTTGGCATATACTTGATGGAGTAGAAGCGTAGGAAATAAGGGAGTGTAAAAGCTCCCTTAAACTCGTTAGAGCGAGTATAAATAGGATATTAGGCTCTAAGCGTTCCATCATGGAGGTTATCAAACAAACTTGACTATGAATAATTTTATAACTAGAATTGGTAATAGTTTTGCTGTAATCATTAATGATGTAGCAATGCCTGCTGAAATTAAAGTTAAATTTCTTTCCTTAGACATAGATAATATGTCTTTTGAGTATTCTTTTACTATCTTTATAGATGGAGAAGTAACTCATGAAGGGAAAGATATATTTCTTGCTTCAATGAAAAAGAAGTTCTTTTCTTTTGTAGATCTTGAGTATGATATTCAAGAAGTGATTATGAAGCGTTACAAGAAAGGAGAGCTTTAGTGTGTTTGGTTAGGGTTTCTATTATATGGAGACTCTAACCAAATATGAATTTGCGATTTTGATTTTTAAAAATATATAGCAACTGCAAGCTATAATAAAAATGCAGTGTGAGAATATCCTTTTCAGGGTGAGGTGTTCTTATGAGTAAAATTAATATACCCGTAGTTTATAAGTCATGGCTAATATGTCATCTAACATTCTTCGTTTGCTTGTGTCTTCAACGTTCAACATCAACCCAGAGGAAGTAATCCTTTCTGGAGTTATTGATGAAGAATTTACACCACAAGACATGCGTGGACATTCTTGGTGGAATGGAGCAGAAACTTGTAATGATACCATTATAGGATTCTCTGCTCAACAGGGGTTCAAGACTTTAAAAATTAAACCTGAATACTCATACTCCAACAACGGGGAAAATGAGTACGAGGAGGGAGAGACACTCTCTTCTTACCTACGAAAGACAGGAGAAGAATTTATTTTCTTTCTTGTCCACTCCGTAGGCAAGGAGTATGGGGACTATGGAAAAGAGTTTGATCGGTGGACTTTGTACAAATCCGCAGATTTCAAAGCTCATTGGGCTAAGATTGAAGCTGAAGACATTGCTCGTTGGGAGCAGTGGCTAAACTCTGATCATATTGTTGATGCCAACGAAATGGTTTAAGAGTTAAACTTGAATTAACAAGTGGAAGGGCAATTTGTATTGTCCAATTTTTTGTGTCCAGATGAGCTGGTAGCTGGGTTACCTCAAGATATGGTAGACTCGGTGATTAAACACCGAGCCACTATCCGTATCAAGAGGTAGGGCTAACACCTGAGCAAGTGTATAAACTGCTCAATTTAGGAATCTAAGTAGACAGTAATGTTTACAGATTATACGGTCAGATAGCAAATCAAGCATCCTTTGGTCAATGTCTGTCATTTCAAACGTATTATGCCGTGGAAGAGGAGCAGCCTCCACGATTCCTAAAAGATTGTTGCAAGGTTAGTGCTGGATCCAACTTTGTATTTGCCCAATTTAAAGGTCAGAGCAAGTTGACGAAAACCATACCCAGTTGCAACATTAAAAACTTAATAACATCCCAAGTTGTTGAGGGCACCAGTTTTTCTTTGAAGTGTATAAAATATGGTTCTACTATTAATATGTAGAATAGAATGCTATGATATTAGTCACTAAACGAATACTATTATTATCATTGATTACAACATATTTTCTTTCGAAGTTTTAGGTGTAAAACACAAATTTGTTTTTATGGAAGACACAGGATACGAGAATGGGGAAGTAAACCTCATTCTCTTCGTTGCTGCTATGATTGTCATTATTATGGCAGTCATAGTAGCAGTGATGCCTGTTGCTGGTGTAAATCATCAGCAATAAGGCATAAAACTAGGCTAAACAGAATTTAATTTGTTTCCACTCGGTGGGGGGTGCAAATTTTATTTTGTTTAGTCTGGTTTATATAAGTAGGGAGTAAAGAGAACGGAGAGTAATATGCTTTCCGTTTTCTCTATTTTGTATATACCGTATAGAGTGTCTCTTTTTGTTTAGGGATGCTCTTTACGGTCCGAAGTAAACTTTATTTTATTTTTACTTATAAAAAACAACAACAACATGATCAACAAAACAAAATTGCAGGACAAAGTAGAAGAAATCCTTACTCTCAAAATTAAATTGGCAAATGCCAAAAGGGAGTTTAAGCTTATCCCAGATGGGTATAGCTACATAATCACATCTTCTGAGTCTGTATTAGACTCAACATGTGTTAATTTTGACACGGCTATGGAAGAGTTAGATAAATGGATAAGAGACGAAATGGCTAGTAATGTGTGTCTTTGGACTAATAATCCAAAAGCGTACGAATATGTAGAAGATTATGATTATTCTGAGTTTGTCAAATATGCTTCTATTTCTGAACTGCAAGACTTGTCCGAAGGAAAAGGATAAGTCTTGTTTTTAAATTTTATTTTATTTTATTTAAAACCTCACGATGTATGGGTCAATCGTAGTAAGTTATGACAGCATTTCAATTAACATTTCACCAAGACCCTTCAGAAGAAGGAGCTAAGTCTTATGATGGTATTCAGGGAGTTTTAGGGCAGTGTGTAGCAGAAGCTGTAGCTATGGGATATACTGAAGCCTATATCTCTGATGAAGAGCTTAATTACAACATGATTACTCTTTTCAAAAAAGGTAATGATGATAGTTCTTTTGCTACCATTGAGCTTGTGTGATCAGTCCTGCACTCTAATTATAGGGTGCAGGATTTTTTATTTATTTTTAAACCTTACGGGTCTTAGGTAAACCGTTTACTGTATGAAAGTAGAACAAGAGTTTGTATCAGCAGACATAGCCTTAAAGTTAAAAGATTTAGGTTTCGATAAAGATTGCTTTGGGTATTACAACATTGACCCACAACTTTCTGCACCCTATTTTAATTTTGGTAAGCCTTTTTCTCACGAATGGTGTTTACCTGCACCGCTTTATCAGCAGGCTTTCCGTTGGTTTAATATTAATCATAATTTAGAACACACTATTGAATGGAATAAATTTTATGAACAATATCCATATCAATATACTGTTCGTAAGCAATGGATAGATGAACCTTTAGTCCCAAGAGGTATAAGTGGTATGCGCAAAACATACGAAGAAGCAGAAAACACTTGTTTACAAAAAATGATTGAATTCATAAAAGAATCTAAACTATGAATAAAATTTTAAGTTTTGAAATTTGCAAATTACTGAAAGAAAAGAGCTTTAACTGTCTTAATCCTTCTTCTACTGGAATATGGCTTCGGGGTCATATAATCCCTGCTGTTGTAAAATAGCGGGGATATTTTAGTTATAGGTTAGTGCCCAGAAGAGTCCTATACGAAACACTATTAGTGTCGGCACACAAGTTAAGTTTGCAGCGTAAACTCTTTTGAGGAATGCTGTAGGTTGATGACCTTGAGACAGATGAATAATAGTAGTCTGTCTCTAAATTTTTTATTTCATTTTATTTAACTTAACTCAAAAAATATGGCAGAACAACATTTACAGCCTCTTATGGCCGAATCTATCCTAAGACAACACGAAAGAGGTCTTAGGAGATACTTTCCTCTTAAGGCTAAATCACGCAAAGGTCTTAAATACCTTCGCGAAGCTTTTTTTATTGTGTATGGTCGTGAGCCTAAAAGCAATGAAGACATCTTTCAGGCAATGTTTTATCATTCTTTTGACAAGTATGTTGAGAGATTTGATGGAAAATTGTGGGTAAGAACTGTAGAAGTGTAATGATTTTGATTTTTTATGAGAGTTTTCTTTTTAATTACGCTTTTAGCCATTCCGGTCTACTATGGTTTTCAAATTGAAAATCGCAGTTATGAGTATGATATGGCTAGAAGAGTAATACAGCATTCCGGTTGTGATAACAAGTTTTTAGGTTATCAAACCGGAAAATACAAGATGAATTTTAAATCTGCACACCCGCAGAATGTGACAGGATTTAACAACTATTTTATAGGTTGTCAGCTTCCAACATATTATGGGGGTAGTGCAGTAATATTTTATAACCGAAACAAAATAACTAATTATGTCACAAGAAAAACTGTACTGGATAACAGCAGCAGGAGAAAAGCTAGACGTAGATAGTATGTCTGATGCTCATGTTCGTAATGCATTTAAAATGATTCTCCGCACTTTCCGAGCTGCTCAAGTAAAAGCTCGTGAAGACTTCCATACTCCCAAATCTATTGAGCGCAGGCTCTTAGAAGAGGGTATTATGGAAGAGCAATGGGATAGAGAAGAAGAATTAGGACTTTACTAAGAAATCACGGTAGGGAGCTGATAGGCCCTATTGTGTGTATCTTTGCGTTTATAAAATCCCCATACGATGTAAATTGTATGGGTTTTTAAATTAAAACTTTGAATTTAATCCAATAACTTTAACAAGGTGAGGGAATAAGCCAAATACCCACGAAAGAGTGGGTATTTTTCCTTCCTTACTTTCAAATTTATTTTGTTATGTATTACTATGATGAAGAAGGCATGTCTCAAGAAACAATTGAGATTGCCATTGCTATTGTTGTTTTACTTGTTTTTGGAACTATAGCTATTTTGTCTTGCATATGATAGACAAGTTTGTTATTATCAACTTTGCCACGATGGACTATTTTAAAGATAGTGGTGGCGATATTAAGTATTTTAACGATGAAGTGGAAGCAGTTCTTATATGTGGAATGTATGAGCTGCACGATGCTTCTGTTGTTAAAATAATCTATCAACATAAAGAAAATTAAGTAAATGGGCAAATGGTGGAATTGGTAGACACAGGTCACAGTACTCCACAGAGCAACACGGTCTAGAACGTGGGAAGTCTAAGACAAGCCAGCTCTTCTGAAAGTGGTGCAAGTTCGAGTCTTGCTTTGCCCTCAACAGCCTGTATACCGGAACAGGATCGTAGCACACAGAATGCCTCTTAACAATGCACACTAGTCTGTTCTCATCGTATAGGAGATATGGTTAGCCTTCCAGACGTCGTTTAAAAAGGCATTTTTTACTAACTTCATTTTAAGTTTTTTGATAAAGTAGGTGCAAGCTGTAATAGTTTGCACCTTTTTTTATTACCTTCGCTTAAAAATTTAAGATATGGTAATTAAGAAAAAAGTAATCAAAAGTGAGTCTGCTCAATTCTTATGGGTAGAGAATGTCAACAATAGTGACATCAATGAATTATTAAAAAATAAAGGACTTTTTAGATTTAAAGTCTTTGACAAGGTTGAGAAAGATAGCTTTGATGTTCTTGTAGATCCGGTATCTGATAATATGATTTATTGGAAGGAAGTTTCTACCGAAGAACAATCAAATAAAGATATTTTTGAATTTTTAACTATTAATTAAAATTGTAAAATTATGAACATAGATTCCACATTTGCCTCGCTAAAAAAAGTAGACTTAGAAGGTATGTCTATTGAAGAATGGTGTAAAAAGAAGTGCTTAGAGCAAGGAGTGACAGAAGAAATTAAAAAAGAAAAAAGTTGGGTAGAGTTTTTTGAGTTTTTATTTAACGACAAAGAAAAAGTTAAAGGAAACCATATTTTTGATTTTTCAAAAAATGAAGTTTGGAAAGTAGCTGGTTATGAAAAAGAAATTGTAGTATCAGATGTATATGTTTCTAGATCTTTTATTGGAAATGATGGCTTAATTATTAACGCTTTTACAAAAGAAGATAAACGTAGTAAATCTAAAAAAAGCGTAGAGGATAACTTTTCAAAATTGAAAAAGTTTTTAGTTTCTTAAAAAGTAAGAGCACACTTTATTCAAGTGTGCTCTTTTTTTTAGAAGTTTTTGTACTCAATTGATAAAAATTGTTTTAATACAGTTTTTCTATCACTTGAATTACCTTTCCATACATAAGTAGGGTTTACAAGATAAGTACCTCTTACTATACGTTTGCATAAACCAAGTTTATTTAGTTTTCGCAAAGCATTTGCTATAGTAGAGTTAGCTACTCCAAATTGTTTAGTAAGACGTTCTTTATCGTATTTAGTTATATTCATTATGTTTTCATTGTCACAACGTAAAATACAATAAATGAATACTCTTTCTTCAGATAAAGTCAACTCACTTAGTTTGCCTAATACAGATATATACAATTGAACAAATTGTTCTTTTGTATTGGTTACTATTGTGACATCCTTAGTGAAATTGTCAATCTCTTCTCCTGTTTCAGAATCTACAACAATAAATTCTTTTTCTTGTACTTTTTTTAGGTATGGTTTCATATTTAAAAATTTAGGGCAAAGATATTACTTTTAATTAGTAATTAGAGTACTTAAATTAAGTAATAATAATATAAATTAAAAGTAACTTCTAAAGTGAGTATTACTCATTTTTAGTGGACTTACGGTAGATATTACTTTACACTATAGCTGTATTCTATTGAGAGATACTTTAACTATCGTGGAAAGTAATAAAAATAGCTTAATTTTTTGATCTAAAAGTTTGAAATTCAAGTAGTTATAAGGCTTTTTCAAAAATTAGTCTTTTATTTATTTACTAACAACTAAATTTTATGAAGATAAATTATTCTTCACAAGGTGTCCAGTATGACATTGATGAAATGGATATTGAGCATCTGCGTATGGCTTTAAAACATATGGTCATACGAAACGAACAATTGTGTAATGATATTGATTTGCTTGTGAAAGCATTTAATGAACGTGCACAAGACAAGCGTGTATTTGAGAGTGATATTGATGTTCTTCAAAAAAGATCACATAGATATTCACTCTTAAAAGATGATAGAGTTATGGATGAAGAATTGAGTGTTGAAAATTCTTATTTTAGTTTTCTTCACTCTATAAAACAAAGATAATGCCTTAATGGAATCCAGCCGCTTCGCGGGTTCCGCTTCTAGCCAAATGGGGCACAATAAAAATGTTCACAATTAAAACACTCATATATTATGAAAAATTTTATTTTGTTTATCGTTACGCTTCTAGCCATTGTAACAACTGCATCAGCACAATCCAATAATGGAGCCAAATATGTCCATGGGACATCAGAATGGGCTGATGCTGCTGGAGAAATCTTTGTGGTAGAAGCGGTATCCTATGCTACTGTAATCACTCCAACTAAATCCGGTGAATATTTCTACTCAATTCGAGCACTCGATGCGCAAAAGAATATTTTGCGTAAATTGGAATTTTATGGTAGTGCTATTTATCGTGATGGTGTTTTGTGCGTGTGGGACTCTAATGATGACTTTTATATTTCCCTTTGGGGTAGAATCCCCGTAGTGGAATCATATAATTAAGAACGCTTATCTGACCTTTTAGGCTATTATGTTGTAAAATGTAATAGCCTTTTTATATCTTTGCCACTCAAAGGAAAAGAGATAAAAAAAAAAAAAAAAAAAAAAAAAAAAAAAAAAAGGTTTTTGAAAAAAAGGTTATAAAAAAACAACAAAAAAAAAAAAAAAAAAAATTGAAAAAAA
>Ga0315903_10002053_pt1 | contig 30268 bp, 21 predicted proteins | sample LakEriMetagenome_7_FD_203524 | JGI IMG/M metagenome (GOLD analysis project Ga0315903, IMG submission 203524) | Freshwater fungal communities from buoy surface, Lake Erie, Ohio, United States - Buoy 2 MA119 | ecosystem: Environmental > Aquatic > Freshwater > Lake | place: USA: Lake Erie, Ohio... | reverse complement strand
GTAGAACGCGGACTCGAAATGGTCGATGGCGTTATCTTGCTCGTTGATGCCTCCGAGGGTCCGCTGCCACAGACACGTTTCGTATTACGTAAAGCTCTTGAGAAGAACTTGCCAGTTATTTTGCTGATCAACAAAGTTGATCGCCCTGACTCACGTATCGCAGAAGTTGTAGATGAGGCTTACGAACTATTCCTTGATCTCGATGCAAATGAAGAGCAGATTGAATTTCCAGTTGTCTATGCATCAGCTAAGGCAGGACGCGCGTCTCTGACACGTCCAGCAGATGGTGGAATGCCAGAAGAGACCAACCTTGATGTTCTCTTTGACACTATCTTCTCTGCAATTCCAGCTCCGGTTTATCACGAAGGTGCACCACTACAGGCACACGTAACAAACCTCGACTCCTCACCATTCCTCGGTCGTCTTGCACTCTGCCGCGTACGCGAAGGTGTAATCAAGAAGGGCCAGACTGTTACCTGGATGAAGACAGATGGCACGCAAGAGCGCGTAAAGATTTCAGAGCTTTTGATAACCGAGGCTCTCGAGCGTGTTCCAGCACTTGAGGCGCATCCCGGAGACATCATCGCTGTTGCTGGTATTGAGACCATTACTCTTGGTGAAACTTTGGCGGATAATGAAAATCCACACGCTCTACCTTTGATTATTGTTGATGAGCCATCGATCTCGATGACTATCGGTATTAATACATCTCCTCTCGCGGGAAAGAGCGGAAAACTCCTTACTGCGCGCCAAGTTAAGGGCCGCCTTGATGCCGAGCTCGTAGGTAACGTTTCATTGCGTGTTCTCAATACTGATCGCCCAGATACATGGGAAGTTCAAGGTCGCGGAGAACTTCAGCTTGCAGTTCTTGTTGAAATCATGAAGCGTGAAGGCTTTGAACTTACTGTTGGTAAGCCACAAGTAGTTATTAAGAAGATTGATGGAAAGATTCACGAACCGATGGAGCGTTTAACTATTGATGCACCTGAAGATTATCTTGGCGTTCTTACACAGTTGATGGCTCTTCGTAAGGGTCGCATGGAGCAGATGGTTAATCACGGAACCGGTTGGATCCGTCTTGATTACAAGGTTCCTTCTCGTGGACTCATTGGATTCCGTACCGAGTTCCTAACAGAAACTCGCGGTACAGGTTTACTACACCACGTGTTTGATGGTTACGAGCCTTGGTACGGTGATATTCGCACACGTGCAACAGGTTCACTTGTTTCAGATCGTATGGGAACGGTTACTTCGTACGCACTTTATGGAACACAAGATCGCGGAACAATCTTTGTTGAGCCAGGCGATGAAGTTTACGAAGGCATGGTTATCGGTGAGAACTCTCGCAGCGATGACATGGACGTTAACTGTGTTCGCGAAAAGAAACTAACAAATATGCGCGCATCAGGTACTGATGAGTCAGAGCGTTTGATTCCGCCTAAGAAGCTGAACATGGAAGGTGCTCTTGAATTCTGTCGCGAAGATGAATGCGTAGAGGTGACTCCTGCAGTTGTCCGCATCCGTAAGGTTGTTCTAGACCAGAACGAGCGCGCACGCGCGACTTCACGTCAGAAGAAGGCGAACCTAGCTGCCGATAGCTAGGCAGCAACGTTTTCTCCAGGTGACCAGCCTTTGTCGTACGGCTAGGGTTAAATGGCACCTATGAAGTTGATCAAGCAAGAACCTAGGCTCATTGAGCTCGGTTTTGACGATCGACAAAATGCAGCCATTGCGCACCGCGGATCACCTCTTTTAATCAAGGGTGCTGCAGGTAGTGGCAAGACAACTGTTCTTATCGAAGCAGCACTTTCGCGCATTAGCGAAGGCGCATCATCGGATTCAATTCTCTTTATTACCTATGGCCGCGAACGCGCATCAGAAATTCGCGACGCAATTGCGATCCGCAGCAGTGCAACAGGACACGAACCACTTGCTCGGACATTCCACTCGCTAGCTTTTTCCATCGTCAAGATGAAGAGTGGCGACGATTATCGCGAACCTATTTTGTTATCGGGTGCCGAACAAGAGAAATTCATCGCAGAACTTTTGCGTGGTGATGTCATTGATGGTTATCGTGATTGGCTCGTTGAATTACAAGATGGTGAAGGAAAGTTAGGCAATCCACTTCTGACACGAGGATTTATCCGCGAACTTCGTGACTTGATGATGCGCGCAAATGAACGTGGCATTTCACCAGATCAACTCTCTGCTCGTGGCTCACAACTCAAAGAAAAGTTCTGGCCATCTGCTGCTGCTTTCTGGAAGCGTTATGAAGGTGCAATGGATCTGGCATCATCGGGTGCAGCCGATGCAAAAATGCGCATTGATCCATCAGAACTGATTAACGCGGCGATTGCACACTTACGCAATAACTCAGAGCTGCTCACCTCACTACGCAAACGATTTACAACAATTATCGTTGACGAATTTCAAGAGTCAGATCCGGCCCAGCGTGCGTTGCTAGAACTTTTGGCGGGTACTGATCTACTCATCGCACTGGATAGCAAGAGCGCGGTCGGGCGATTCCGTGGCGCAGATCCAGATGGTGCAGATCGTGCAGCACAATCTCTCATAGGCGATCACGGACGCACAATTACTCTCGAGCAGAGCTATCGAAAGCCGACACATCGCGATGCAGTCATGGCAGCAACTGCCACCGAAGAAGCTAATTACATTGCCTATCACTGCAAAAAAGCCCATTTGTTAGGCGGAATCCCTTATTCGGATATGGCGATCATTGTCAGATCTGGTGGGGCAAGTGCATCATCAATACGTCGCGCATGCATGCAGGCATCGATTCCTACCGTGGGCGAGATCGAAGCCCTCGGCAACAATGCAGCAATCGCACCATTCTTGCTTCTCGCACGTATTGCAACCGATCCAAAGAAACTTACTCTGGCACAAGCAGAAGAGTTGCTCACCAGCGAATTCGGTGGCAGTGATCCAATCTCGCTGCGTCGTATTCGCCGATCGCTATTGGCCGCACGTGATGAAGAAGATCTTCGCAGCGGATCACAGATGCTTATCGATGCAATTGTTCAAGGTGATATTCCAATCGAAGATGGTCTCGAACTGCATCGTGTGCACGAACTTTTGTCCCATGCACGCAAAGCACTGGCTCGCGCCAACTCAACCGTTCACGATCTGCTTTGGGCGATCTGGGATAACGCAGTGACAAGTGATGGTGCAAAGTTAAGTAAGGCGTGGCAGGATGCTGCGCTTCGTTCCGGTACACGAGGCGCTGCCGCCGATCGTGATCTCGATGCCATGATCGTCCTCTTTGAAAGTGCTGCACGATTTATTGAACGTTTTCCTGGCGCACACCCATCACTCTTTCTTAATGAGATTACAGATGAGTTCATTGCAGCAGATGTGATTACAGCAAAAGGTGTGCGATCTGATGCACTAGAAATTCTCACGGTTCATAGCGCTAAAGGTCGTCAATGGCCCCTTGTGATTGTTGCTGGTCTTCAAGAAGGTACATGGCCAAACCTGAAGACTCGTTCGACACTTTTAGGTGCAGAGCGACTTGTTGAACGTGAGCGTCATGGTGATCATCTAGCAGAGCGCGAACTTCAAGCGATTACCGCATCCTCACTCCTTGAAGATGAGCGACGTCTCTTTCATGTTGCAACATCACGCGCTACGGCTGACTTACTAGTCACCGCTACCTCGCGCGAAGATGATGAACCATCCCTCTTTTTCCATGAAATATATGAAGAAATACATGGGTTTTCGGCAGATTCGGGTGAGGCAAAGGTTGTTGAACCAACCCGACCTTTGACTGCGCCAGCACTAGTTGCAACGCTGCGACGTAACCTCGCCTCCGATAATTCTTCAGAGGCGGCCCAACTTCTAGCAACCCTTAACGATCGCGGAATCTCACTTGCTAACCCGACATCGTGGGTTGGATCTCGTCCTCTTTCAACTGATCGTCCCGTAGTTGCTGAAGGCGATCCCGTCTATGTCAGTCCAAGTGGAGCCGAACCATTTACCGAGTGCGGCGTGAAGTGGTTCTTTGAGAAAAGTGGCGGAACAAATGGAGATGGTGTTGCACAACTTTTGGGCTCTGCGATTCACGAATTTGCACGACTTAAGGTGGAGAGTCCAGGCATCACACACGAGCAACTCGTCGAAAAGCTTGAGAACTCGTGGTCACTTATTGATCAGACAAGTGGCTGGTTAAGTGCAGCATCGCTCAAGCGTGCCAAGCGAATGCTGGAACGTTTTGCCCAGTATCACAGTGAGATCGAAAGTAAGACTGATCGAAAAGTTGTTGGCGTCGAGCTAGATTTTCAGGTCAATTTTGGAAACGTCATCGTTAAAGGAAATGCCGATCGCATTGAGGTCGATAGCGATGGCAAGTACTTCGTTGTTGACTTCAAGACCGGCAAGAAACCTATCGGCGTCAAAGAAGCACTCACTAACTTACAGCTTGCCTGCTATCAACTTGGAATTATCATGGAGGGCTTCGGTGAGAAAGTTACTGGGAACCAAACATCTGGTTCGCACCTTGTCTTTCTTGCTCACGAGACTAAAGATGTTGCCACTCGCCTGCGACCCGTCATCGACGCCGATGAGGTCCGCCAGCAACTAACAATTATTGGCCAAGGAATGTCAGCTTCGACATTTACCGCAACCGTTAATGAGATGTGTCCGCGCTGTGTTGTTCGCTCGTCATGTCCGGTTCAGCCATCTGGTCAGTCGGTGATCCAATGATCGAAAAGTACACACCTGTGCAGGTTGCAGCCCTTATTCGAAGCGTTGATCCAAGCTTCTATGACCCTACCCCTGAACAAGCGGCGATCATCTCGATCGTAACAAATCCATTTGAACCTGCAGTTGTTATTGCAGGTGCGGGATCTGGAAAGACAGAGACGATGGCTTCGCGCGTGATTTATCTTGTGGCAAATGGATTTGTAAAACCCGATGAAATATTGGGCCTTACATTTACGCGCAAAGCCGCGGGAGAACTCTCCGCCCGTATTCGCAAGCGCCTGCGTCAGTTACAACTTGCTATGACAAAAGCCGGGATCGAAGTTCCATTTGCAACTTTGGATACATCGGTGACTACCTATCACTCTTACGCTGGTCGACTCTTAAGTGAACATGCAATTCGATTTGGAATCGACGCGGATTCGCAACCGATGGGAGAGGCTGCGCTATGGATGGCGGCCAACACTTTGGTACGCGACTGGAATGATCCCGATTTTGTTTATGAAGGCGCACTCAATACCGCAATTGATGATGTGATGGGGCTAGCCTCTCTCATTCTCGAACATCAAGTTTCTCTTGATTCAATCCGCGCAGCAGATGAGAAGACTCTGGCCGAGCTCGCAGCATTCTCTGGCGGACCAAATGATGAGGTTCGCGCCGTTTCACGTACTGCTCGCCAGCGCATAGCCCTCTTGCCGTTAGTTGAACGTTTCATCGAAACACGACGCGGTGAAGGAACTCTCTCCTTCGATGATCAGATGTCACTCGCCGCAGATATTGCAATGAAGTTTCCAGATGTGGCAGCGATCGAACGCGGCAAATACGCCGTTGTTCTCCTTGATGAATATCAAGATACGTCGCAATCACAAGTTCGTTTACTGAGTGCGCTCTTTGGCAATGGCCACCCTGTCACCGCAGTTGGCGACCCCTGCCAATCGATCTATACCTGGCGCGGTGCGTCTGCCGGAACAATTGGTTCATTCGGCGAATACTTCCCTAAGGCTCAGGGCTCTACGGGCCTTGAAAAATATGAGCTTTTGACCACCTTTAGAAATGATGTAGCAATCCTTGATTTAGCTAATGTGATCTCTAGTCAGGTGCGATCACTTGGAAATCTCAACGTCTCACCTCTTACACCACGTCCAGGTGCCGGCAAAGGCGATCTCGCTGTTGGTCTCTTTGAAACTATGGAGGCGGAAGGCACGGCAATTGCTGAATACATTGCACCTTTGTGGAACGACCCACAACGTTTGATTGAGACAAGTAAAGTTCCAAAAACCTTTGCAATCCTGGTACGAAAGCGCGCACAAATCCCCGCACTACAAAGTGCACTTCGTAACGCTGGCATTGAATGCGAAGTTGTTGGTTTGGGTGGACTTGTACACGTGCCAGAAGTTGCAGATATTGTGGCAATGCTCTCCATCATCGGTAATCCTGATGCGGGTTCATCTTTGATGCGCATGCTCACCGGCCCACACCTTGCACTAGGTGCCGCAGATATCGCAGCCCTTGGATCTCACTCACGAGCTCTTGCTAAAGCATCATCAAGTGACAGTCGCTCCCTTGTTAAGAAAATTGTTGCCGGAAACCCAGATTTGGCAGAGGCCGATGATCAATTCTTAGGTTCACTCATTGACGCACTCGATGAGATTAGTAAGGCAGATCGTTCATCATTTAGCTCTGTTGGCTATCAGCGCCTTACAGAATTTGCAGCAGATCTTCGTCGCTTGCGATCACGTGCAGGTGGCGCGATCACTGATCTGATCGCCGAGATCGAACGGTACCTCAACCTCGAAGTCGAAGTTCTTTTACGCGATGGAACACGATCTGGTCGTCGCCACATCGATCGTTTTATGGATGAAGCATCCAAATTTGCACGCAATGGCGCATCGCTCAATGCATTCTTGCAATGGCTTGATATTGCAAGCCGTGAAGAAGGTGGACTGAAAGCCGGAGCTGCCGAGGCAAGTCGCGAGGCTGTGCAGATACTTACAATCCATAGCGCCAAAGGTGCCGAGTGGGATGTAGTTGCTGTTCCAGGCTTAGCTGAAGGCACTTTCCCAAGTGATCACAAGGGCGATCCCGATAACTGGCTGACCAACGAGCGCCACATTCCATTTGCACTGCGTGGAGATGGAGAGCAACTTCCGATCTTTACATGGGGTGGTGTTACCTCAAATGCCGATGCTGGAAAAGCAATCCGTGCCTTTAAAGATCAGTGCAATACTTTTAAGGAGCAGGAAGAGATTCGCCTTGGTTATGTAGCAATGACGCGCGCTAAGAGCCATTTGATCTGTACAACGTCGTGGTGGCGTGATGGCCAGAAGAGCGTTAAGCCTTCATCAATTTTTGAACAGGCACATCTTGTTGCAACGCAATCTGGTCGCATCATCACATATGACGGAGCACCTGAAGATGGCGCGAAGAATCCGGTGCGTGAAAACCCAGCAACTGCGCAATGGCCTACAGATCCGATTGCAGATCGCCGCGAAGAATTTAATACACAAATGGCACTCGTTGTATCAACTTCGCCAATCTCTTCTGGCGAATTGATCCAAGCAAGCAACGGTATTGATGAGATCGCATCATGGGCTCGCGATACGCAAGCAATCATTAATGAGTTCGATATGTATAAGAACGCGGTATCAACTGTTGCACTGCCTCCACGTATGGCGACGTCTACTTTGATCGCACTCTATGAAGATCCAGAAGCACTCGCACTTGCAATTCGTCGACCAATGCCGCGTGCCAGTGATGAGTTCTCGCGTCGTGGAACAGCATTCCACTTATGGGTCGAAAAACATTTCAACTTTGCAACTCTCTATGATGAAGAAGATTTCGATCAACTCGAACCGCTTGAAGCAGATCAAAAACTGGAAGATCTCAAAGCAGCCTGGCTTTCAAGTGAATGGGCAGCGCGCACACCATATGATGTCGAAGTTCCCTTCGAAACAGTTATTGCTGGCGTTCTTATCCGCGGCCGCATCGATGCCGTATATAAAGATGGAGATCGCTACGAGGTGGTTGATTGGAAGACGGGCTCTAAAAAGCTAGGAAAATCAGCTGCTATTCAGCTCGCCGTCTATCGCCTTGCGTGGGCGACGCTGGAAGGTATCTCAGTTGATGATGTGAGTGCTGCATTCCATTACGTACCAACATCAGTGACCGATCGCTCTGCCGATCTGATGAGCGAAGCAGAGTTGATTGCTCTCCTGAACCAGTTCAACGCCTAATTGGCAAAGCAAGGTCGCTAACTTTTACTGCTTAATCTCCACCGATAACACTAAGTGGTCACTGACTCCAGTCAAAACAGTCGGTAGGTGCTGCGAGGTAACAGGGGCCTTGCTCAATATGTAATCAAATTGAATCTTGGCACCCCAACTTGGATATGTCGCCTGTGTTGCTAGCGATTTCCATTGTGAGCCAACCACAGGGAGATTCTTAGGAAGATTGAGATCTCCCATGATGATTGCAATTGTATCTGTTGCTTTCTCCAGCTCTATCGCCCAGCGCTTTAACTTTCTTAATTGGCGAAAGTTAAAGCCGGGCACAAATGAAAGATGAGTATTAATGACGGTGTATCCATTAGCCAAAGTTGCAGCAAGTGCCACACGAGGTTCATCACGAATATAGATTGGACGCATTTTTCCTGGTCCACTCTCATCCCCTGGAATCAAGAGTGGCGCACCGACGGGGGAGTTTCCAAGATCAAGACGATTCCACTGCACGACCTCAATCTTTGAAGCGATACCGATTCCGTAACTACCTTCATGCGAAGAGGAATCAGTGTTGGTGATAATTCTCTGATCGCCGTCGCCTAACTTTCTCCATGTCTCACCAGGAGTTCCGATAATGCATGGAGCAAAGGCGAAGAACGGGGCACCAATACTTGTTGCTATCTCTGCAATTTGATTTAGATTTTCAGAACGCGCCAGCGCATAGTCACACTCTTGGACACCAATCACATCCGGTGCCAGCTCGGCAGCAATCTTCTGGCCGGCATCAGATAGCGAGGTTGGCTTCACGCCTTTGGCTGCTGGCGGAATAGCCATTCCATGCAGGATATTCCACGAGGTAATGCGCATAGCGAGCAGGCTAGTACCGTTGCCCCTTATGAGCGCGATCAATAGCCAGCCGTCACGGATCGACCGCTCCAGCCACCTGCGTGAAAACCCCGCAACACTCAATCTGCTCTGGAGTAAGGCGCAGATTCTGCAGATTGCCCAAGGGCGAATCGGTGCGACTGGATACTTGAACGCCGATCGCGTTGCCGCACTGATTGCTAGCGGTGAATTCAAAGAGGGCTCACGTTATTTTCTCGGCCTTGATGCAGTCAATGGAGATCCCTACTTTGCCTGGGATACACAGTGGAGCGCAGCTAAAACAGATGATGAGATGAAAGTTGGATTTACAACGTTACGTGAAGTCGGAGCAGCACTTTCAGATATCGATGTCGAATTAGCATTGCACGCAGTTGCGTTGAGTAATTGGCACCGTGCACATCCTTGTTGTGCCAAGTGTGGCGCGCCAACTCGAGTGGATCTCGGTGGAGCAGTGCGCGTCTGTGATGTCGATAAGAGTCAGCATCATCCGCGTACAGATAGCGCTGTCATTGTTTTAATCCGCGATAACGATGACCGCATTCTCTTGGGCCACCAACCGGTATGGCCAGAGGGACGTTTCTCATGTTTTGCGGGTTTCCTCGAACCTGGTGAAACATTTGAACAGTGTGTAGCACGTGAAGTCTTTGAAGAATCGGGTGTCAGCGTTCGAGAGATTAATTATCTTGGTTCACAGCCGTGGCCTTTCCCGGCATCGATCATGATTTCATTTGATGCCGTGACCGATTTTCCAGAGGCAGCGCGACCAGATGGCACTGAGATCACAGAGGTAAAGTGGTTTACTCGCGATCAACTTCGTGCAGAAGCTAAGGCTGGCACACTTTTGCTTCCACCAACTATTTCGGTTGCGCGCAAGATGATTGAACGATGGCTGGGTGAGACTGCCCACGGTGGTGAGACATGGAGGTAACTCCCAAACTTGGAGGAGAAGAGCCAAGCCTTCGCGCAGAAGAAATCCTTGCTGCACTCGATGAAGATCAACGCGCAGTAGCCCTTGCTACACGTGGCCCTGTCTGCGTAATTGCAGGAGCAGGTACTGGAAAAACTCGCGCAATCACCCACCGCATTGCCTACGCGGCAGCGATCGGAACGATGGAACCCAGCAAAGTTTTGGCACTTACCTTTACAGCTCGCGCTGCAGGTGAAATGCGCACACGTCTTCGCTCGCTCGGTGTCCCCACCGTTGCAGTTCGCACAGTGCACTCTGCGGCGTTGAAGCAATTGATCTATTTCTGGCCGACTGTCTTTGGCGGTCGAACACCTGATCTCATGAATAGCAAGACGCCATTTCTCACAGAGGCAGTTAATCGCGCCGATCTCACTGGTGAAATTCGTATCACTTCACGCGAAACTATGCGCGATATCGCAACTGAAATCGAGTGGGCCAAGGTTTCACAGGTTGCACCGATTGATTATCTCGATCAAGTGAATGCTCGACAGATGAAGCCACGTGTAAAAGCTGAGCACATCGCCGCGATCTATGTCGCTTATGAAAGCCTTAAGAAGCAAGAGCTGGCGATCGATTTCGAAGATGTTCTCTTGTTGACCTCAGCCATGTTGGAAGAAGAGCGCACCGTGCGCGAACGCGTACAGGATCAATACCGTTACTTCACAGTCGATGAGTATCAAGACATTTCACCGATCCAGCAACGCTTGATCAATGCCTGGCTTGGATCTCGTAAAGATATCTGCGTTGTAGGAGATCCAGCACAGACGATCTATTCTTTTGCTGGCGCAACACCGGTCTTCTTGAATACCTTTACCCAGCGCTTTCCAGAGGCAGAGGTTATTCGCTTGAGCACTGGATACCGATCAACACCGGAGATCACATTTGCCGCAAACGCGCTATTACGTAACTCTTCTATGGGTCAAGAACTCACAGCGAGCAATGATCATGGCCTGCATCCCAGCGTTGATGGCTATAAAGATGAGAGCGCAGAGATTGCAGGAATACTTACTCAAATCACAACGCTATTAAGTGAAGGTACTGCTCCACAAGAGATCGCGATTTTGGCGCGCACCAATAGTCAACTCAAAGGCGTGGAACGTGCGATGAATACCAAGGGGCTGCCGTATCAAGTGCGCAGTACTGAACGTTTCTTTGAGCGACAAGATGTCCGTGATTTTCTTAAGCAAGTTCGCCAAGCATCTGTCCTTCCCACTGAGGGTGCCACGTGGATTGATGAACTTCGCACCATCGCTCAGCCATATTTAACTGGCGAAAGTATTGATGGAATCGCAGCCCTTCTTCATCTAGGTCGCGAACTCGATAGCGATGATGGTTTTACTCCAAAGACTCTTCGTGGATTCTTGCGAGAAGTCGAAGATCGTGTAACACAGAACAACCCACCGACAATGCCCGTTGTCACCCTTGCAACTCTGCATGCAGCAAAAGGTCTTGAATGGGAGCGCGTATTTCTGATGGGCGCGTCCGAAGGAATCTTGCCGCTGGAAACAGGATCAACCGGAACATCTGATTCAGTTGTTGCCGAAGAGCGTCGCCTTTTCTACGTTGGAATGACGCGAGCTAAGGTCGATCTTCACATTTCATATCGCGGATTGCCTTCGCGATTCTTAAAGGAATCTGGGTTACTCGCCAGTTCGTAAGCGTGCAATACCTGCGCAACTTAATTTACTTGCGCGAATTGCAGGGTGTGCTCTACCCTTACCCCTATGTCCGTACAGGGAGTATCAACACAGGTAGCAGTAGCTGCCGCGAACTCTCATGCCCATTCACATCTAGCCACAGCTGCCGCTAACAAGCGAACATCTTGGCGACGTGCATCAAAGCCAGCGTTTTATGCTGCTTTTTATGCCACAGCGGATGAGGCAACCGGAGGGATATTCGAGTAAATCGAAATAACCCAAACCAAGGGCCTCAAATCCGAAAAGGATTTAGAGGTCCTTTTTCTTTATCCCAAGATGGATTGAGAGAAGAAGAACCACAAACCAGAACCACTAACCAGAGAAAGACACCGACGAAAGATCGAGAGAGAAAGAGGGTGAGAACGATGACCGTTCTCTTCAGTGAACTGCAACTGCCAGGCTGGGCTGAATCCGGCGAAAAGATTGGTCTTAACGATGTGACATTCACATACGACGACGCCAAAGCTTTCACCTTGCCCTGTCATACCTCTGACCCTGAGATCTTCTTCGCCGATGACGATGCAGTGATTGCACAAGCGAAAGCGCTCTGCGGAAGTTGTCCTATGCGCAATGCCTGTCTTGATGGAGCACTTTCACGTCAAGAACCATGCGGCGTGTGGGGAGGACAGCTCATTGAAGATGGCGTCATTATTGAACGTCGTCGTCGTGCAGGTCGTCCGCCGAAGGTTAACGCTGCGTAAGGTCGGAGAGTAACAAGAGAGTTACTCCGAGTGCGATCAAGATAGTTGCTGCGATAATCGAACCTGTTTTTCCGCATCTCTGTGGCAGACCTTTGATACCGCTTGCATGATCTTGATCCATATCCTTGAGCACATTTAGGAAGTGTGCTGCCATACCAAATAAGGCACCGCCGAGCCACATCCATATCGGCGGCGTTTTATCCTGTGAGTAAGCCATGCATGAGGGGAGTATGGCGAATGCAACTGCATAGGGAAGTGGCGAAAAGATATTGAATTTAAAGTAGAAGTTGTAGGCAACCGCCCAGCCGATAGCAAATACTGAAAGCCCGCCACCAACAAAACCAAGTGGACCAAAAAGATTAATAACCAACGCAACTGGGATCATTACTTCGAGCCATGATTGTAAGAATGTGCGAGTGATCAGCCCTGCGACAAGAGGCTTATTCATTCGCTGATGTGAAAGATCATCTGCGTAATCGATTAGATCATTACTCCATCCGACAATGAGTTGCCCAGAGAAAAACCCTAACGCGATGATCAGAGCTGAACCTGGCTGCCAGTAGAGCTGTGCGAAGAAATAACTGAGCGCTGTCACAAGTAGTGATGGACCAAAGTGTGAAGCTTTAGCAAGACCAACAATGCGCGTTTTCATCATGAGTCTTCCTATCTTTTCTTGCGCTGGCATCTGGGGCAGAAGTGCGACGAACGTGCACCGAAAACTATCCTCTTGATCAGGCTTCCACAACGCGGACACGGTTCATCTTCTCGTCCGTAGGCAGATAGAGATTGCTCAAAGAATCCGCTCTCGCCATTGACGTTGATGTAAAGGTCATCAAAGGAGGTGCCACCTTTTGCGATTGCCTCTCGCATCACTTCTGTTGCGCAATCAATCACGGTTGCAATCTTCTTCTGCGACAGATCTGAGGTGAGTGATTCAGGGTGCACCTTTGCCCGCCACAAAGCTTCATCGGCGTAGATATTTCCGACGCCAGACATGATCTCTTGATTAAGCAGGGCAGTCTTGATTCGGATATTGCGCTTTGCCATCTTTGAAATAGTGGCCTGATAATCAAAGTGTGGATCAAATGGATCGTAGGCGATATGCATGGCAGATGTTGGAACTTCATTAACTAGTTCCTCAACCGAAAGCCAGCCGAATGTTCGCTGATCATTGAAGACAAGATCAAGCTTTCGCAGTGATCGTTTGAGTGCAAAGTGTGCGCGAACATGCTTAGGAGATGGTCTATCTCTCTGTTGTATTAGAAACTGCCCACTCATTCCAAGATGAGCAACTAAGACAAAGGGTCGATCGAGTGTGATCCAGAGAAACTTTCCACGCCTGCCTGTTCCGGTAATTCGTGCACCGTTAAGTGTAGAAAGTGGTGCGATGGACTCAGCCTTAAGTGCGCGAGGGTGAAGATCAACTGCATCAGTAATGCGATACCCGGTGATTAAGTGGTCCAAACCTCGTCGTACAGTTTCAACCTCGGGAAGTTCGGGCATTACTTTCCGCCCCTGCACTTTTCAGAGCAGTACTTCACGTTCTCCCAATCGCGTGCCCACTTCTTACGCCATTCAAATGGGCGCTCACAACGCAGGCAGATTTTGGGAGGGAAACCATTTTTTGTCTTAGCCTGCATAGCGCGAGTTTAACCCGATCACTTCAAAGCGCACCTTGGCCTATGGCTGGATAAAGTTCTCAGATGAAGTGGATCTTTGGATTGGTCGTCGCGCTGGCATCTCTTACGGCCTGTGCGCAAACCACAACCGTAGAAGAATCTGCACCCTTTGAAGTGTTAGCCGACGGCAACTGCAGCAGCACCGAGAGTCAATTAGTTCAGGAACATATATCAGGGCAGATCACCGCGCTATCAAAGGAAGATTGGGAGAGCGCATATTCATTTGCTGCCCCCGGATTCCAGGAGACAGTCGGACTAGATCAATTCATCTTTGTTATTACATCCCAATATCAGATGCTTATCAGTAATGACTCTGTCGCGTTTGGCGCATGCAACATTGCTGACAAGGAAATTACGCAAAAAGTGAGCGTTACCAGTGAAAGTGAAGTTTATGAATTGGCTTATTCACTGTCGGTAACGAGCGAAAAGCTTGGTATCGAATCGGCATCAGTAGCAATTTCTGAACCTCAAACTAATATCTAAAGGCAGAAAGTTCCCAACTGAGTATTGAAGCGTAACGAAATATCAGTGTGGGGTTATTTAGCTAAGCAACAGGTGAGATCTCTGGGAACCAGACAAGTGCTTCATCACGGAATGGACCTTCAGCTTCTAACTGACAGAAAATTCCAGTTGTTCCCATAGTGACTCGGTGAATCAAAACATATTCGGCTGGAAGATTGAGTTGGAATCCAATCTTTGCCGTTGGGTTACGTGGGTCGCCAACGCGCGCACTCTGATCACGGAGCCACTCACGTGAATATTGAAAGGTTGGGGTGCGTAGCGGTTCTACAAGTGGCAGAAGAAATTCAAGAACCATCTCTGGATCAACATCTACCTCAGGGAGGATAAATCCATCCTTTTTGAATCCGTCGTAGAGAGCTTGTGCATTGTCATCGAGTGCGTGCTTTAAGAGATTCTTAAATGGTTCCGGGAAACCATTTGGCAGTCGATTACAGGCACCGAAATCCAAGACGCCGATGCGACCATCTGAAAGCAATCTGAAGTTTCCTGGATGAGGATCGGCGTGCAATAACCCAGCACGCTCTGGGCAGGTGAAGTGGAAGCGAGCGATGCGAATTCCTGCTGCATCACGTTCTGCCTTCGTTCCGCTCTTAATTACCTGCGATAGAGGTTTTCCTGCAAGCCACTCGGTAACAATCACTTTCATGGTTGCAGTGACAACTCGTGGAATCGCGATATCCGGATCATTCTCGTATGCGGCATAGCAGGCTCGTTGTGCTTCAGCTTCATACAAGTAATCAACTTCTTCAATGATGCGTGCACGAAGCTCCTCCATGAGAGGTTTCATATCAACGCCTGGAAGTACTAGCCCAAAGATTTTTGAGAATCGCTGAATCTGATTGAGATCACTCACCAAAGCTTCCGCAGCACCGGGATATTGAATCTTTACCGCAACATCGGTGCCGTCTTTCCACACGGCGCGATGTACCTGACCGATAGATGCCGATGCTGTTGCTTGATCTTCAAAGGATTTGAAGTTATCGCGCCAATCATCGCCCAGCTCTTTTGCTAAAACTTTATGGACAACTTTTGCTGGAAGAGGAGGAGCGGACTCTTGCAACTTAGTGAGAGTTTCACGATAAGGCTTTGCAAACTCTTCTGGCAGTGCTGCTTCAAAAACACTAAGTGCTTGGCCGAATTTCATCGCACCGCCCTTGAGTTCGCCAAGGACTTTAAAGAGTTGTTCTGCAGTTTTCTCTTGAATATCGGCGAGGACGACAGAAGATGATTGACCGACGAGTTGCTTTCCGACTCCTAAAACACTTCGCCCTGCAATACCTACAGGAATTTTGATCATGCGCGCAGAGCGAGCACCCGTTGTACTCGGGATTTTTACCTCTGCCGGTTTCTTAGCCACGCGCCAATCTTGGATGCAATTGCTAGAAACCGCCAAATGAAAAGAAGTGATCAGGGGTAGAGATGATCCATTTCACATGGAAAGGAGGATCGGTTAGAAATCGCTGCCACACGACTAGAGCCAGTGACACCCGCAAGCAGGATTGCGAGCTACAGGGATGAGAGAACTCGCGCTGAGTTCAAGTGAATCAACTGCCATATATGCCCCTGCGAGATCAGATCTATGTGCATCGATGTGCTGGAGGATAAATGAGGCGATCAATCCAGCAAGGTAGTGAGCTACAAATACCGGCATCTCGTGATGATCAGATCGTTCTCCGATGAGCACTTTATCTGCAGTAACGCTGGGGCTACCAATTACTTCTTCGATAGAAATATTTCGACAACGTGTGCATGGAGTTTTACCTGGTTGAACAAGTGGGCCAATTACGCACTTTCCACCATCTGGTGGAGTAATGACAAGGTGCTCTTGCCCTGCAGACATCCATTGTGCAAGTAAATGTGGATCCATCGCTCCGATTTGAATCTTGATATATCTCTCAGGTGGCTCACCATCGAGCTCTTGCGCACTTTCTAGCCTTTCAATGGGGAAGAGGGATAACTCTTTCCCGAGATCTTCCATGCGCTGCTTGTAGGACTGGCCTACATCGGTTGATCGGATAAAGCCTGCACTCAGATCTGTATCGATGATCAGTGGATCGTGCGAACGCGTACCTAGCGCAAAGTGAGTGTAGGTCACTCCACTCGAGAGCAAAATTCCATAGAGTAACGTTGCAATGCGATCGCTTCCATAAATTTCTACTCGCACATTCTGTCGCGCGTTGATAATCGATGCACCCGAATCATGTACTCCGGGAAGTAATCGAGTATGTGAAAGTTCTGGAGCCACGCGCTTTTGTAATTGCGAGAAGGCTGCATCGGGCAAGATGTCGCGACGTTTATGTTTTGCAACAGATTGAAAGCGAGTGGTCACAGATAAAATTGATGGGGATGTTTCAAGGAATTCGTGTTCTTCCAAGTTCCACACAAGTTCACGGTATTCATCGGCCGTCAGCCCACAGCTTTCGGCGATATCAATCTCATCGCCTTGACTGCTACTAAGAATTTCTAACGCCCGTACATATCCTTTCTCCGGAATCGCAAAGGATGAGCGAGCTGTTCCGCAGTGCAATCCAATCGGAGTGCGATAGATATTGATGCCCTCTTTCAGGCGAAGGTGGCTCTTGCTCGCAATCTCCTGCGATGTATTCGATCTCTGTGTTGTCATGGGCGCAGGGTTGCAGCGCGCACAGGCTGCACCGGCGAGCGCTCCACATCAATCACCCGCACGCCAGCTCGTGGTTACGCGCAGTAGATAAAAAAATTCACCCCGTATAAGCGTTGGCCTATACGGGGTGAACCTGTAATTCTTTAACTCACCAATTCCAGCTGAACGAAGCCTGACTATGGCTAGTAGTTATGGTGCGGGATTACTGCGCCTTACCGAGAATACGGTTAACCGTAGTTCCGCACACTGGGCACTTGCCCTTTGCCATGCGGCGACCTGAATCCGAAATATGGACCATGCCCTCGAAGTCACGCTTCGCTTTGCACTTTACGCAATAAGCGTCACCCTTGTAAGCCTCATTTGTCTCTGCCATTTTTCTGCCTCCTATCGACGTATGCGCTAGGAGCGCACTCGTTCAGGCTTGACGATACTCCCGCTCACGCTCAAAGTGGGCTCAATCGGGGGAGTTTTTCTCTACTTTCTACCCTAATTTCTTGAGCTCAACGGGGGCTGCCAAGGCTCTTTCAGCCGCTTCATACCCATCCAGATAGGCGCTAGCTAGTTCGCCGTCTGGGAATCGGGCCAGAATCTCGGTGAACTCCTCGCCATGGTCGCTATGGGCGAGATGGATCGCTTCGTGGAAGAGGACATAGTCCAAGGCGTAATCAGGGGCGAGCTGGAGGCGATCTGAGATCCGAATCGTGCGATCCACGCTTGTGCAGGAGCCCCAGCGCTCGCGCATCGAGCGCCAGGCCACGCTTGCTGGGCGCTCAGCGATCTCAGGGGCCCATTGGGTCAGGAGCGCATCGATCCGATCGGCCAAGATGCTCTCAGTTGGGGTCTTGGCAGCTTCTTGGTTACGAATCTTGGCGATCATCTCAGGGACCATGGCGCGCTCATCGGCCTTACTCATGGTGGCCGGGATCGAAATCACGATCCGCCCGCCCTGTCGATAGGCCGAAAGGTTTCGTTTGCGACGCTTGGAGCGGATCACGATGATCTCGCCCTCATCAATTCCAGGAAGAGTCTGGAGCTCGGGTTCTAGATCGGTCGCGCGCTCATTCTTCACGGGATAAAAGTACTCGTACTTACCGCGCAATTGCCTTAAATCGCACATTGTCGATGCAACCTCAAGTTGGTGTTGAGGTTTGGGAGCAATAGAAAATTCCCTATAGTAAAAAATCGTTCTCGTGTCAACGCATTATGCATTTGATTTGCGCGCTCGTTCGCCGTAGTTTTTGACTACGAAGTCCTCGGATAACCGTTTGATATCTGCAAGGGGAAGGCAGATATTTAATGTGCGCCCGGGGACTTCGCTTTTCTCTTTAGTTAACTATGCGAACTAGGGATGACGTGAGGGGCAAGCTCAGCAAAGAATCTGAAGGTCGGATTGGTTAAAGCAGCCTTTAAAGATTAAAGAAGTCCCGAGAGATCGTCAGGAATTTCTGTCGAAGAGATAAAGGCCGATGGATTTTTTAAATCTTCTGCAGTCGGAAGAATTCCCGCCCAAAGTCCATCGCGCTTATCCATTGATTGCTCTTCGCGAATCGCTTTCCAGAATGCGCTCGCCTCACGAGTAAGACGAGGTGAGACTTCAAGACCCAACAGTGTTGCAAAGAGTTGCTGCGCGGGAGTCGATGATGCACGACGACGTCGCTGAGTTTCGCGAAGTTGTTCAATATTGGGAATGCGATCTCCGGCAGCTGTGGTGACAACATCATCAGACCAGCCATCGATCAAAGCAAGAACAGTCTCTAACTTTTCAAGAGCTGCCTTCTGCTGTGGTGATTCCTCTGGTGAGAAAATTCCATTGTTAAGTTCGACGTTGAGATTAATCTGGTTATTCATAGGCTGGCTTGGATCGAAGTTATTCATCGCCTCTTCAGCTTGGCGTTGAATAGCATCAAGATCGATGCGGATGCCACGACCATATTCGGTGATGGTGCTTTGGATATATGAGACCAACCACGGGTTATGGGCAAATAAGCGGGCTACGGCGCTCTCTCGAAGAGAGTGATAGATAAAGACTTCTGATTGCGGAATCTCAAGATCGGCAGCCCAGGCTGCAATGTTCTCTGGAATCAAGACGGGGCGCGCAGGATCAAGTATCGGTAGGCCCGCATCGTGTGCGCCAGTAACGGTTGCTGCAAGGGAACCCACTGATTGTCCGAGTTGAGTGGCAACCATCGATCCGATAAATGTTCGCAAGAGACCACCGATTGCTTCAAGTGGAATCTGGCTTCCTTCGCCTTCGCCCTCACTTTGACCTAAAGCTTGTTCGCGCCCGGCCTGTGCCAAAAGATCTGTCATCGCCTCAAGGAGACCTTGGGCAAGAGGTGCGATATCGCGATGCCAGCCAGCGATTGTCAGATCGACCCAATCGGCGCGATTAACAGCAGATGCATGGGTCGGCGATAGAGCTGAAGGAAATGTTGTTGCTTCGTTGAGCCAAATTTCTGCGATCTCGTAAGCACTTGCGACGACGCCCTGATCGCGAGTGCTTAGTGGTGCAACACCGTAGGTAGTAACAAATTTCTTTGCAGTTTCGCGAACTGTTGCAAGAGGAAGCGGATCATTTGTAGCAGCTTGTGGGCCAAGACCAAATCCTGGCATTCCTGGCATATTTGAAAACATGGCAGTGAGATTTTCGGGTGACATGAATTGCATATTCTCCATGTTCTCCAATCCTTCAAAGGGAATCCCCATCTTTTCAAATTGCTCGCGTATCTGTTCTTGAATTGCTTTGAGCATCTCATTGAAATCTTCGGGACCGCTGTGATCACCTGATCCATCTCGACTTCCATCATCGGGACCGTTAGGTCCATCTGAACCATTAGGTGGAGTGAATCCAAAAGGAGTCATTGATCTCCACCATCCCATCATCTTTAGATGCACTCCACTTCTGGGTGCATTCCAGCGCTAGTTAAATCTTCGTAGTAGTAGAACACGAATGCCGGCCAATTTCTTCCCAGCGCCCCATTCCAATTGTCGAAGAGTGGGTGTGCGCGAAAGCCAGTAGGCTAGCGGCATGTCCAATGCATTCCTGGCGCTCATCTGGTGGGTAGTTCCCGCCGCTGGTCTGATCGGCGCACTCGGATATGTCCTCTGGGTCACTCAATTTAAAGATAAATACGAGACTGAGACCTCTCGCTCTGTGACCCAGTTCCAAAAATTCCAAGGAGCATTCCGCGAGGCCGAGACGGTCACCTATGTTGCAGACGATCAGCGCGAGTCACGCAAGCCTGCAGATACGGGAATTGATCAAGGACGAGAAAAGTAAGTCTCGTGTTACGTTTTTCTCGCCTTCCCCGATTTTCTAGAACTCTCGTCACGCTCTTCTTTGTAGCTGCCTTTCTCTCACCTCTTCAATTCGTTGCAATTGCACCGGGAACTCCGCAAGGAATATTTCCTGAAATTGTTTCACTTTCAAAGAAGAGTAATGCGACAAGTTATCCGATTGATGGACAGTTCTATCTACTCACAATTCGCATCACAGCCCCTGGTGGTTATGTTCCTGGAATCGAGATGATTTATCGATGGGTACGAACAGATCAAGTTGTTCTTCCAGCAAGTGTGGTCTACCCACCAGGTGTGACATCTGAAGAGGAAGAGAAACAATCTACGGCCGAGATGAAGGGCTCTCAAGATTATGCGCGCACCATCGCACTTAGTTATCTGGTTCGCACTTATCCAGATCGCGGATTTGAAAAACTCACATCAGAAGATATTTCAATTGCAGTAAAACGAACCGGCGGACCCAGTGGTGGCATGATTTTTACACTGGCAATTATTGAAATGCTGACGAAGGAAAATCTTCTGCAGGGGCGATCAATTGCCGGCACTGGAACAATTGAAAAAGATGGATCGATTGGGGCTATCGGCGGGATCGAAGAGAAAATCCTGGCAGCAAAGCGAGCTGGCGCCGACCTCTTTCTAGCCCCGGCATCCAATTGTTCAGAACTTTCTTCTATCCCTGAAGGCATCACCGTGGCCGCTGTAGCCACCATTGATGAGGCTGTCGCGGCCCTAAATTCGAAGACTCCTAAGGGTTGCGATAGTTTAGGAGCATGAATCAACTGCGCAGACCGCTCAATGTCACTGTAGGAATCATCGCTCTTCTCGGCTTCGCAATATTTAGCTCGAGTGGCTTCTATATCGATTGGCTCTGGTTTAAATCTGTCGGATTTACATCAGTGTGGAGCACGGTTCTCACCACCAAGATCACACTCTTTGTTGTCTCAGGTATTCTCACATCGCTATTTATCACCGCAAATATCTTTATCGCATATCGCAAGCGACCACTCTACGTTCCAATGACAATCGAGGCAGATAACCTTGAGCGTTATCGCGCACAGCTTGAGCCAATTCGTCGTTGGGTATTTCTCGGAATCGCAGCAGCACTTATTTATTTCGGTGGAAGTTCAGGAGCTGTCTTCTGGTCAACTTGGCTGCAATTTAGAAACTCAACGCCATTTGGTCAGACTGATCCACAATTTGGTTTAGATATCTCATTCTTTGCATTTAAGTTGCCGATGTATCAGGCGTTCATTAGTTGGGGCATCTCTCTTGTACTTATTTCAACTGTTGCAGCAGTAGGCGTTCACTACCTCTATGGTGGAATTCGCCCGCAGGCTCAAACTGAACGCACAACAACTGCAGCACGCGTTCAGATTTCAGTTCTCTTAGGTTTCCTTGTCCTACTCAAGGCTGTTGCATATTGGTATGACCGTTATGCACTAGCACTTAAGGAAAATCGTTTGATTACCGGTATGACATATACCGATGTCAACGCACTTCTTCCAGCTAAGGCAATCTTGGCTGCGATTGCACTTGTCTGTGCACTTCTCTTCTTTGCAAACATTGTTCGCCGCTCATGGCTACTTCCAACAGCGGGTACGGCACTCCTTGTTATCTCATCTGTGCTGATCGCCGGAATCTATCCAGCTGCGATTCAACAGTTCACGGTAAAACCTTCGGAATCATCAAAGGAAGCGCCCTTTATTCAGCGCAATATTGATTCAACCCGCGCTGCCTACGGCATCGATGGTGTTGTCATGCAGGATTACGATGCAACTCTCACAACAAATGCGGGACAGCTCGCCGATGATGCAGCGACCATTGCAAATATCCGATTAATGGATCCAAATGTTCTCTCTGCAACATTCCGCCAGCTTCAGCAGATCAAGCCTTACTACACATTCCCAGAGTCCCTCGATGTGGATCGTTACACAGTTAACGGCGTCTCCCGCGACACAATCGTTGCGGTGCGCGAACTCAATATCGAAGGTAACCCAAGTCGTAACTGGATTAACGACCACCTTGTGTACACACATGGTTTCGGATTCGTAGCAGCCTTCGGTAACTCTCGAGATATAGATGGAAAGCCAACATTTGCAGTGGGCGATCTTCCATCCACCAAGGGTCTTGGTGAGTTTGAACCACGCATTTACTTCGGTGAAAATGTCCCTGATTACTCAATCATCGGTGGCGTAAAGACTGATACTCCTGTCGAATTCGATTACCCAGATGATGCTTCTGCAAATGGTCAGAAGAACGTCACATACTCAGGTAAGGGTGGCGTTCCGGTTGGAAGCACAATCAATAAGTTGCTCTTTGCGATTAAGTATCAAGAGCAGCGCATTCTTCTATCAAGCTTGATCAACAAGGATTCTAAGATCCTCTTTGAACGTAATCCACGCGATCGCGTTGCAAAGGTTGCACCATGGTTGACCCTTGATGGAGATCCATATCCAGCGATCGTTGATGGAAAAATTCAGTGGATTATCGATGGCTACACAACAAGTGCGAGCTACCCATATTCACAAACAACAACTCTTTCTGCTGCGACAACAGATGCACTCACTGCAAATTCAGCAGCTGTCACTGCTCAAGCAAATAGAAATGTGAATTACATCCGTAACTCTGTAAAAGCAACGGTTGACGCCTATGACGGCACAGTCACCTTGTATCAGTGGGATGAGAAGGATCCAGTTCTCAAGACATGGATGAAAGCATTCCCTGGCACTGTAACGCCAAAGAGCAAGATGTCGGCTCAGCTTCTAGAGCACATTCGCTACCCAGAAGATCTCTTCCGTGTGCAGCGCGATGTATTGAGTTCGTACCACGTCAAGACTGCCGATGCTTTCTACGGCGGACAGGATTTCTGGCGCGTACCTCGTGACCCATCAACTTTCGGTGCTAACGCAAGTGCGCAACCTCCTTACTATCTAACACTTCAGATGCCAGGAGCAAAGACTCCAGCGTTCTCATTGACTACACCGTTTGTTCCACGAGGTGGACGTGAAAACCTTTCAGCCTTTGCGGTTGCGAATTCAACTGCAGGTCCTGATTACGGAAAGATCACTGTCTTGCAATTGCCGCGTAGTACAAACGTTGCTGGACCATCACAGGTTGCATCTAACTTCGAAGCTAAGCCAGAAGTTGCAAACTCACTCTCGCTCTTACGTCAGGGTGGTTCTGATGTAGTCCTCGGAAACTTGTTGACACTTCCAGTCGGAAACGGTCTGCTCTATGTTCAACCTGTATATGTAAGAGCAACATCAAATGCTGCTGCATATCCACTGCTACAGAAAGTTCTCGTTTCATTCGGAGATCAAATTGGTTTTGATGACACTCTCAAGGGTGCTCTCGATCAAGTCTTCGGTGGAAACTCTGGAACTCAGAGTGGCGGCGGAAATGTTGATTCAGGTGGATCTTCATCGGATGCAGCAAGTGCAATTGCAAGTGCCATCGCTGCATATAAGGATGGATTAGCCGCACTAGCAAAGGGAGATTTCGCTGCATACGATCGCGCACAGAAGCGATTGAAATCAGCTCTCGATGCTGCTGCAAATGCACAGAAGAAGTAGGTAAATACTTCTCAATTTGGTGCTTTACCTCTCGACGATTAAGATTGCGCTACCGACGCGGGGTGGAGCAGCTCGGTAGCTCGCTGGGCTCATAACCCAGAGGTCGTAGGTTCAAATCCTGCCCCCGCTACTAGAACGTAAATGGCCCGTGAGGTTTAAAGAACCTTCCGGGCTGTTTCACTTTTTAAGGGCTGAATCAAAAGATTGAATAACCAAGGGAGCCATAATGAGTAACCAAGTCACCACCACAATCGCGATTGATCTAGAGAATCGCAATCGTGCGACCGTATTCTGGCGCGGCTTTCTCGTCATTCCTGTCTTTATCTTTGTTGCCAGCTTTACCAAGAGCGCCTTTGCCGATGAATCGGCGATAGTGGCTACTGGATTTATTGTTCTGCCAACACTATTAGCAATTCTCTTCCGTGGTGTTTATCCAAGCTATGTCCTGAGCTTCAACCACGCAATTGTCGAACTCGAAACTCGACTTTATGCCTATCTCTTTCTTCTCCATGATGATTATCCATCCATCGAACGTAACCCTCGTGTAGCTGTTCTTTTTCCAGATGTTGAAGGTGGAGCAAAACTCAACCGTGGCCTCCCACTAGTTAAGTGGTTCTTAGCAATTCCGCTCTATATCGTCGGACTCGTCTATCTCGTACTCACGATCATCGCTACCGTTCTTGCGTGGGTACAAACTTCGCTGACCGGAAACTATCCAGAGTGGGCTGCAGAGATCGTTCTTGGCACACTTTCATATTGGAACCGCGTTCAAGGTTATGCCTGGTTACTCGTTACAGATGAGTATCCAACATTTAGTCTTAAGGGCTAACTCACCAAAACATTAAGTACGCAAGTGATTTTGTAAGCTGAAATTATCTAATGCGAAGTGAGTTGGTCACTACAACGAGTGAGCTTGCAGCCATTGCAGCTGCTGCGTACATCGGTGTAAGTGCTCCCGCAATTGCAATTGGAATTCCGATTACGTTGTAGGCAAATGCCCAGCCAAGGTTGACCTTGATTGTCTTCAGGGTTCGTGTGGCTAGTTTTAGCGCACCAATGACGCCCATCAAACCTGGGCGCATCAAGGTGATGTCAGCACTACCGATTGCTGAATCTGTACCAGTTCCCATTGCAATGCTGAGATCTGCTGCTGCAAGTGCTGCCGCATCATTGATTCCATCGCCGATCATAAGCACTGTATTTCCCCGTGCTTTGAAATCTTCGACAACCTTGAGTTTTTCTTGAGGCAAAGTATGCGCAATGACATTACTTGCTGGAATTCCAACAAGGGAAGCAATGTGATTAGCGCTCTCTTTATTATCTCCCGTGACAAGCCACGGCGTGATTCCACGATCCATGAGGGCAGTAATGGTTTCGGCTGCATCGTCTTTAACTTCATCCGAAGTCGTAAAGAGAGCAAGAGCAACGCCATCCCAGGCAAGAACAGAGACGCTCTCACCACGGAAGCGAGCTTGCTCGATTCCGGCCACGATCTGCTCATCAAATGGAACCGAGCTATGCGCAATTGCTTCAGGAGTTCCAATAAGTACAACAGGAGAGAAGTCGCCGACTTTGATGCGGCCACCAACACCTGAGCCAGGTGTCTGCGTGAAATCTGTAAGTGCAGCAATTGTTGCTCCACGAGAGATTGAATAAGAAGAGATTGCCTTTGCAATTGGGTGATCATTCGCGCTCTCTAACGTGAGTGCAGTAGAAAGGATCATTCGCTCATTAATTGAGCCCGCAATTTGAGACCCGAGTGCCTTCTGTGCACTCGTTGGAATTAATACATCATTAACCTTCATGACACCTGTTGTGAGTGTTCCGGTCTTATCAAGTACTGCAACGTCAACGGTCTTTGCAAGCTCAAGAACGTGCGGCTTACGAAGAACTATTCCGCGAGATGCGCCACGACCAGAAGCCACAACGAGTGCAACTGGCGTTGCAAGGCCCAACGCACAAGGACAGGCGATAACAAGAACAGTAATCGCGACAGAGATAGATGTAGATAGTGAACGACCATCGCCACCGTTGAGCGCAGCATCAAGGTAGTAATACCAGAGGAAGAATGTTCCGATTGCGACAAGTGTGACAACTGGTACGAAGACTGCAGAGATGCGATCAGCTAACCGTTGGATAGGTGCCTTTGTACTCTGTGCCTCAACGACCATCGCAGTAATTCGAGCAAGCTCGGTATCGCTTCCGATTCGTGTAGCGCGCACGATAATGCGGCCGTTGTTATTCATTGAGGCACCGATAACAGAAGATCCTGGTGCAACATCAACCGGTGCTGATTCACCCGTCAACATTGAGTTATCAACGGAAGAGTTTCCTGAGATAACTGTGCCATCTGTTGGGATTCGAGCTCCTGGCTTTACGACAAATTCGTCACCGATCACTAGGTGCTCAATGGGAATCAGTACTTCTAGACCATTTCTTAGAACGGTAACTTCTTTGGCGCTTAATGAGAGAAGAGAAGTCAGTGCGCTACTTGCTCGGTGCTTGGCGCGAGATTCAAGGAAACGACCAAGGATTACAAAGAGGAGAACTCCTGCGGCAACTTCTGTGTAAACATCACCGTCGCCAGTTGCATTTGCGTAGATTGACCACGCAAAGGCAGCGATTGATCCCATTGAAATCAAAGTGTCCATCGTTGGATGTGTGATGTTGCGAATGGCAGCGCGATGAATTGGCCACGCTACAAAGAGAATCAGTGGTGTTGTCAGACCAATTGCAACCCATGCTGTGGGTGAATAGAGCGGATGAGGCAGACCAACGATGTCGAGAAGTTCGTGGACCTGCATATCGATCCACATATGCCACTCCATCACCATTGAGATAGAGATCGCTGGAACTGCAAAGAGAATTGCCCAGAACAACGCCAGAGCTGACTTTCTATTCTGTAGCGCTGGTCCTTGGCTATCTTCAAGGAGTGTTGCACCGTATCCGGCAGATTTAATCTTTGAAATGATTGTTTGAGTTGGAAACTCTTCCGGAGCAAGAACGTGCACAGTCTCACTTGCAAAGTTAACTGATGCACGAACTCCAGGGACGGTGTTGAGTGCACGTTCGACGGATGCCACACAAGAAGAACATGTCATTCCGGTGACGGAGTACGTTGTTGCAACGAGAGTTGCCTTATCAAGGTTGATCTTGATTTCAGGCTCGCGATGTCGCATTAAGTCGATGGAAATATCCTCGGCCACTTTTACCTCTTCCTACACATCGGTACTTCTTATTTCTGACTTTTTCACTCGATAGTAATTACTGCTTCACACCTTGTTTATTGCTTCAAGAATCGCGCCGTGGAGCGCACCATTTGTGGAAATCGCATTAGGTCCAAAAGGTCCATCGACTCCATCAAGGGATGTAAATCTACCGCCTGCTTCGCGAACAATCAGATCAAGAGCTGCCATATCCCAGAGTGCAAGGGAAGGTTCAATCGCGACATCTACCGCGCCTTCGGCAACGAGCATATGCGACCAGAAATCACCTAAACCACGAGTGCGCCAAGCGCTATCGAGTAATTTTTCGAAGGCAGGGCGACGAGCTCCCCACCCTTGAAAATCTGAGTATGCAATTGATGCATCATTTATTGCAGAAACTTTTGAAACGGATAACTTCCGCACCGGAGAATTACCTTCAACGACAAATGCGCCGCCGCCCTCTGTCGCATACCAACGGCGATAAAGCGCAGGGCATGAAACAACACTTGTAACAACCTGCTCATTTTCAACGAGTGCAATCAGCGTTGCCCATGTCGGTACACCACGAAGGAAATTCTTTGTCCCATCGATTGGATCAATGACCCAGTAACGATCTTTGCTGCCACTGGTTCCAAACTCTTCGCCGACAACACCATCGGTTGGATACTGCGCTGCGATCGCATCAATGATTGCGCGTTCGACAGCCTTATCGGCATCAGTGACGGGTGAGTTATCTGGTTTTGTGGTGATCACTAAATCAAGTGCTTGATAACGCGAAAGCGAAATAGCATCTGCGCGATCTGCAAGGGTTAAGGCAAATGCAAGCTCAGCTGAATACTGTGACGATGATTTTCCGCCAGTAGATGAGCTCGACATGGCCCAAGTCTATCTTTTGCAGGCGTTTACTCGCCTAGCGCGGGGTTCTTATCCTTTAACTCAAGGAGTGATCTCAGACTCGTCACGCGTGTAAGTCGCTCTTCATCAATAAGACCACCAGGTTGCACCCAATCGTTGAGGCGACATGATGGTTCATAGTGGCTGCAATTAGGGAGGCAACCTTGAGTTACTTCTGCAATGTCGGCAAATGAGGCGATGATGCGATTGGAATCTAGGTGGGCTAATCCAAATGCGCGAATACCAGGTGTATCAATAATCCATCCTTCATCTCCTTCGAGAGACGATGCCAGTGGAAGTGCGATTGCACTCGATGATGTGTGACGGCCGCGACCAGTAACCACATTTACAACACCTGTGATGCGACCAGCGTGGGGGACAAGTGCGTTAATAAGTGTTGATTTACCAACACCTGAATGTCCAACAAGAACAGAAGTCTTTCCAAGAAGGACCTTTCGCACCCGCTCTAAATCTTCCTCATGTGTCTCTGCCTTTGAAGAGGATGTGAGAATCTCAACACCGAGCTTGCGATACTCCTCAACGAAATCTGGAAGAGGCGCTAAATCAGTTTTTGTCATCAGCAAGTAAGGTTTTATATCTTCGTGGAAGGCGCAGACTAAGAAGCGATCAATAAGTCCTCGACGTGGTTCTGGATTTGTTACGGCCGCAACAATTACCAGCTGATCGATATTTGCAACGATTGTGCGTTCAACCTGTGCGGCATCATCGACTGTGCGACTTAAGGAATTACGACGCGGCTCGACTGCAACGATACGTGCCAGCGTTCCTTCGGTTCCGCTTACATCCCCAACAAGTTTGACGCGATCGCCGACAACTACTGACTTGGGCCCGAGTTCGCGCGCCTTCATGGCAGTGACAATTACTGCCTCATCTGTAATACAGGTTGTTCGGCCGCGATCGACTGTTGTCACCAGGGCAAAGATTGCTCCGTCATGAGATGGGCGATCTTTACTGCGAGGACGTGTGCTCCGTGATGGGCGGATGCGCACATCTGATTCATCGTACGAATATTTACTCATCGAAGAAGGCTCGACCAGAGTCCAGGGAAATCAGGAAGTGTCTTACGCGTGGTTGCAATGTTTTCTACAAGTACATCGCCCACAACTAAGCCAATGACAGCACCAGCCGTTGCTAAACGATGATCCTCATAGGTGTGGAAAGTCCCGCCGTGCAGCGCACCCTTTGTTGGATCTATATGTAGAACGCTCTCTTCTTCAGTAACGCTGCCACCCAAACCATTGATTTCACGTGTGAGTGCAGCTAAGCGATCTGTCTCGTGCAAGCGAAGGTGCGCGATTCCGCGCAGGTGTGATGGAGAATCAGCAAGGGCGGCCAAGGCTGCAATAGATGGAGTTAGTTCGCCAACATCATGAAGATCGATATCAATACCGTGAATTGAATCTCCACCAGTTAACTTCAGACCATCATTCACAAATTCAACTGTGGCACCCATGCGAGTAAAGATTTCGCGCAACTGATCACCGGGCTGCGTTGTTGAGCGTGGCCAATCCGCAATTGTGACACTGCCGCCACAGACCATAGCAAGCGATAAGAATGGCGCAGCATTGGAAAGATCAGGTTCGATCACAAGATCAACACCGTGTAAATCACCAGGAGCGACGCTCCAAAGTTGTGCAGCGCGATCTACAGTCACAGTTGCACCAAAGTCACGCAACATCGCAACTGTCATATCAATATGTGGCATCGATGGAAGTTCACCGCCTTGATGTGTGACGGTAATTCCATTGGCCATACTTGGGCCAATCAATAAAAGTGCAGATAAAAACTGACTTGATTTGCTTGCATCAATGGTGATTTCTCCACCAGGAATTGCTCCCGCACTGCTGATCGTCATCGGCAAGCTATAGCGCCCGCCATGATCAATTGTGATTCCAAGCTCTTCGAGTGCGCTAATAACTGGACCGAGTGGGCGTTCATAAGAGCGAGGATCTCCATCAAATGTGATCTCACCTTGCGCTAACGCTGCAAGTGGTGGCAGAAAGCGCATTACCGTTCCCGCGTTGCCAACATCGATAGTTGCTGGTCCTTTGAGTGGCGCGGGGTTAACGATCCAACTTCCATCGCTTGTCTCATCAATTTTTACACCGAGTGCTTGCAACCCCGCCACCATTAATTGGCTATCACGAGAGATCAGCGGCTTACGAATTGTTGATGGGCTCTTCGCTTGGGCGGCGAGGATAAGTGCGCGATTGGTAACCGACTTTGAACCCGGAATTTCAACGTGAAGATCAACAGGTACGCGGCCGCGA
>Ga0315903_10002052_pt1 | contig 30282 bp, 50 predicted proteins | sample LakEriMetagenome_7_FD_203524 | JGI IMG/M metagenome (GOLD analysis project Ga0315903, IMG submission 203524) | Freshwater fungal communities from buoy surface, Lake Erie, Ohio, United States - Buoy 2 MA119 | ecosystem: Environmental > Aquatic > Freshwater > Lake | place: USA: Lake Erie, Ohio... | reverse complement strand
TTAATACTTAAAACTTCAGGAGGTAAACCTAGCATCGTTGATAGAGACGCACTTCAAAATAAGATTGATATCATTAAAAATACGGTAGACACAAAAGTATTGCCTAATATATACATAGTGCATGGAGATTTGACTGACGCTGAAATGAATGATTTATATAATCATCCTAAAGTAAAGGTGCATGTGTCACTAACTAAAGGAGAAGGATTTGGAAGACCTTTATTAGAAGCAGCTGTTACAGGTAAACCTATTTTAGTGTCTAATTGGTCAGGGCATCTAGACTTTTTAGATAAAGACACTAGTTGGTTATTGCCAGGTACGCTAACTAATGTGCATCCTTCAGCAGCTTGGGATAAAGTTATTTTAACTGAATCACAATGGTGGTCTGTAGAGCAAGGTTATGCCATCGGAATAATGCGTGATATATTTAAGAATTATAAGAACTACTTAGAAAAATCACGTAAGACTACTAAGCACATTAAAGATAATTTTTCTCTAGCTAAAATGCAAGAAAAAGTTGAAGAATTAATTACTCCATGGATTAATAAAATTCCAAAACAAGTGCAATTGCAGTTGCCTAAATTAAAGAAAGTTGGCAGTGAAGAACCTAAAAAAATTGAGCTTCCTAATTTAAAGAAAATTGAATTACCTCAACTTAAAAAAGTAGAAGATGCCTAATATTAGCTACGCTATAATGACTCATAATGAAGGGGAGTGTATTGAAAAATTACTTTCCTTCATTATAGAGAATAAACAAGACAATGATGAAATTGTAGTAATAGACGACTACTCTACAGATCCAGTTACTAAAGCTATTCTAGAAGAGCATGAGTCTATGAATCATATAAAATTGTTTAAGCGAGAGCTTAACAAAGACTTTGCTGCGCAGAAAAACTTTATGACTGAAAAATGTACCAATGAATGGATATTTAACATTGATGCAGATGAGATGCCAGATGCTGCTTTGATTGATATACTGCCAGAGATAATTTCAATTAACAAAAGCGTTGATTGTATTGCAGTTCCTAGAGCAAACATTGTTAATGGAATTACTAATGAGCATATACAAAAATGGGGCTGGAGTAAAGATAGTAAAAATCGTATTAATTGGCCTGATTATCAGCTTCGTATATATAAACGAAATCCTAAAATTAAATGGATAGGAGCTGTACATGAAAGACCTTCTGGATGGGATATTATATCTAGTATACCTGCCGATGAAGAGGACTTATGCTTACATCATGTAAAAGACATTTCAAAACAAGAATTGCAAAATGAATTTTATGGAACAATCTAATCCAATAACTTTTTGCATTTCTACTTATAACAATCTTCCATATCTTCAATTAGCTATTGAATCTGTTAGGAGGAACAGTCATTTTAAAAATGCTCCATTTATTATTCATGCAGAAAATTGTAATGATGGAACTAATGAGTGGCTATTTGAAAATAAAGATAAGTATAATTTAACTTTACTTATTGAGCCTAAAACTATTGAAGTGAGAGGAATTGGAGGGGGAATGAACGTGTGCGCTGATCATGTTGAAACGGAATATATAATGTTTCTACATTCAGACTTTTATGTAACTAAAAATTGGGACATTGAATTATTAAAGGTTCATGAAAGGTATCCTAATGAAAAATTATGGGCTAACTCGTATCGAATCGAACCAAATATGTTTAATTCTCCGCCTCGTCATGGCACAACATTGGTTCCTTTAGAAATATTCGGGGCGTTTCATTATGATTTTAAAGCTAATGAATTTGAAGAATGGGTCGAAGAATTTAAAGTAATGAATCAATCTTACGAAGTACCTAAAGGAGAAGGAGTTTCAGGTTTAGTTAAAAAATCAGTCTGGGATGAAGTAGGAGGTAATGATCCTAGATTTGCTCCAACTAGTTGGGATGATATGGATTTATTTTTGCGTATGCTATATCATGATGTACGATTTGTACTGCCAGCTAGTTCAGTTGTATGGCACTTCGGCGCTAGAGGGAGTCATCGATTAGAAGAGAACGGTGGCCAAACATCAGCTCGGCAAAAAGAAGCTGAACAAAGAAATAAAAGAAAATGGTTAGATAAATGGAAAGAGATGCCTATATTCGATGAATATGATATGATACAAAAATTTAAAATACCCCAAGGAATATGAAAGTAGTTGGATTTCACAGCAATCAATTAGGAGTACGTGGTACAGAAGTCGCTTTATATGATTATGCATTATATAATGAATTAGTATTAGGCAATAAGTCGTATATTGTTTCATCAAAAAACAACAATTTATTTGCGTTAGATAAATTTCAAAAAAGATTTGAAGTATTTTTATACGATTCGTTTGACGAATTAGAATTATTCGTTCAGCAAAAAAATATAGAGTATATGTATTATATTAAATCTGGAGAATATGACGGTAAAGTACTTAAATCATGTAAAAATTTAAACCACGTAGTGTTTCAAAATAATCAGCCACATGGCGATAAATACGTTTTTATAGCTCAATGGCTATCACAAAAAATGACACATGATAATGAAAATTATGTACCGCATATTTTACATTTGCCTGAGGTTAAAGAAAATTACAGAGACTTTTTAAATATTCCAGAAAACGCTATTGTTTTTGGTCGTCATGGCGGTTATGACGAGTTTGATTATGAATGGATATATCCTGTTATAGAACGAATAGCTCAAGAAAATAGTAATATATATTTTGTGTTTTTAAATACAAAACCGTTTTGTAAACAATTACCTAATATTATTCATTTAGAAGCTACATATGATTTAGAAATAAAAACTGCATTCATAAATACATGCGATGCATTATTACATGCTCGAAGACGCGGAGAAATATTTAGCTTAACTATAGGAGAATTTTTACATCAAGACAAAGCCGTAATATCATGCCCTCAGGGGTATGACGAAGGCCATGTTGTAATGCTAAAAGATAAAGGTATTTGGTACAATAACGATACTGAACTATATAACGTTTTAAAGTCATTTAATCCGAAATATCCTATAGGTTATTGGAAGTCATTAGTCGAAGAATATTCCCCGGAAAATGTAATGCACAGATTTGATCAACTTTTTTTAAAATAAACTAAATAAACTAACCTATGGAATTTAATAAAGAATTAATTAATAAAATTGACTTAACTGAATTAGGCGCTTACGTAAACAATGTCGAACATCGTGGATACTTTTTAGATCACGCGGGACGAGAGCATTATAAACTATTAGCCTATATCAGTACAACTTATAACGGTAAAAAACTAATTGATATTGGAACTAATAGAGGATGCTCGTCATTGGCACTTTCATACAATACTAAGAATACTGTAGAGTCATTTGATTTGTATGAATTGAAAGAATTATCTTATTTGCCTGGCAACATTAACTATACAATTGATAATATTTTATCTGGAAAATATGAAAATATAATTAACGAGTCTCCATTTATTATGTTAGATACGTATCATGATGGCATATTTGAACGTGAATTTTATTCATATCTACAATTAATAAACTGGAAAGGCATGTTACTACTAGATGATATTTTATTAAACGATCCTATGAAAGAATTTTGGAATGATATTACAGAGGAGAAGTATGATATAACTAACGTAGGACATGCAACAGGAACCGGGATTGTATTATTCTAAAATGAAAGTACTATTTATATCTAGTAATGAGCTGCCAGATTTTCAAAATGATATGATATTTCATGGTCTGCGCTCTTTACTCGGTGCCGATTGTGTTGATGTTAATCATATGTGGTATATGTATTCCGATACGATGAAACAGTATTGGAATACTAAAGTACCAAACAACGGAAAAAGTTATGGAAATGGATTTACGTTATACGGTCTTCTCGATAATATAGATATTGACAGGACTAATATTAGTGAAAAGATTAAAAATAAATATTATGATAAGATAGTCTATGGTTCTATTAATAGATGTCAAGACTATTTTAATGAAGTATTAGATAGTTACGAACGAAATAATATTATTATAATTGATGGAGAAGATAATACTAATATCAATCTAAATTATTTTGGTAAAGGAATTTACTTTAAACGAGAGCTGATACATGACTGTATACCTGGCAAACTTCAGCCTATAAATTTTTGTATACCAGCTGAATTAATTTTAAACACAGTTCCAGATAAAATTAAAGACTATGCAAGTATAATACCAGGAGACCTGTCTACGTATATTTATGATAACCAAATCGATTATTATACAGACTATCAAAATTCGTACTATGGAGTAACAATAAAAAAAGGAGGGTGGGATTGTCTAAGACATTACGAAATTTTAATGAATGGATGTATACCATATTTTCCGGGGTTAGAAAATTGTCCAAAGAATACAATGACATTATTTCCAAAAGATTTAATACAGCAGAGCAATCAAACAGTTATAGATACAGGATTGCCTGACAATTATACACATCAAGTTATTCAGTTGTTAGAATATACTAAAAAATATTTAACTACTACATATACAGCAAAGATTATTTTAAGTGAAAAATAAATTAGTATATATCAAAAGAATACATTATATTAAATTAAAATGAAAGTATGAAAAATAAAATAGTACTATACACAAAAAGTTATTCTGGAGATTTAGAACGATTAAAAGTTTCAATAGATTCGATTAAAAAGCATAATAAAGATAACATACCGTATTATGTATCAGTGCCTAAAATTGAATTAGAATTATTTAAAAATAACATTGACTGCTCATATGTTAATTTAATTACTGATGAAGAAATATATTCAATTCCTGCTCAAAATTGGAATACTCAACAAATCGTTAAAAGTAATTTTTGGAAATTAGAAGTTTGTGAAAATTACGTAATGTTAGATTCAGATTCATACTTTATTAAAGATTTTTATGTATCAGATTTTATGTATGACGAGTCAACTCCGTATACAGTAATGCATGAACAAAAAGATTTATTTGAGTGGACTTCTAGACATAATGTTAATTTAGGATTTGATCCATTTTTAACATTTAATGAAACAAGAACTCCTATTATGGAATTATTTAGTCGTACGGGAAGAATTTATGATTTCGGGCCTGGCCCGATTATATGGGCCTCAAAAGTATGGAAATCATTAGAAGAAAATTATCTTAAACCAAATAAAATAACATTTGCAAATTTAATTGAAACAGTGCCTAGCGAGTTTACTTGGTATGGAGAATATTTGTTAGTATCAAAAGAAATTCCTATATTTGCTATTGAACCGATGTTTAAGTTCTTTCACTTCAGTCAACAATATATTGACTTTAAGAATCAAGGGTATACAGAAGAACATTTTAAACAAAATTATTTAGGAATTGTAATGCAATCAAATTGGAATGCACCATTAAAGTATTAAAAGATGAATATACTAGTAACAGGAGGAGCTGGATTTGTCGGCTCTAATTTAGTTAAACAGCTAAAACAAAAAGGAAATAGTATTGTTGTAATTGACAATTACAGTTCTGGTAAGCACGAAAATGAAATTGAAGGTGTAATATACATTGAAGATCATACTAAAAATATTAATAAGATTGAATTGCCATTTATTCCTGACGTAATATTTCATTTAGGAGAATATTCTAGGATACATCCTTCATTTAATGAATATGAAAAGGTATGGGATTACAATACAGTTGGTACATTTGAAGTAATTACTTTTTGTATCAAACATAATATTAAAATTGTTTATGCCGGATCTAGTACTAAATTTGCATGGGAAGGTGTGACACATTCTCCATATTCATTAACTAAATCAATGAGTATTGATTTAGTTAAAGCATTTAGTGAGTGGTATGGGCTAAAATATTCAATTTGTTATTTTTATAATGTATTTGGACCTGGGCATAATAGTAGCCCTGTAAAAGGATATGAAGGTGTTATTAGCATTTTCGAAGACCAGTATAGAAATAATGAGCCACTTACAGTAGTAGGAACGGGAGAACAAAAAAGAATGTTTACTTATGTCGACGATATTGTTGATGGATTGATTCGTTCCTGGCACTATACTGAAAATGAAGAATTTGAATTAGGCAATCCTAGATTATACAAAATTATTGATATTGCAAAGATGTTCACTGATAATATTGTTTATGTCGAGTCTAGAAAAGGAGACCGTGATAATAGCGTTATAACTGAACCAAATCGTACTCTTAAATTATTAGGATGGCAGCCGACAATGAATATTGAAGAATGGATTGAAAGATTTAAAAATAATACAATATAAAAATATGAAAAATATTCCAATTGTTATTCTAAATAAAGATAGGTTAGTACCTCTACAAGAATTAGTAAAATCACTTCAAGTAAGAGGATACAATAACATAATCATTATTGATAATCAAACTACATACCAACCTACATTAGACTGGTATAAAAGTAGTGGTGTAAATGTATTTTATAATAACATAGATGCGACATTATATGATACTGGCACATTTTATCGATTGGCATTTGAATTAAATCATCCAGTGTTTAGTGAAATTGTTAAAGACTATTACGTATTCACCGACTCAGATGTAGTACCGCAAGAATCAGCACCTGACAATTTTATCGAATGTATGATAGATGTATGTAAAGAAACTCAGCTGCATAAAGTAGGGTTAGCATTACGAATCGATGATTTGCCTGATACTTCATTTTCTCAGCATGTTAAAACAATAGAAGCGGATTCTTGGCGTAATAAATTTTATCACGAATTATATGATATATGGCACGCAGGTGTAGATACTACATTCGCGGTATACGCTCCTAATAGTAAACCATTATTAAATTGTCACGTATTGAGAATGGCCGGAGATTTTACAGCTAAACATGCCCCATGGTATTATAGTATAGATAATATGCCAGCTGATGAGCATTACTATTTAACAAATCTACAAGAAAATAAAGGGCCGACATATTCGCCAGAAGTTAAACGATTAATCAATCTCAAATAGAATAAAATGAAAAACAAAAAAATACTATTAATAGGAGGCACAGGAGCTTTAGGAAAGCAACTTACGAAATTATATCAAGACTCTAACAATATTAGAATTTTAAGCCGTGACGAGCATAAACAGGTAGCATTAATGTCAGCTGAATGGATAAATAAAGAAACAGTATCATTTATGATCGGCGACGTTAAAGATAAGGACTCAATTTATAATGCAATATCAGAATATCAGCCAGATATAGTTATTAACGCTGCAGCTATGAAACACGTGCCAATTGCAGAATATAATCCATATGAATCTGTTAATGTTAATATCATCGGTCATCAAAATTTATTAGAATGTATTTCTAGGTCAACGCATAAGATTGAAACGGTAATTTATGTTTCTTCAGATAAAGCATGTAAACCAGTTAACGTATACGGGATGTGTAAAGCAATTTCAGAACGTTTATATATTGAATTTGCAAAAAAACAGAAGGATATTAAAGTTTGTCTGGTTAGATACGGCAATGTTTTAGAGTCTACAGGGTCTGTCATTCCATATTTTAAACAATTAATTAATTCTGGTAGCAATACATTACCAATCACAGATATTAGAATGACTCGTTTTTTATTAACATTAGAAGAAGCTGTTAGTTTAATCGATTGGGCGTACCAAACCCCGGAGGCACATGGATGTATTGCAATTCCAAAAGTGCAATCGTTTAAAATTGAACATATCGCAAAAGCATTAATCAAACGTTATAAAGGAGATTATGATGCAATGAAATTAAATTTGATAGGTATTCGTAAAGGAGAAAAGTTACACGAAGAAATGATATCTTCAGAAGAATGGATGCGGACTATTGAGATGAAAAATTTTCTTATAACTGATAGTATAGTGACTGACGAGTGTAGATCATATAATTCATATGATTCATTAATGCCTGAAAATGACGTATATAACTTTTTAATTAAATCAAACATAATATAAAATATATGAAACCAATACATTTAAGAAATGTTCCGCCGCCGATAGAAACATTTGACCATGTTAATTTACTAGAATGGTTTGCAGCATGGATACGGCCGGAAAGATATTTAGAATTAGGCGTGAGAGATGGAAAGTGTTTTGTACCAGTATCTAAATACTGTACAGAAGCAATTGCTGTTGATTCAGCTCCTAGACCATTTAATTTAGATAATAATATGCAATATCATCAAATGTATACTGATGATTATTTTAATTCTATTAAAGATACTAATATAAAATTTGATATGGTTTTTATTGATGCAGATCATAGCCATGCACAATCCTACTTAGATTTTTTCAATGTGAAAGATCTAGTAGTTCCTGATGGATTTATATTTTTTCATGACACGTATCCATTTAGTGAAGAACTTACTCAAGAACATTTTTGTAATGATTGCTACAAAACTCCGATTAAGATTAAAGAATTGCATAGCAACGAATTTGAGTTAGTTACTCTTCCATTTAATCCTGGAGTAACTATATGTAAAAAAATGCACTTAAATAATAAATTAGCATGGATGTGATGGTTTTAGGACATCGAGGTATGTTAGGTCATATGGTAGTAAAATACTTATTAGACCAAAGATGTAATATTTCTACGTGTGAATATCGTTATCCGTCTATTGAGTTTAAAAATTTTGTTAGTCAATTTAAAGGAGATTATATTATTAATTGTATTGGAGCTATTCCGCAGCGAACAAAAAACTTTACAATAAATCATGAATTGCCAATATGGCTTGACATAAATACTTCATGTAATATAATACATCCAGGAACTGACTGTGAAATGGATTCTGATGATTATGGCATATCTAAAAAAATGTCTAGCGATTATATAATTAAATCGGGTATACGTACTAAAATTTTGAAAACGTCAATTATTGGACCTGAATTAAACACACGTGCTAGTTTATTAGAATGGTTTTTATCACAAAACGAGTATGTATATGGATATATAAATGCTTTATGGAATGGAAATACTACATTAGAATGGGCAGAACAGTGTTATGTACTAATGAACTCATGGCAATTGTACAATGTAGAAACGATATTGCAAGGTCAATGTCTTTCGAAATATGAACTGTTGCAAAAAATTAGTAAAGTTTTTAACAAAGAAATACATATTTTAAAGAAAGATACTAATGCATTCGATAAGTGCCTCTCTGGAGATATTCAAACTGATGATATACAAACTCAATTATATAAATTAAAACAATACTACTATGATAGTAAATAATGAATCTTATTGTATAGGAATAATGACATATTCAAAGAGGCGTGAATATGTAGTCAATTTAATTAACGATATACGATTACAAAGTAATATACCTATATATTTAGCCGTTAACTGTGACTATAATCAATCATTTGATAATGAATATCGTACATTTATATTAAATTTATGCCTTCAATACGATAATATTTATCCTAGTTTCTATCTCAAGTTTCGCGGATGTGCAAAAATTTGGAATGATATTGTTATTAATTCTTGTTATGACAACTGCCTTATTCTAAATGACGATTGCAGAATTTTAAACAATTTCATAGATGATATCATACAATTTAAAATATCAAGAAATATAAATTCAATTGTTAAAACTAATAGTTGTTGGTCATCATTTTTAGTTAATAAAAATTATTTGACCAACGCCGGATATTTTAATGAATATTACATTGGAATCGGATTTGAAGATACAGAATTCGTACATCGGATAGGCGAATTTATAAGTTATGACACTAACGACTGGATTAGTTTAACTGAAGAGTCTAAGCGAACGTTTCCAGGTAATGAATCAGCTGAAATAAATTCTTCAAAACATTATTCGTCATTTAATCATCGATTATTTGATGAAACTCGGTTAATAAGCGTCGGAGAAAATTTTAGACCGTATGAAAAATTTTATATCGATAATTTTAATCAAATATTTTTATGAAAACAGTTTTAATAACAGGCGTAGCTGGATTGTTAGGTAGTCGTTTAGCAGATTGGATTATTGCAAATAAACCTGAATATAAAGTAGTAGGCATAGACGATTTAAGTGGAGGATACAGAGAAAATATCAATCCACAAGTAGATTTTTGGGAAGTGAATTTAATTGATGCTAAACATAGAATTGATTTATGTTTTGAAGAAAATAAGTTTGATTATGTATTTCATTTCGCAGCTTACGCTGCTGAAGGATTATCTCCTTTTATTCGACAATTTAACTATGATAACAATCTCAAAGCTACTGCTAGAATAGTTAATGAGTGTATTAAACACAATGTTAAACGTTTAATTTTTACTTCAACTTTAGCAGTGTATGGGCATGGATATGGCAGAATCTTTGATGAGACTCAAATACCTAAACCAATCGATCCATATGGAGTAGCTAAATATGCATGTGAAATGGATATTCAAATAGCAGGTGAACAGCATGGATTAGATTGGTGTATTATTCGTCCGCACAACGTTTATGGTATCAAACAAAATATTTGGGACATGTACAGGAATGTATTAGGAATTTGGATGTATCAACATCTAAATGGAGAACCAATGACCATCTTTGGCGACGGAGAACAAACTCGAGCTTTTAGTTATATTGATGACAGCTTAGAACCTTTATGGAATGCTGCAATACTTCCCCAGGCATCTAAAGAGATTATTAACTTAGGAGGTATTGAAGAGCATTCTATCAAGAAAGCAAATGAAATATTAAGAGATGTTATTGGCACAGGAACTATTATTTACAAAGAAGCGAGGCATGAAGTAAAACATTCTGTACCATCCTATCAAAAATCTGTAGATATCTTAGGATTTAAACATAAAACATCTTTAAAAAACGGATTAACTGAAATGTGGAACTGGGCTCAAATTCAGACTAAACGAGAAAGATTTGTATGGCCCGAATATGAATTGAATAAAGGCATTTATTCATTTTGGAAATAAATTAGTAACTTAATTAAAAATAACAATGATATTTTTAAATGAATATTTACGGCCTCATTCACACGTAAGTCAATTAGGATTTGATATTAATTCTAATACACTAATTCCGTATGAGTATTTAGATAGTAAACAGTTTATTTTGTTTAGAACTTGTCACTCATATGGAGATTGGGTTATTTTATCTGCAATGCCTAGACTATTAAAGCAAAAATATCCAGATTGCACGGTAATAATACCTTCGCCTGAATGCATTGCTCGTTATTTTAGTCCTAATCAATGGTTAAATAAACATGAAAATCCATTTAATAACGTAATTGAAATATTCATGAATAATCCATATGTAGATGGTATGATTGATTTTATACCCGAAGATATGCCTGTTTATCACGATCATTTTAGAATATATGATAAAGATACTCCTGATATCCCTTTAGTAAAACAAATGCTTAAGTTTTGGAGGTTTGAAGAAGATGAAATGAATGATTGTGAGCCAGAACTATATTGGACTGAACAAGAAAAATCAGAAGGCAATTTGATAATTAATAAACTATTCGGCACTAATAATTTCGGATTTTTGTATATAGACGATTCATTTTTCTATTCAATCAATATGAAAGAAGATGATATACAAAGACGCAGAGATTTAATTCAAAAAGAAATGTATAATCATAACTTACCATGGATATATTTTTCAGGAGGTGTAGACTTTAATTATCAAACTGAAAATAAAATTGTTGATGCTAAAAAAATTAAAATGACATTGCGCGTGCAAAATTATGTTAAGAGTAAAGCAACAGTAATAATAGGACATCAGGGAGGATATGGTACAGATTGTATGTCACGATATAGTAATTGTTACGTAGTACCATTACATTCTAACGCTTTAAATGAACATATTCAATTAAAAACAACATACCTATGTTAATAGCAACGCTTAATCACAATTTACCAGACTTAACTGACAACTTAGTTAATCAACTTAAACGCGATCCTTTATTTGAATCGTGCGAACTTATGGTAGTAGATAACGGTTCAAAAGAATCTCCTGCTAAATCAACTACGCATCGATTAGATGAGAATGTATTTTTCGGAGGAGGACTTAATGTAGTAATTGACTATTTTTTATCTACCGATCATGATTATTTATACTTTCTAAATAACGATTTAATATTTCATGGTCCATCTTTTCTAACCACATCTCTTAAAGAAGCTAAAGAAGCTAACGCGGCAGTTTATTCTCCTTCAGTTATTAACGCTTCAATTGATCAATGTTATTGGAGACAAATGTGGAACTGGGGTCGAGGTCTACGTAGCGTAAAATGGGTAGATTTTCAATGTCCATTATTACGCAGAGACGTTTTAGAAATTATAAAGCAGTATCCTGAAGAATTAATATACGGTTGGGGTAATGACTTATATACCGGTTGTATTACAGAAAAGTATAAATTAAATACTATTGTGTCTGATACAAATACTATTTGTCACTTAAACTCACAAACGTTTAAGCAAAATAAAATTAATATTGGCGTAAGTGAATTTTGTAAAAATGCTGAAGAAAAAATGTTTAGTTATTTTAGTAATTCTGAAATGAATTCGCTATATTGGGACTTACGTAAATACGGAGAAAATTATAGTATATGATATCATTTATAATACCTAGTTATAATAACTTGCAACATTTAAAAAATGTATTCGCGAGTATTCTAAAACACGCTCCTGAAGCTGAAATTGTCTTGTTAGACGATGGGTCAACTGACGGAACTTGGGAATGGATTTGGAATTTAGCCGAAGAGCGTCAGCATAGAGAAGTGAAAGCTTATAAATCTGACACACGTGTAGGTCATACAATATTGTATGATAAAGGCATTGAATTAGCTACTAATGAAATTGTAGGCATACTTCATGCTGATATGATTATTGGTCCTAATTATGTTGAAAATTTAGTAAAGCATCTTAAACCAGGCACTGTAGTATGCGCTACACGAATTGAACCTCCATTACATCCTGCCGGAAAAGAAAAGATTATAATGGATTTTGGTCAAGACTTTGACACACTTAATGTAACATCATTTGAACAATATTGTATACAAAATCAAAATATATTTGCTAATGAGACTACTAAAGGAATGTTCGCTCCTTGGATATTGTATAAAAAAGATTTCCAAGCAATTGGAGGGCACGATCCATTATTTGCTCCGTTTCCTTACGAAGACTCGGATATCTTCCAGAGATGGATTTTAGCAGGTTATGAATTAATACAGTCTCGAGATGCTTTTGTATATCATTTAACTTGTAGAGGGCACAGATGGAATGATCAAGTTGGTAAAGATGATGACTATTATAAGATAGTGTCAAAAAAAGCTGCTAGAAATTATTTACGTAAATGGGGAAGTTGGATTAAAAATGACGAGTATCAATATCCAATAATACCTAAAAAACGTAATATTGCGTTTGTAATGAAAAATGGTAATTTGCCATTACTAGAAGCGTTAGAGCCTTGGTGTGATAGAATATACGTTGATGAAAGTTTTAATATTGGACGAGCACAAGACTATATTGAAATGGAGCAGGAAAATACATCATATGACTTACGTAAACGAGTGTTAATGATAAATGAAAATTATCCTGAGGGAGAGAATGACGTTGTAGTAATATTCGACGCTAACCGAGTCACTCAACAAACATTCGAGCTAATCCAAAATATGTCAGATATTATAACAGGTACAGATGATACTGGAGAATTTAATATTGATTGTTTGACAATTATAATTAATAGTCTCGAAACGTATGAACATGAATTGATTACTGTCAAACATTAACGTATACAAACGATCTGTAATTGAATGTATATTGAATTATAAACTAAACCAAGACTGTTAAAACAATGCAATACTTTATTTTACTGCCAGGAGATACTGAAGCAGATTGTATAAAAGACACAAATATATTAGGCGAATCTAGCTTCAAAACGTTTTACGGAGGCAGAGGTTTAACTGCCTTGATGAAAATGATAGAGCAGTATCCCGAGGTATTAGAAGATGTAGTTATTAAAACGGATACAGGTAAAACATTAACTATAGAAGAGTTTTTAACAGTAATACAACCACTAACAATAATAACATGGACCAAGTAAAAGACGCAAATGTGCACATGCACAAATCAATTATTGATTCCAACTATGAAGTTTGGATCATGTATGAAGGAGCCGAAGGGTATCCAACAGTAAAAGAGTCACTTAACGGTGCTATCGCTGCTAAGGCAGATAATTCAAATATAATATTTGTTGATGGTGAACGTGTAGGAGACGATTTGATTGACGAAGATCAATTATTGTCTATTGAAGCGTATGAGATTGCACTAGACATTATTAAACGTAACAACGAAGCAGATGATGTTGAGTTAGAATCGTTACTATTTTCTATCGGATTGTTAGAAAATATAAACAAAACAAGAGCAGTTGAATACACTATCAATCTATTAAAAGATAAGTATAAAATTGATTATCATCAGGATTTAGACGATATTGATGTTACTGACGAGGAAATTGACGCTTACTTAAATCAAATACAATCTAATATAACTGAGTCATAAGATATTTATTATAAAGTATCTTATGCTTACATTTAGTGTTGCTCATAGCTATTTCAATCCTAAACAGTATTGGAGTAACCCGATTCAAGAATCAGGTATATTTAACGATGCTAAGTGCGTTGATTTATTTGATCAAAACGGATATCACTTAACGACAATAGAACAAGAATATGCAGAGACTAATGGCCATGGCATTGGCATTCGAAGACACGAAACTGTAATACGTAAACCTTGGATATTACAAGACTCAGCTATTACGACAGGAGCTCATATCAATCATTCTGATTTATTTGAGCGTAAAGGGTATTCAGGAATGGCATTAGAGCAACTATTAGAGCATGCTGAACATAACAACTTGTTATGGAAAGTAGCTAAAATGAAAAGTAAATGGGGCATTGACATTAGTATTGACTATGCAGATGAATCTGGTAATGTATTTGAAGTGTTTCACTATGAGTGGGATTCATTTGAATACGAGCCTGTAGAAGAAAAGAAAAAAGAAATTGAAAAGTTCGTTTTAAGTCAGAATTGGAATTATCACGCAAAGGAAATATTCAAGAGAAAAGACGAATGGTGGGACTTAGATTTCTTTGGACAATCAAAATGGAGAACAGATTATTACAATATATCTCCAGAAAAATTTAAACATGTAATTTGGGACTTATGAAAAGCTTAAAACTAGAAACAGATTTATTAGGAGTATCTAAACCATACGAAGTGATGCCAGGAGATCAAGTGCGTAATATTAATCCAGTATGCACTCATTATAAAAGCACAGGAGAAGTTCTTTATGTGCATGATGACGGTGACATTACATATAAAGTAGATAACAACGGAGCGACTTACACAGTAGGCGATGAACTTACAAAGACAGCTGATCAGCTTATAAAAATATTCACTCGTCAAAATATATCAGCTGAATAACTATGGCAAACTATTTTAACCAAGTGCTAGAAGACGGATACGAGCTACTAGCTCTCAAGAAAGTGCCATGGCCTCATGAATTAGATGAAGACAAAAAAATTGATCTACTAGAAAAGTTTTTAGACTTTTACTCTAAAAAAGAAGACTTTGATAGATGTATTATCTTACAGAAAAAGATGATGTCAATTAGTCGACTTAAAAAAAGAAAGCCTAATTCTAAAAGAAAATTGGATGAGTGATATTTATTAATAAATTAAACCTATAAATTATGGCAATAGTTGCAACAGATTTAGAAACGGGAGACATCTATAATGGTGCTACTCTATCATACGATATTCAGGATAACTTTGGTTCTGTACTATTAGACGGCGCTGTCGTCTTTGAAATTGACGGAGTTTCATCCTATGAAGAATTGGAGCAGATATTTTTCTCTGAATTCCAAGTAACACAAGTATAACAAATAATTAATCATTTATGGAAAACAAAACATGTTTTGAAATTTATGCTGATTTAGAAAATCTTTGGAAAGAGTTTTCTGAGAATCATGCAGTTTACGCAGACAAAGGAAATAAGGCAGCAGCTGGTAGAGCTAGAAAAGCCATTAACGAGTTTAAAAAGCACGTTACTGCGTATAAGAAAGCTTCTGTAGACTCTGCAAAAGCTGCGAAATAATATTAACTTGAATACGAACAGAAGAGCATTCTTATATTACTTATAAATTATGACACGAAGCGAATTAAACAAAATCATCAAAGAAGAGTTAGCCGCTGAATTATCAAATAGAAAATCTAAATTGGTAAATGAAGTATACGACTTAGACACTATTAAATACAGCTCTTCTGTTCGTAAACAAGTTGATAAATTGGTAGACGAGATACAAAAAACTTCAAATTTATCCAAACCTGCAGTTGCGTCTATCTTAAACGATGTCATCATGGCGTTAGGTCTTAATCGTACTCAAATCACTATGTATATGAATATGATTAAAACTCAACGTAAAAAGTATGACTTCTAAGTTGAACCAAATCCGGTAATATGGATAATGACAGTAGCAGTAAAAACATGGAGACAGTGCTTCAAAGAAAAGCGAAACAGCATTATTCTGATGCTGGCCACTTTCTTCAACCCCCTTGGGTTCGACGCATTATTCAAAGCAGTAATGGATTTGACCGGATCCTATTGGATTACGGATTTACTTTTCTACCTTACTTCAGCCTTATTATTTATTTTATACTTTTATTTGTCTAAAAAAAGCAAATGAAAAAAAGCCAGTTACTTCAAATAGTTAGAGAAGAGATTCGCTCTGTTGTCAAAGAATATGGACAAGAGCTATTATACTTCCAACCAGCTGGCATTGAGCAGATAGATCGCTATCCTCAAACTCATACTCGTCGATTTGACAATTTCGAAAAATGGAAAATAACAGCATTGCAACAAGGAGCTACGATTCATGATCGTGGTGAAGACTACGTTGCGGTACTAACAAATCAAGACAAATTAGGAGTTTTTAGCAAAGCTTCTAAGATGGGAACTTTAAACTATTAATAATGGCAGCAAAAACAAAATCAAATGCAAGAGTTGGTAAAATCACTTTTGGAAGTAAAAAGTACGGAAAAGCAAGAAAGAAATACGGACCTAAACAACAAAAACCAAAGAAATATAGAGGTCAAGGCAGAAGATAAGCTATTTGACGAGTATAATTGGCATCCTGATAATTTATGATTACGATTACAATATCCGGTTATGGTGCAGAAGTCACTCATGGAAAGTTACCTGCAACAGTCATTGACGAAATTTACGAAAATTTAGGTACGACAACACCTTCACGCGAAGAGTTAGCAGAGTATTTAACTGAATGTGAGTTTAAAGGAACTCATTTTAGTTGGTATGATATTGACGACGTGTATCACTCGTATGGCCCGTATTTAAACGAAGCAATGATAACCGTTCGTTTAAATGACACTGTAGTGTATAACAGAGAATGTATTGCATTAAATATTGACGAAACGGAAACAGCAGAAATAGATCCATTTGCAGGTAATTTATTATTAGACGCTTATGGAGTATTAACCTGTGAAGATGTTGTTAAAGGTCAATTACAAAAATACGTTTTAAGTACTGAAAAAGACTTTGATGTAAAGCAACTTAAATTGCAAGTAAGTACATTAGGTGATTATAGTATCATAACGGGTATCAAGTATAAAAACAAATTATACAATTCAGAAGATGATGGTGACGCAGATTCGCAAGGATTCTACGTTAATCTTCATGAATAATTTGTTGTAATCAAAAGATTATCATATATTTTTGAAAAATAAAGATATATGACTATTTCATTCTTATCCATTATTATTGGAATATTAATTACTATTTGTATAGGATTGTCATATTCTATTAAAAAGTCAAACGAGCGTATCAAAGAGCTCGAACGAATATCTTTAGAACATCAGCACAATATTATTAAATTGCATAGTCAATTGGTAAATTTAACTGGGTCTTTTAACGATTTAGTAAAGTTTACTGTTGATAATTGGAAAGAAGAAACAAATTCAATTTGGAACAGAGAAGAATATAAAGCGTAGCATATGAAAGTAGGAACGTTAGTTGAATGTATTGACGGAGCTTTTAGTAACAAACAGCTTCAAGCTTTAAAGCAAATACCTGTGAAAGGCAATCATTATTTTATAAGAGAGATTGCTGAATATCCTCATGGGGTAGGAGTATTGTTAGAAGAGTTACGCAATCCACTTGTACCAGCATATGGGCTAATGTTAGAACCTTCCTTTGCGATAGAAAGATTTAGAGAGATAGAAGGATTAGACGAAGCGATAGATGAGTTATTGGAAGTATTAGAAACTGAAAACGTATAATGGAACTTATAACAACATATATTTGTAAGAAAGGAGATATCGGAGTTCACGATAATATGTTTGGGGGAACTATTCTTTCACTTATTGACGATGCAGCAGCTTCGTATGTATCGCAAATTTGCGACACACAGAAAATAGTTACTCTTAAGATTGACGAATTAATATTTAAACGAGCCGTTAAAGTAGGTAGTATATTAAAGATATATGGGCAAGTAATTAAATTTGGTACCACTTCAGTTACTATTAATATTGATGTGAGAAAGCATAACGTGTATACAGGAGATCAAGAAACTGTTACAAGTACTAAAATGGTATTTGTGCGAATAGACGATGATGGCAATCCTAGACCAATTCATCAACACGTAAAGGATCGATACTGGGAAAGATTTGAAAAATATGGATGTGGACTATTACAGAAATAATTAACAAATAATATGGGACAACTATTTAAAGTAAAGGCTCGATTCCCGAATGAATCGTTTCACGAAGATGTGTATATTGATATGTCATCATTTCGTGTTGAAAAAGATTATCCAGACGAAACGTTTGGGTGGTATCATGGAACATACATAGCAATTAAAAAAGATAACATATGAAAAACGAACAAGCAAGAAACTTAACAATCGCTGCGGCAGTAGGATTTGCACTATTAGCAGTTTTAACGGCAGCGATACTATTTACTGGGTGCGTGTCTAAACATCCTAAATGCGCTGCTTACGATAAAGTTGAAACGGTAAAATGAAACAGTTAATATTATTCCTACTACTACTGCCTAATTTAATATTAGGCCAGTGTGCAGGTAATCAATCGTTTACTCTTAATCCAGCGCCGGTTAACGGTACCTATCAATCAGGTACAGTTGTGACTATGTGTTACACTATGAATGGATGGGACACTGGCTTTGGGTCTAACTGGATTGAAGGGTTTGGTATTGTACTAGGACCAGGATGGGTATCGTATGTACCGATCTCAGGCCCAGATGATTGCGGAGGAGTGGTTGCCGATCAAAGTTGGTTGTGGTTAGAGACTGTAACTAACAACGCAGGAACACTCACAGTAGGTCCAGGTTACTTCTACGAAGGACCGCAAGGTACTATTGATGGTAATCCAGGAAACGATTGGGGAGACTTTGGCACTAATTGTTTATGGACATTTTGTATACAGTTACAAGTATCTGATCAATGCGATCCTTTATCTCTGTTAATAGAAGTAACACCTTATGCTGATGGTACAATGGGTAGTTGGGGTAACGAATCTTGCTTTGATCCTGCCTTCCAAGTGTTCAATGGAACAGTTGCTGGAGGAGACGTTGACACTTCTCCTATAACAATTTCAGCAGATACTATATGCGTAGGCTCAACTCAATTATATTCAGTAAACTATACTCCTGGATCGATATACGATTGGAATTTATCAGGAGGTGGTATATTAACAGCAAATGGATCTAATACTATTATAATTGATTGGGGAGGTACTCCAGGCGATTATATTATTTCTGTACAAGAAACAACAGTAGATGGGTGCGTAGGGGATATTATTGACACTACTATTACAGTTGCTGATACATTAATAGTATTTAGTCAACCCACTACTGGAATATGTTTAGGTGACACGGTACATCTTAATGCCATTCCTAATGATGGATATTGGTCAGGTGGTAACTTAACTGGCAATGTGTATACTGGTAATACTCCTGGATATCAATATGTAAATTATACAGCTAACATTTATGGATGTACTGTTACAGACTCTGTTAGAATATTTGTTAGAGAGTTGTTTACAGCACCAGTAATTACAGGATTAGAATATATTGACTTATGCTTATTAGATCGAACTCAGACTTATTATACAGTAGACGATGCTAGCATTCAATATACCTGGTTAATGGGTAACACTACATTAACAGACACAGATTATGATTTGCAAATGACTTGGCCTGACAGTACTTCGTATTATACATTAGAAGTATTTGGCACTGATACTATTGGGTGTCGTAGTGAAGTTGGATATCTTAATGTCAGTGTTGAAGCGTGTCATAGATTATTTGTACCTAATTCATTTACTCCTAACAACGACGGGTTTAATGATGCATTAAAGGTAGTAGGTCTATCAGTGTATAATTTAGATTTTAGAATATACAATCGATATGGCCAGCTGATATATAATATTAGAACAATTAATCAAACTTGGAATGGAACGGATGGCACTGGATATTATTGTCCTACAGGCTCGTATAATTGGATAGCTACTTATACAGACGATTTAGGATTTAATCATACTCAGAAAGGGCACATTATTTTGATTAGGTAATGATATTTATTTTAAAGTAAATGTCATTTGATATAACCGGAATATTATCTAAGTTTACAAAAGCACAACGAATAACTGCTCTTGTTTTATTGCTAATAGCTACTATTGCAATAACCTTAGGCCCTAAATTAATTGAATCGCTAGCACCTGATAATACAGTATTGCATCGTAATTTGCGATTACAACGAAAGCAAATAGACTCTTTGAATATTGAATTGTTTGATCAAAGTCAGGCAATAATTGATTTAAATCGTAGAATAGTTTTTCAACAACAAGAGTGTACAAACGCTATGAGTGAAAGAGAAAATGAAATTGTTGCTATGATAAAAGGTATGAAATCTTCATTAACTACTAGACATATAGAATATCACTCAACAAGTTTTGATGACAGTAGTGGAGTAGCAATGATGATGAAAATTCGACCTGAAGAGGACAATACAAAAACCATAGAAATGTTAAACAAACTAGAAAGTAAAATCAAAAAGAAATGAAAAAAGTATTAATATTAGCATTACTTGCATTAACAGTTGCATGTAAGCAAAATAATTGCACCTGCCCATCATGTTTAGATCCTACCAATAAAGAGCAATGCTGCCCTGCAGATGATAACACCGGCGGAGGATGTTACGGAGAACCGACTGACATTCCAATACCGGCAGCAAAAGATGTAATGCCTGAGTATGAAGTGACAATACCAACTACGGAAGAAGAGTATCATGAAGAGGTTATTCCAGACGATGAACTTCCTCAAGAATAATAGTAAGTTTACGTTTGTTTAATATTTATTATTAAATCAAACGACTATGAAAAACTTTATCAAATCCTTATTACAAGACGAATCAGGGCAACAATCTACAAAGCGTATATTAGCTATGTTAGGTATGGTGTTCTTATGTGTAACCATGATGTTGAATTCGTATTCACACGAATCAATTAAGCCATCTCCAGAATTAGTTTCTGCAGTTGAAGTTATTGTTTGTGTGTGTATTGGTGCGACATCTTTAGATAAATTCGCTTCTCATATGGGAGGCAAAAAAGAAGATTAATGGCAAGTCAAATTGTATTAACTGTTACGTCTGATGGCTCAACTCCTATTGAAGGTTTGAACGCTACACTTACGCTAACTGACAATATGTTAGTTGGTGTACAGTATACAGTAGAAGCTACTTCAGATAGAAACGGATTGTTATCGTTCGATTTAAGTAGTGCAGGAGTAGTGTTAAAATATGAATACACTGCTACTGTAACGGCTATACAGCAAACTATTGACGTTGATACTTATCTACCTATCAACTTACGATATGTAGTTAGATTAACAGATGATGGAGCTGGAGGATTTACGGACTACAATCTTCGATCTACAACAGTAAAGGTAGTATCGGCTACTGTAGACGTTGTAACTGCTAAAGAAGATGTAGATGCTGCTTACAGTGCTTATATTGCTGCTAAAGAAGCTTACGAAGCTTTACTTGCAGCGGCAACTACGATTACTCTTGAGCAAGTAGAAACTTACGAACCACCTTTAGCATCTAATATAGTAACACGTTTATTAGAATTTCAAGCTTGTGCAATATTACCAGGAATTCGTTACGCTACAAATGCTGACTTAACAAATGAGTTAGCTTTACTAGAACGTATAAATAGAAGTATAGAACAATATAGTAACCTTTATCCGAACATCGCCATAGGTGACGGAGAAGGCATACCATATCAATAATTAGAAAGATGACAGAAGCAATTTGGATAGCGTTAATAGGTAGCGTAGTAGGCCCAACAGTAGTTCTAGCTATTGGATGGTGGTTAAATAATCGTAAGAAAAAGAAACCACACGATATGGTCACTGAAGCTTTAGCAGTTGGGCAAACAGTAACGGCTAAAATAGAGTCGCTTAAGGATGAATACGAGGCTGATAGAGTATGGATTAGTCAATTTCATAATGGAGGACATTTTTATCCAACGGGTAAGAGTATAGCTAAATTTAGTTTATTCTACGAGGCTGTAACAGAAAACGCTTCGTCACTTCAAGTAACTCTTAAAAACATTCCAGTAGCTCTTTTCTCAAGAAGCTTTAATCAATTACTAAACGAAGATTTAGTTTCTATACCAGACTTTGAAGATCATTCCATTTCAACCTACGGGCTTCGTTATTTTGCAGAGGAATATGATACTAAATCTCAATACCTATTTGCTATTAAAAACTTTGAAGGAAAGTTTATTGCTATATTAGGAGTTGATTATACTGAAGAAAAGCGTACGCTTACAGAAGATGAAATTGAATCTTTATTACACACTGCAATATCCTTAGGAGGGGTATTGTCAAATCATTTAAAGATATGATAAATTGGAAATTAGTTTTGCCATGGATATTGTTAGTTGTATTGCTAACAGCAAATGTATTGTACTACGTTAATTACAAACCTGTTCCGGAACGAGTTTTTGTAAAAGATAATCGAGCAGATAGCTTAGCTAAAATAGTCGATTCTCTTCACACTTCATTATTAGACGCTAGACACGACTACGACAGTATACAACAAAATATAAAAGGAAATATAATTAAAATACAAGTTAAGAATGCTGAAGAAATTAACAATATTCATACTTTCACTATTGATCAGCGTGACAGTATGTGGTCAACAGTTGCGCCCTAAAAGAATAGTATTTGAAAAAGACACAGGTGTGTTTTTTACTTCTGCTCAAGAAACTCAATTACTAGTTAAACTTAAGCAGTTAGAAGGGTGTAAGTCGGAATTAGCTTACTGTAAAGAGTACGCTATTAATGCGGACATTCAAATACAAAAAGAGCAGGCTGCATACGATTCCCTATACAGAAAGTTTCACGAGCTTCAAATCGTTGCTAACGAATTGCAAGAAAAGTATCGTTTAGAATTTGACGCTCACAACAAAACAAAAGAATTGCTAGTTACAGAAAACACTAGAAAAAAGAATTGGAGAACTGCAGCTTTAATATCAGGAGTAATCGCTGTATTTGAAATTGCACTATTAACAAGATAATATGAAAAATATAAAATTAACCTCAATTGTTAAACAAATCATCAAAGAGTCTGATAAAGATATAGATGAAATTGCGTTAATGACAGGCGATGCTGATCAAGCAACTAGTTTAGAATTATTAAATGAGTTTGTTGGAATAGATAAAGAATTATCTAAGTTGCTAATACGATTGTATAGTAAGGAACGAGTAACAAACTGGAGGAGTGAAGAAAAATGGTATAACGATCTAACGGTTCGTGATTATCCAGCCGATGCACGTATAAGAGGGTATATTAAAAGTAACGCCGTGGATAGTCAAGGACAATTATATGTTCTCATTACACCGAGTGAATATGGAAATCGTTTTGTACATCATTTAATAAACTTAGCCGAGCCAGTAAAAACTATGTATGTCGGTAAAATTGAAACTGAACCTAGTACCGGACCGTATAGTATGAAAACCATGTTTGGTATCGAGGCTCATGTAGTACATTGGAGTAATTTTGCACAAGAATATAAAGGTTTTGGATACGGTAAGTTTTTATACGACACACTTCTATACCGTTATAAAGTATTAGAAAGTGATAGTACTTTATATCAAGGAAGTCAACGTATGTGGATGAGTCATATGCCAAAGGTTGCTAAATTCTTTGGTGGTGTTGTTAAAAACCCAGAAGGTTGGGGTGGTGGAAGTCAGTCAGAGTATCCTACATTAGTTGTTCCATTAACAGCCGAAGATGTTGCGGATAAAGCATTTATACGTGATGATATAGGATCACTTGTAGCATTTCATAGTAGTATACCGACTCAGGTTAAAAAAGTTGCTGCGTTATCTAAAGGATTAAGTTATCGTAACGGTTCATTAGGAATTGCATTTTACGAATTGTCTATTAAAGATGAAATTGATGACAGAGGAGAGCAAGGTAGCCGAATTGGTAGCGATTATGAACGGCAAAGCGAAGATGAAACCTTCATTGAGTGGTTAGACTCGGAACAAGGCCAAACTAGTTATGAAGAAATAATTACAGCACTATATGATTTATATGATATGTCATCTAAAATAGACTTTGACAAAGCTAAAGTAGTATTTGTAGTAGCACAAGATGCTACCGTTATTATAACCAAAAAAGGTAGTAGTTACGACTATGCATTATTATGATAAAACTAAGTGAAATACTAAAAGAGATAGGCGAAGGCACTGCCGAACCATTTAAATGGCGTGCCGTAGATAAAGCTGATCAGAAAATTGTAACACATGCTAAATCACTCCAACCATTTGGAAGTGGCGAGCATAAAACACAATTCAGAGTAACTTATTTAGCACAAGGTACGGTTCTATATAACATATCATTTCTAACAGTTATTAGACGTGGAATACATTTTAAAAAACCCGGAGCTCCTGCAACAGCTTGGTCACCGAATGGTAAAGTATTAGTCGATGCTAATATATCGTTTAGTACTATGAATGATGCCGACGATAAAATGCCTGAAACTAATCTTAATGAACAATATCGGTTAATGGCTACAGTAATGGAATGTATTGAAGATTACGTTAAACGATTGGAAGGATTAAAGGTAGAAGTTGCTGGCGGTAAAGAGCATACATGTGTGATTTATAAATTATATATAGTACCTAAATCTGATGAAGACGCCGGCCCTCAATTAGATAGTCGCCGTGGTCGTTTATATAAAGCGTTTCTACAAAAAAATCTAAATAAGCTTCCATTTAAAATGACAATTGACACTGCTAGTGGCAATGACTACTTTGAATTGGTACGTGATACAGATAGCTACAAATAATATGCAACTACGTAAAATTATATCAGAATTAATTGACACTAAAAACTTAGACAAAGTCGATAAAACAAAAAAGTATACTGTTATTTGGAATAATGGTCATGTAAATGCCGTTACCAAAGGAGACCCAGGCATTATCCCTTCTTTAGCTAAATCATTTCCTATTGATATTGATCCTACTACTAACTCAATTAGATTAATTGACTTTGACGATTGGAGCAGTTTCAAAGACATTTTGAAAATGCAACAGGCTGTTAAAGATATTATACGATTGAAATTGATAGACGATTCCTGGAAAGTATCAATGCCTATGGCCAATGCCGAAATCAATATAGGCTCTAGTAAAGTCAGCGACTTTCTTAAATACGATTCTTCATTTACCAAAGTAATACCAAAAGCATTTCACGGGACGACTGTTAAGGATATGAAAAATATAGAGTCAATGGGCATCACTCCTCCATCTAAGACAGATAAAGAAATGCTTAAATGGAATTCATTTTACAGTGACGATTCTCAAGATAAAACGTATTGGAGTATAGATTACGAACGAGCTGCTTATTACGCTCGTCACGCCATGGAATTGTATAAAAAGCATGGCATTCGAACCACTCCGGTAGTAATTGAAGTAAACAATTTACCAGTTGCTAATATAACTGCAGACGACGACTTTAAGTCAAATATGAGTATGGTTCAATTACTAATGGCAATGCAAGGTAAAAAGTCAGACGCTGACTCGTATTTGCAGTCTATAAGAGGTACTTCACAATTTGCGTATAAGGGACGAGTTCCTGCTTCAATGATTGTAAAAATACATAAAGTAAAACGATAGATATTTATTATAAATAATTTTAACCCATTATAATGCTATGAAAGCACAAGAATTTAGAAACCTAATCCGCGAAGAGATTAGTAAAATAATAAAAGAAACTAGCTTAACGTCAGCAAAAAATTCAAGATTACCACTACACGAAAGAGATAGTATATCATTTTATGATGGCTTTATTGCTACTGATATGAAAGCAAACACGAACTATAACTATAAGGCTAAATACATTAAAGGCAAATCAATGACCTATTCCCACGATGCTGCTAAAGAAGCGTTAAAAAAGAAAGTAGGACATGATAAAGTTTCCGCTGGAGACATTGTTATATTAAAAGGCAGATGGGATGCCACCAAGCTTCCAACATTAGAGTTAGAGGATGCTGCAAACGCCACAGCTGCAGGAGCTACAAAAGTCGCAGGAGGTAATGTATATAGTAAAGCAGCAAGTGAATTGTTCAAAAATGTAGATGAGATTCTTAAACATTACATGGTTGACGATGAATACGAGTACGAACAGTATAAACTAGGTATTAGAAAGATAAAAACTCAAGAAGATCTTACTAAATGGTATAAAAACATGAGTAAAGAATTAAAAACTGCGTATGGTTCTGATAGCGATCCAATTAAAGACATTGTAAAAGATTCTTCGGCTATTGCAAAAAAGGCTGGTGTTACTCTAAAATAATAAAACAATATGAAAACTCAAGATTTAAGAAAAATAATTCGTGAAGAGATTCGTAACACTATTAACGAGCAAAAGCTAAACGAAGATTTAGCATTAGCGGGAGATATCGCTTTAGGTATAGTAGGCGGATTGGTAGGATTATATGCTCTAGTTAAAGGTACAGGATTTGTAATAGGAGCAATGGGATCTGCTGCAGGTGCGTTAGCTGATAGAATGGAAACTAAAGCTAAAGCAGCAGTATCTAAAGCAAAAAGAGATAAGAGATACGAGTCTATTAAACCAATAGTAGCTAAATTTGCAAACGATACTAAATTAAAAGATATGTATCAAGCTCTTCCTGAGTATAGTAATTCGACTAAAGGTCAAGCTCAAAACAAAGAGCGTACTAAACAGCTACAAAACATTGCCAAGTACATTAAGTCAAAGTTAAACCCAGAAGAAATGAATTTCTTTGAAGACGTATCGTCTATGTTACGTACAGGAGATATTAAATAATACACAATATGAAAACACAAGAATTAAGAAAAATAATCCGTGAAGAAGTTCGTAAAACTTTAAGCGAAGGAGCAATATTAAACGCTATTAAACCTGGTCTAGAAGGAGACCTTAAAGGTGCAGTGCAAAATTTAGAAAAAGAATTACAAGCAATGGGACTAGCTTTAGATTCTAAATATGCACGAATACTAGCGGATTGTATTATTGATATTATCGATTTAGCAAAAGAAGAACAGCGTTACGAAATTGGCTATCGGGAAGATTAAATAGTAAACAATATGAAAGCAACAGAATTAAGAAAAATAATCCGTGAAGAGGTTGAGAATATAATGGCAGAAGCTCCAGTAACAGCACCAACTTCATACGACTTTAGCAACCCTGGTGATGAATGGAAAAACATTCTAACTAAAGCCATGACACGCTTCAACGCGTATCCAAAAAACCCTAAAGTGATAAAGGATACTACGCAACTAATTAAGGCAGTTTACGAACTAGGCTTTAAAAAGATAGGCCTTAATCGGCGAAAAGGTTCCGCAGAGACCTTAGCTAATAACCTGATAAAGTATGACGGTATAATGAAAAAATCTCTCGATGACCTAATTGCATATATCAAAAACGATATAGATCCAGAAGCATTACCAAACTGGGCCAATATGGGAACAAAAAAAGGGTTTAAGGCTGGCAAAATGTTAAGAATAACACCTCAAACCAAACTTAAAGTTGGTGATGAGGTTGTTGCTATTAAAAGTACAATGTTTGCTACGATAATAAAAACAGAAGGTGATACCTTTCTTCTTAGCTTTGCTGCAGATTATGCCGATGATAAACCTGTTAAGAAAACAAGAGATCTACTAGAAGACTACTATCTCTTAATGAAGAAGTGATAGCATGAAAGCTCAAGAATTACATAAACTAATCCGTGAAGAGATTAAAACTGCCTTAAAGGAAGCTACAGTTAAACTAGGACCTAACAAAAATTTTATTTTAAAAAACTATAAAGGTGATGTACTACTTCAAAAATTAGACTCTAACGGAGGTCAAGTACATAGCGAAATGCTTATCCTTAAAAATGAAATACCAGATGTAATTGCTTTCTTAAGTAAGAATAAATAATAAAGCTCATATGAAAACACAAGAATTTAGAAAATTAATTCGCGAAGAAGTTCGCAAAGTTCTAAATGAAAACTTAGAAGGAACTTTGCAAAAGTGGAAAGGAAAGTGGATAGTCAGCTACACTACTCCGCAAGGTGATGTTAAAGGTGATCACGCTCCTGAGCTAGATCCATCCCAGGTTAAGGATATACTAAAGTACTCTAATGTTATAGAAAAGAATCGTGGAATTGATGTAAATTTTACGATAGTCAATGGTAAGGCTAAGCTAACATCAACCGAGCTGTAGTAAGGTATATAAAAACAACTAAAATGAAAGCATCAGAACTTAAAAATCTAATCCGTGAAGAGGTTAAAAAAACCCTTAACGAAGCCAACACAGCATCTCCATACTACAAAATAGGATATCAGACAGGCCCTAATCGTAAATCAGGTATGCTTAACAGACAGTCTAAAGAGTATAAAACAATTGAAGCAATGGCGAAACAACTTACAACACTCTTAAATGATGACGATCTAATGGACTTTGCAAAAGGAGCTGTAGATTCAGCTGCATCGAGCCAAGTTCGCTACGAAGGACCAATTACTGTAGCAGATATGTTGCTAGGCTTCGTCTACATGAAAAAGCAATTGGAAAAGGAAAATCCTTAAACCTATTAAATAAACTACACGCCCCCAGATAAGTTGAAGCTAGCAGAGATGTTAGCTTTTCAACTGTTTATTTGTTCCTGGCTGCGCCGGGACGGCCTTTAGGACGTTAGACAAATACTATATATACAACAAGTATATATACAAGTACTAATATAAAGATAGACAATAATATAGATAATACAAGAGTATAAGACAATACAACACTATATACAAGTACTCTATATGCAAATACACTAGTAGATAATTCTCAGTATCCCTAGACTAGATCCCCAGAACCCCAGTATCGAAAGCAGTGAAAACCGTTAGTTTGCATCTAGAAATTGAATATCATAGATTAAATATAAAAGTCGTTTAGGAAAAGATATAAATGTAATAATTATTAGAAAGAAAGTTGATTTCTGGTGTTGTATGAAGGTTTGCGTAGGTAGGGAGATAGGGGTTGAAAGGAAAGGGTGATCGGTATACGTTTTTCTTCCGCGTCGCCAAGATTTTTATATAAAGAAAAAACGAAAAACAAATAAGTTACGTTCACGTACGTACAGAACCGAATAAACAATTTCATTATGGGTAAATTTGGAGAGTATTTAGGGTTACAGCTGCAGGAATCGCAGATCCGTTATGCAATGGAAAACACAACGTCTAATTTAGAAGCGGCACGATGGCTACATGTAAGCTATCCTACTTGGAAGAAGTACGCTCGACTATATATAGATGCGAATACCAATTTAACTTTGTTTGATTTGCACAAGCAGACAGGAATGCAGAAACGACTTATTCTGCCTCAGACGCGATACAAACGTAAAGCAACTAGTCCTCATACGTTTCAGCCAACACCGATACAAGATATATTTGATAACAAGCATCCGAAGTTTTCGCTGCGAGTGTTTAAAAAGAGACTAATACAAGAAGGGTATATAGCTGAGCGTTGTGGTTGTTGTGGGTATCAGCAGAGACGAGTGTTTGATTACGAAATGCCGTTGAAGATGAATTGGAAAGATGGGGATCGAGGCAATTACGCTCTGGATAATATAGAGCTGTTATGCTTTAATTGTTATTTTGTGAATGTAGGAAACCCTTGGGGACAGGATAAACGAGCAGTGATAGGAGAAGATGGAGAACTGCGTCCCGAGAAGT
>Ga0315903_10002051_pt1 | contig 30287 bp, 30 predicted proteins | sample LakEriMetagenome_7_FD_203524 | JGI IMG/M metagenome (GOLD analysis project Ga0315903, IMG submission 203524) | Freshwater fungal communities from buoy surface, Lake Erie, Ohio, United States - Buoy 2 MA119 | ecosystem: Environmental > Aquatic > Freshwater > Lake | place: USA: Lake Erie, Ohio... | reverse complement strand
TCACTCAGGATAAAGGCCGGCACAACAACGGCGATAGGCACCGCCTCTGGGCTGTCATAACCCTTGTCGCCCTGCATTTCCGCCATCAGCAGTAGGTCGGACTCACGTGTATGCCGAACCATGAAGCTCTTCATGACGCCCAGGCTGCGGGCGCCTGCGTCCTGAATGCTTATCTGTCCTGCTGTATAGGGCGCGAAGGCCGTGTCATTGATCTGCTTGAATGTCGGCGTCATTACAAACAGAGTCATGAAAAGCGCCAGGCCGACCAGAACCTGGTTTGGAGGCGTTTGCTGGGTGCCCAGTGCCTGCCGCAGGATGGACAGCGTGACGATGATGCGCGTGAAACTGGTGGTGACAAGCAGAAGCGACGGCAACAGAGTGAGAGCCGCCATAAGAGCGAGCGTTTGGAGCGTCAGGGACAGGGTCTGGCCGCCGCCTTGTCCTTCAAGTTTCAACAAAGGAACATCGAAGACGGACGCCGTCTGAGCATAGGCGGCAACGGGCGCCATAAGCAACACAGCGAGGATCGGGAAAAGAGCGGAACGTCTCATGTGCGCTGTTCCTGCTCAGCATCGCCCAACAATTGCATCGCGGAGACGCCATCGCGGTTGAGCGCGCACGCCAGGCGCTTTCCGGCGATTTCAATGACCACCACGCTCACGCCCGGCGCAATCATCACGCGCTCACGCTGCGGAGCGCCCGCGCCGAGTCGCGAAAACAATTTGTCGCGCCACTTCAGAAGAGCAAGAGCGGCCACGAGCCCAATTACCAGGGTAGCCAGCGTCAATGGCGATATAGCGGATAGGGCGTTCAAAGGCTACGGACTCGCTTTTCTGGGGAAACGATCTCAGTCAGTCGAACGCCAAGTCGCTCACCGACGAGCACGACCTCACCCTTCGCGAGAAGGGTTCCGTTTACGAGGATGTCGAGGTGCTCGCCCGCCAGGCGTTCGAGTTCTACGACGGATCCATCGTTCAACTTCAATAGGTCGCCGATGGAAATTTTTGTCCCGCCAACCTCAACGGTCAGCTGAACCTCTATGTTCTCAAGCATCCGCAGGTTCGAGCCTGCGCCCTCGGCGGAGCCGTCCTTTTCGTTCGCGCTCATTGCTTGCCTCGTGTCTCCATATTGCTGACGATCCGAACCGCGAGATTGCGGTCCTGCTCGCCGAGCACACCTTCGAGAAGCGGCTCGCCCTCGACGAATATCTTCACTTGCTCAAAGGAGGGGATTTCAATCACTGAATCCTCCTTAAGCTGCATTAGCTCCCCGAGCGTGATGCTGGGATTTGCAATTCGGGGCACGAAGCTTAGAGGAACCTGCATGATCCCGTCATGGAGGAGGGCCTCCCATTTGTAGTCGCGTCCATCGCTTACGCGCTGGATTTTGCTGCGCAGGATCGTGGCGATTTGCTTAAGCGCCTGCCGCGGATAGAGCACTTCGATCGTCAACGGCTCTGCGAAGGGTAGTTGCACGATGAAGGATGAAATGATGCAGGCTTCCTGCCCCTCAATAAAGGACGTGAAAGCCGGGTTGGTTTCGCTCCCGATATAGTCGAATGTGACGGGATAGATTTCTCTCCAGCTCTCATCGAGAGTCTTGAGGGCGCCGTCGACAATCACCTGTAGAATTCGCTCTTCCGTCGGCGTGAATTCGGTCTGGCGGGTGATCGGACAGTCACCGTTTCCACCGAAGAACGAATTCACTAGGATCGCAATCAGCCGCGGCGGGATCTGGAGGAGGATCATCCCCTTCAGTGCGTCCGCCCGAGCGGTCGTGAAGCTCACGAAAGAGTCCGCGTTCTTCAGATATTCCTCAAATCGCCGCGTTTCCGGAGGCAGCGTGGATATCCGCGGCATGAACCGAAGCATGGGCAGAAGCACATTGCGGAGCTGCCGGCCGAATCGTTCATTGATCAGCCGTAAAGTATGCAGATCCCCAAGAAGGCCCGCATCTTCGCCGCCGAACTTATATGGACGATACTCCACGTCCTTAGCGACGCCGGAGCTCGCTTCCACTGAGCCGTCGTTCAGACCCTCGATAAGGGCCGAGACTTCTTCGTTGCTGAGTTTACGCGTGCCAGCCATGTGTCACTGCATCACAAGCGCGGTGATAAAGACGTTCTCGATCCCGCCGAACTCTGTACGTTCGATGAGGACGCGGTTGATCGCGTCTTTGATAAGGCCCTGGATGCGCCTGCGGTTATCAACGCCGACAAGATCAGCTTCGGTCTGATCAGCGAGGACAGACAAAACCTCAGATCGGATCGCAACCTCATGCTTCTGGACGTTTTCAATGACGCGTTTGTCATATTGCGTCGCGAGCCCGATCGCCATTTGCACGAAACGACGCGAACCCTTCATGTTCGTGGTGAAATTTCCCGGAAATTCGAAGTAACTCGTGACGTATTGCTCCCGAGATGGAACAGGTTTTCCGGACGCTGAAGGTTCTTTGTCCGCTGTCTTGCCCTTCTCGCCCGCCTCGCCCTTGGACGCTGCGTCTGATTTCGCATCATCAGACTTTTTCTCGATGACGATCGCGAGAGGATTTTCTTCCGGGGGCTTCGTTAGTTTAGCGTATAGAATCGCGGCGCCAGCGCCTATCGCAACAAGAGCGAGCGCGCCTACCACACCGATCAGGATTTTGACGATCGGGAGTTTCTTTTTTGTCGGTTCGGCTTCCGGTTCCGTGGCCATAATCCGGTTCCTTACACGTGAACGTCAATCGAGAAGTCGCTAGCTTTCTTCTCGTTTTGGGGCTTCTTTTTTTCATCGCGAGGGCGATCTTCGCCTTCGGAATCCTGTTGGGCGACATCGAAGCTCATGAGCTCGAACCCGCTATCGTTTAATGCTTCGCCGAGCGCGTCGGCGATGTCGCGAAGCGCGTCGGCTGCTTCGGCGTTTCCTGTGCGCGCCTGAAGCTTCAGCTTTCCGCCTTCAAGCGATACACGCAGGATGATCTGTCCAAGGCCCGGCGGATACAATTGCATGCGGATCTGATCAACGCCTTCGCGCGCGGCAGCGATCACCTGACGTTCGAGCGCCCGCGCTCGCAGGTCCTCGCTCAATTGACGCATGCGAGGGTCACGCAAGGCTTGTTGCGTCGGTGCTTCGAGTTTCTGCGCCTCCGTCAGCGTGCGGCGGCTGTCCGTTTCCGCAACAAGCCTCGCATCATCGGTCGCCTCGATTGTTTCATGTGCTTCGCTCTCCACTGGCCGGAGCGCGCTCTTGTCCTGCGCCTCAGGTTTGCGGGTGGGTATGTCGCGCGCATCGGAAACGATTTTGGTAAGCGTCTTGTCGTCGGAGTCTTCTTCGGTTTTCAGCGCCGCGTCTTCCAGCGTGGTCGGCTTTGCAAGCGGCTCGGGTTCGGCGCTCCCCAGCGGCTGGTCAGCGGGTGCATCAATCGTCGTTGCTTGCCAGGACGGAATGGGCCGGCTTGGCTCTAGTGTCGTGAATCCACGTAGGGGCGAATTGGCGCTGCGTAATTGGTTCTGCTCACCCGACGACGTTTGGCGCGACAAGGTGTGATCTGCGTTGGTCGCGTTTTGGACCACATCGGTCCTGGGGCCGTAGGCGTCGTCGCTGCGGTGGGCTTCGCGCATCACGCCTGAGGCAGGAGGGCTTAACGTGCGTTCCGCATAGTTCGCTCGGAATTGGGGAAGGTTTTGGGTGACATTGGTTTGCGTCGCGCGGTTGGGTTTCTGCGGCTCGTCAGCGTCACTCGGCGCTCGGTTGGGCGCAATCGGGTTTATCGTGGCCTCTAAGGGCTGATTGGCTCGTGACGCTTGGATAGCCTGCGCACTCTCGGCTGTGTTGGCAGGGTTCAGGGCGAAATCGTCTGTTTGCGAGATCTGCTCGTCCGGCTTCCTGCGCTCGGCCGTCTCGTTCGTCGCTCTCGTCTCAGGTCTTATTTTTTGTTCAGGGGTCGCGATTTTGATGACGCGGTCGCTAGCCTCGCCGCGTGCGGCAATGGCCGCTGTCTCCTTGACCAACACATGCTTTTCGCTGGTCGCTGAAGAGGCGGTCGGCGCGTGATCGAGATCCGCGGTTTTCGGCTTTGCGTCGGCGGCCTTTAACTCGTCGCCATGTTGTTGTTCAACGCTCTCCACGGCCAGCTGCGTGCGCTGTTGTGAGATTGTTTGAAGGGACGGGATCGCCTCGGCAGGCGTTTTTGTCTGGTTTGGCGATCGATCTGCTGACGTGACTGGCGTTTTCGCATCGACAGTCGGGTTCGCGGGTCCGAAGGGGGAGACGGAGCCAAATGTAGCGGAACTTTGCGCGAGGTCAGGCTCGTGCGCAATTGCGGGTCGAGCTTCGCGTGCCTCTTGGTTCGCGAGCGCATCGTCCAGCGGTTGAGGCGCTGGTGCTTTGCCTTCGAAATCGACGCGGTCGGGCGGGTCGATGTGCGTCTCGATGGGCGCGGCGCGGGCGGGGGCCATCGCCTCCGGTAGTGGGCTCTGAAGGGCTGCGCCGCTGGTGACCGCCGTGTTAGGCGCCGCTTCGAAGGATGGAAGTTCGGCGTCAGTTTCGTCCAGGCGAGGGGCGTCGCTAGCCGTCAATTCAGCGTAGAGCGCTTCGAAAACCACGCTGTCGGGCGAAAGCGGTTGAGAGGCGACCTCAATCGGCACTTCGGCGTCGATAAGGAGAGCAGGGGCGTCTTGTTCGAAGGAATGCGTTTCGTTGGTGACGGGCTCCGCATCCACGGCGGCAGGTCGCCCAATAGCGATCGCCGCGGTGATCGCCGCTGCGATGGCTGCTACGTCGATGGGCATCGTCGGTGTCGGCTCGCCGACAGGCTGTGCGACGCGGCGTGACGCTTCGATCTCGAGCGTGACTTTTTCGACTTGAGCTAAAACGTCGAATGCAGCGTTTGAGGACGCCAGATGCGCGCCGAAGGATTCGCCTGAATTCGCTTGAGCGGAAGCATTCGGCGCGTCTGTTATGACGGCTGCTTCAACCTGCGTCGCGATTATGGGCCCTAAACTGTCCACTGGCGTCTCTGAAAAGCGGCGTAATCGACGGAAGGCCGACACTTTTCGATGAGTTTTGCAAGTGGCGTGCCATCACCTGCGCGGCGCTGGCGTCAACATTTCCCGCATTCTATCCTTTTCCATGCGTTCGGCCGCGAGCACGCGCTTGGCCTCTTCCTCCAAGCGCTCTATCTGCCGTTTCTTCTCCGCAAGGATACGCCCAAGTCGATCGCGCTCAACAGATAGAAGAGCCTGCCGTTGCGCGTCGATTTCGCGCCGCTCCGTCAGGCGCATCAATATGCTCGCAGTGTCGCGGTATTCCGAGGCCCGCAACGCCGGTAGCGTCAGATGCTCTCGATAGCTCGCATTCAATTCATCGATTTGCCCAATGCGCGTGTCAAGCCGCTTAAGCTCGTCTGCGAGCTTGCGCGCTTCACGCTTATAGGCCTCGAGCAAAATCGTGACTTTCTTGCCCATAAGCTGAAGCGTGCGCGCTCTCATGGAAAGAGAGCCTGAAGCCTTGCGTCGCTCTCAACAAGGGTAGAGCGTTCATGCATGCCCTGCGTGATGAAGCTCACCAGAGAGGGGTAGGTCTGGAAGGCCATATCGAGTTCGGGATCCTGACCTGTCTGGTAGCCGCCAAGCAACATGAGATCGCGGTTTTGCTCCCAGAGGCTGAGATAGCGGCGGAACTTGCGCGCGCGGGCCATATGCGCCTGGCTTACGCAATCCGTCATCGTTCGGCTTACGGATGCGTTCACGTCGATTGCAGGGAAAATGCCTTGCTCGGCTTGTTTGCGCGAAAGCACCACATGGCCGTCCAGAATGGCGCGCGCCGTATCCACGATCGGATCGTTCGTCGTGTCATCGCCATCTGCAAGAATCGTATAGATGCCGGTGATGCTGCCGCCGCTCTGCGAGTCGAGGCCTGCGCGCTCGAGGGCCGATCCGATCAGGGAGATGACGGATGGCGGATAGCCTTTAGTGGTGGGATGTTCGCCTAGCGCCAGTCCGAGCTCGCGCTGCGCATGGGCTACGCGTGTGAGTGAATCGACCATCAGAAGAACATTCTTGCCCTGCGAACGGAAATATTCCGCATAGGCCGTCGCGCGATGCAGGCCGCGCAGTCTCAAAACCGGCGAATGGTCGGCGGGCACAGCCACAACCACGGTATGGGCGAAGGATTCAGAGGCCGAGAGCTCTTCCACGAAGCCTGAGACTTCGCGGCCGCGTTCTCCAATGAGGCCGATCACGACGACGTCGGCCGACGTGAAGCGCGCGATGCACGACAAGAGTGAGGATTTTCCGACGCCGCTGCCTGCGATGATGCCAACTTTCTGTCCGCGTCCAACCGTAAGCAATGCGTTCAGCGCACGCACGCCAACATCCAGCGACTGGCGCACCGGCTTGCGACGCAGCGGATTGACACGTTCTCCGCGAAGCGGCCAGTGCGCGTTCAACACCGGCTCCGTGAGCCCGTCCAGCGTGCGGCCTGCGCCGTCAAAAACTCGGCCAAGCAGGCCTTCGCCAACCGGAACGAGGTCGGCGCGCAGCTTTGTCTCCACTCGGGCGCCTGCGACCAGAGGCGCGGAGCCGCCCGTCAGCACCATGACGGTGTAATCGTCCAGGAAGCCGATGACCTCAGCGTCGGCCCAGCCACCGTCTTCTGACGCTATGCGACATTCGGTGCCTACCGCGGCGGGAAACGAGCTTGCATGGACGATCTGGCCGTCGAAACGCCGCACGCGGCCAGCGGCGCTGATCGTGCGGCTGGCTTTGAGCGCATCAAGGCGGCGGTCAAGCGTCAGGGCTGCGTTTTTCATTCCGGCGCCCGTTCATCCACCATGGAGGGAGCGTCCTCATAGTCGAGTTCGCGTGAGCTCAACCGAAATGCGCCGGGCGTAAGATCGAGATCTTCTTCGACACGAATGTCCTTGAACAGCGCCTCGCCCTTCAAAGCGCCCGCAAGTGAGGCGTAATCGTGAGGATTCAGCGTTAAGGTGAACTCGGATCCAGCCTTCGTGAAGCTGGACGCGGCGCTCTTAATGCGTTCGACGAAACGCTCCGGCATTTCGGCGAACACCGTCCCGAAAAGATCCTGCGCAAGGCGGCGGACGTGCCTCGCCATCACTTCTGCGTTGCGCTCGGTGGCGTCGTCAGCCAGAGCGGTGAACTCGGCGGCGAGATTTCGCAACACAAGTAGCGCGTCGCCGACTTCGCGGTGCGCTGCGTCATATCCTTGCTTATATCCAAGCGCCCGACCGTCCTCCTTGGCCTGCTCGATGGCGGCCAAAATTTCTTCCGGCGCGGGGGGCGGCTCGACAGGCGCTGGCGGGGGGGGCGGAGGCGAAAGCTCCTGAACCGCCGCATCGCCTTCTGTTGCTGTTTCAGGCGTCGCTTCTTCGATATCCGCTTGCGCGCCGCCCTCAGCTGCGTCCTGCTGCGTCTGCTCGCTGGCGTCCGCTTGCGCTTCTTCGTGGCGCGGCGGCTCGTATGGCTTGAAGCTCGCGCGCCCCCAAGGGACGAACTGCGCGTCGGGCTTGTTGAAGCGAGGATCCTCGAGGAACGGCCCGCCGCGTGGGGCGACGTTTGGCACGTCTGATAGCGCGACGCGCTGTTGGCTTTGTTCAGACATAGTCGTCGCCACGTCCCGCTAGAACCATGGTGCCCGCATCGGACAGTTTGCGCGCAGTGGCGACGATGCGCTTTTGCGCTTCTTGCACTTCAGTGACGCGCATCGGTCCTTTCGCTTCCATTTCGTCGATAATGGAGGCGGCGGCGCGCGCAGACATACAGCCCAGAATTTTGTCGCGCAGCCGCTCGTCCGCGCCCTTGAGCGCGATGGCGAGATCTTCCGGCTCAATGTTGCGCAAGAGAACGCCAAGATTCTTGTCGTCGACCGCAATGAGGTTCTCGAAGACAAACATATTTTCCTGAATGTTCGTCATCAGGTCCTTGTCGATCTTCTGCAGGTTGCGCATGATCCGCTGCTCGGTCGCGCTTTGCGTGAAGTTCATGATCTTAGCCGCCGCCTTCACGCCGCCGATCTTGGATGCCCGCAGGGACGTGTTCGCCTGGAATTGCAGTTGCATCACTTTTTCAAGCTGTACGATGGCTTCTGGCTGGACCGAGTCGATGGTCGCCACGCGATGAAGGACTGCATGCTGAATGTCTTCGGGCAGAAGAACAAGCACGTCGGCGGCGACCGCGTAATCAAGCTGAGCGACAATGAGGCCGATGATCTGTGGATGCTCGCCCTCGATCATTTCCGCGATTGAGCGGGCGTCCATCCATTCAAGAATCTCAATGCCGCGGCTGCTGCTTGAAGGCGTTATACGCGTGAGAATGCTTCCCGCCTTGTCCTCGCCCAGCGCCTTCGTCAACATACGTCGAATGTAGGAATCCGCGCCAAGTCCAATGCTCGTCTGCGCCTTGATGATGGACAGGAACTCGTCAAGAACGAGGTTGACCGTGCGTTGATCCACATCGGCCACGGAATACATTGCGGTGCCGAGCTGCTGAACCTCTCTTGGAGAAAGGTTTTTGAGGATTTCAGCAGCTTCGTCTTCGCCAAGCAGCAACATGAGGATCGCGCACTTTTGCGTGCCCGAGAGCAAACGCAGCGCGTCGTCATCGGTGGGTTCAGGCGTGGCGACTGGTGTCTGGTCCGCCATCTGCGGGTGCTCCGATTAGTTCAGATCGCGCTGAATGAGGGACTTCAGCACCGCTGTCACGCGGCCGGCGTCGTCGCCCACAAGCATGCGTATGAGTGTGACTTTATCATCATAGGTGTTCGCGGTGTCGAGCAGCTCGGCGGAGATCGCCGCCTTCTTCGGCTTAAGCCGCGCCTTGATGTCTTCGAGCGTTTCGCCTTCTCGCACCTCAATAGATTCACCCTCGCCGATCACCGGTTCATCGGCGCGCATGGCGGAGGCGGAGGAGGCGTCGAGGAGGCGGGTCAGGAACGGCTTCAGGGCGCCGAGAACAACAACCGCAAGGATCAGGACGATGACAAGTTGCTTGATCGCGTCCTCAAGCCAGGGCGCATCATACCAGCTGCGTCCGGCGAATTGCTGCTCTTCCGCAAAATTGCTGGAGACCAGCGTCACCTTGTCGCCGCGTTGCGCGTCATAGCCGATGGCTTCCTGAAGGAGGCTCGTCAGGCGTTCGCGCTCCGCGTCCGACAGAGGTTTTTCTACCTTAGCGCCATTTTCGTCGACGCCCATCGCGGCGCGCAGGATGACGGCCACAGTGATCCGCTTGATCTCACCAAGCGCGGGGCGCGTGGACTTAACCTCACGGCTAACCTCGAAATTGCGCACAGTGGTGCTGGAGCGGTTCTTCGCGACGTCTGCTCCCTGCTGGCCCGCGGGGGGCGTGTTGGTGATTTGCGCAGCGTTAGGCGGCTGGTTGGAGGTCGCGCCAGGTACGCCGCGCGCACGATTGTCGCCCGATTCCTGGAGGCTCTCCTGAGCGCTGCGAACCGCATTGCTGTTGGGGTCAAAAAACTCGCGCGTCTGCTCCGTGCGGGTGAAGTCAAGGTCCGCGTTGACCTCCGTATTGAAATTGCCGGGTCCAATAACGGGCGTCAGAAGATTGACGATTCGCTCACGCAACAGCTTCTCAAGACGCATCTTGTGTTCGAGTTGCTGCGCGGTGAGGCCGAGGTCAGCGTCTCGCTGCGGCGCCGTGAGCAGGCCGCCGAACTGATCCACGATCGTCACGTTGGCGACAGGAAGGTGCGGAACGCTAGAGCTGACAAGGTGCGCGATGGATTGCACCTGCCCATTAGACAATGCGCGTCCAGGAGAAAGTTTCAGAAAGACCGAAGCCGAGGGGGGTGTTTGCTCGCGCACGAAGGCTGAGCGTTCAGGCACGGCGAGATGTACGCGCGCCCCTTCTACATCGCGAATCTCCATGATGCTGCGCGCAAGTTCGTTTTCTTGCGCCTGACGCAGCTTCACATGCTCGACCGCCCGGCTTGCGCCGAGCGGGAGCTGGTTGAGCATGTCATAGCCTGAAACTGCGGCCTTCGGCAGGCCGCTCTGCGCAAGCAACATTTTTGCGCGATAGAAGTCGCCGCGCGCGACCAGAACCTGACCGGTTGATTGATCGAGACGCGCTTTGATGCCCTGCGTCTCGAGCGTGGTCATGACCTGCGCTTTATCTTCTTCTGCGAGGCGCGGGAAAAGGGGGGTCATCGCAGGTTCGCGGAGCGACCAGATCGCGACAAGGCCGACCAGGATGACGATCGAGACGACTATGACAGGAGCCGCTCGCACGATAGCCGGCTGACGCAGAAAGTTCTGCACCGCAGCGAAGCCGTTCCATAGCTGTGCGCCGACAGGCCCAAGGGCGGCGGGCGGCGCGATCGTCACAGTCTTCGTCTCAGACACGGAATGCGGCTCCTGGTGGCGAATGCGTCAATGGCCCGCATCACACGGGCATGGAAACGATATCCTTGTAGGCGCTCAGCAGTTTGTTTCGGATCTGCAGGGTCGCCTCGAATGCGAGCGATGACTTTTCGCGCGCGAGCATCACTTTCGTCACGTCAACTTCCTGGCCGGCTTCAAAGGCCTTGACCATTTCGCTTGAATTCTGTTGCGCCTTGGCGACTTCATTCAGCGCCTGTTTCATCTGGGCGCCGAAATCATGCGTTCCCGACTTACTGTTGAGGCGCGGTTCAGCGGCGGAGAGTATCTGTCGCGTGAGGTCGACTTTGCCGATGGCGGTCATTGGCTTCTCCTCAGACTGCATGAAGCAGGGCAGGGGCAGGGTGAGCGGCGGGATGCATGAGATCCTGCAGATCGATCATCAGATGTTCGGGCTCGATTTGTCGTCCGCCAGACAGAACGAGCGCCCGCTGGAGCACATTTTCAAGCTCACGGACATTGCCCGGCCAGTCGTAGGTTTCGAGTTTGTCGATCGCAGCTTCAGTGAGTTCCGGGATCTTCGCGTAGCCGCCGGCGTGTTTGGCGAGCAGGGCGACTGCGATCGGCAATATGTCGCCGCGTCGCTCGCTCAGAGCATGCGTCACGAGGGGGAAGACATTCAGGCGATAGTAAAGGTCTTCGCGGAAGCGTCCAGCCTTCACTTCTTCGAGCATGTAGCGGTTTGATGTTGCGATCACACGCACGTCGACAGGAACCGGTTTTGCGCTCCCAAGCGGCGTGACCTCCTTCTCCTGCAGAACGCGGAGAAGTTTGGCCTGCAGGGGAAGCGCCATTTCCGAGACTTCATCGAGTAGGAGCGTGCCGCCGTCCGCGGCGCGGAAAATACCTTTATTGGGGTGATGTGCGCCCGTGAATGCGCCTCGCTCATAACCGAAGAGCACGGCTTCCAGCATCGTGTCTGGTACGGCCGCGCAATTGACGGCGATGAAGGGATTACGAGCGCGGGGTGACGCATTGTGGAGGAATTTTGAGAAGACTTCCTTGCCTGTGCCAGTCGGGCCCACCAGCATCACGGTTACGTCGCTTGCGGCGACGCGCCGTGCGAGGCGCAGAAGGTTGAAGGTTGACGGATCTCCGACAGCTACGCCCTGATCTTCGTCAAGAAACCGCGCAACCACTTCGGCGGTGAACCGCCAATTGTCCGTTGTGGGCTTCACCTGCAGGGTTGTTCCGTTGAATTCGCATTTGAGCGAAAAGGTTGCGCCACGCTCGCCGAGCACGACGATGCGTTCCGCTTTGAGCTGGCGGCACCACTTGACGAAGCCTGTCGCATCCTGCGCGAGTTTCTTGGCTGCGGCGTGTGACAGAAGCAGGCCGCAGCGGCCCCATGTCGCCTCAACCGCGCCCAGCGTTGCGAGCGTCGCAGTGTTTGTGTCGTAACCGCGCTTGTGAAGATGGGTCAGCCACGCCTCCGTGTCCGACAATCCATCTGTGATGCACAGAACCGCACTCACGGCGTTCTCCATTGCTGATCTTTCGTGTCGCAATGAGAGCAACAGGCGTGCCACGAGACGCTCTTGATGGGGACGATCGCAGCGGGCACGTCGGTTTGGGTGCGCTAACAAACTGATTCGCTGCGATGTTCCGCATGCGCCCATATCGGGCGGCGGGTCGCATTTTTGGGGTTAGACGCCCAGATTCGTCAAAAAAACTCGGCGCGGGCGTCGTGCTGCAACGCTTCGCCTTGTGTCGCGCTTTCGGCTCGGTCAAAAAATCGACAGCGTTTGTGGATGACGGCGGGTCGATGACGAGAGACGAAGTTCTGCGTTGCCTCGCATTGCCGAGCGCCTCGATGCGAGAAGCGCTTGACCTTGTCAATCGCGTAGCTCCGTCCTCCACCACGGTCTTCATCAATGGCCCGTCCGGCAGCGGAAAGGAATTCATCGCCCGCGCGGTTCACCTTCTCTCCCAGCGCGCCAAGGGGCCCTTCGTCGCGGTGAATTGCGGGGCGATCCCGCGCGAGCTTCTCGAGAGCGAATTGTTCGGCAGTGAGAAGGGCGCTTATACGGGTTCGGTGAAGACCCGCGTCGGTCTGCTCGAGACAGCGGCCGGGGGCACGCTTTTTCTCGACGAAATCGGCGACATGCCGCATGACATGCAGGTTAAGCTTCTGCGCGTCCTGGAAGATCGCAGCTTTCAGCGGGTGGGCGGAACCCAGGCCATTAAAGCGGATGTGCGCATCGTATGCGCCACCCATCGCGATCTCGTCTCCATGGTTGAGGCGCAGTCGTTTCGTGAAGACCTGTTTTATCGGATCAATGTGTTTCCGATTACGCTCGCGCCGCTCGACGAGCGCAAGGAGGATGTGCCGCGGCTGGCGGAGCTCATTGTAGAGCGGTTCCGCGCGCAGGGTTTCGCTCATTGTCCAATACTCACGCCCGTGGCGATCGCCGCCATGCAGGCGGCGTCATGGCCCGGCAATATCCGCCAGTTGCGCAACATGATCGAGCGCGCTGGCGTGCTTTACCCTGATCAGCCGCTGAACGAACGCGAGATGGAGCGATTGCTCGCGCCGCGGAAGTCCATCGACCGGCGTGTTGAGACAGTCGCGCTCATGGACGTCGCGCGTGATCTGGGCGATTTGTTCGCGCCCGCGCAGGACAGCCCGCAAGTTGCGGGCCTCGGCGTTGCGGATCTCGCCTTTGCGCCGATCCCCGAGCAAGCTGCGGCGCGGCTTGCAAGCCCGGATGATGTGGAGGCGGTGCGCGACCACATGCGTGTGGCCGCCGATTTCAATCTTCGCGACTATATGAGCGCGCTTGAAGCGAGCTTCATACGTGCGGCGTTGGCGGAGGCGCAGAACTCAGTCAGCGCCGCCGCGCGCCTGCTTGGACTTCAGCGTACGACCCTTATCGAGAAGATGAAGAAGCTCTCCATCGCCCGCGAGGACGCCTAGCCGCTTACACCGCTGGCTGCGCGACCTGTGCAGCGCGAGCGGCAGCATGCTGTCCGCCGATCGAGCGCCAGGCTTCTGCGATTTCGGAAACGGCCTGCAGGACCTCGTCGAAAGCGCTGGCCTTCCCATCGCGGCTGCCCTCGATGATCGTGCGACGCGACCATTCGTACAGTCGCAGAAGCGAGTCCGCGACGTCGCCGCCCTTCTCGAAATCCAGGCTGGAGGCCAGCACATGGATGATCGACAGCGCTTTCGAAACGCTTGCGGATTTCGCAGCCAGATCGCTTGAGCTTAAGCCCTCGCGCGCCGCGGTGATGGATGAGATCAGCTCCGAGAACAGGATCTCGACAAGGCCGTGCGCATCTGCGCCGCTGACCAGAAACTCTTGCTCGGCTTCGTTGTAGGCGCGGATCGCGTTTCGGCGCAGCATATGTCCCTCGTCGTTTACCCGCATTTCGCGGCGCACTTTGAAGACGGTTGCGCCGCGCGCGGTTTTAGTCGCAGTTAATTTTGAGAAGATTCTGAAAAATCAGTATGTTGTTTTTTGAGAAATGCTGGCACGGAGTTTGCTGACATAACTGCGGCGCAAGGGACGGCCTCTTGCGACGAGAGGCTACGAAGAAGGTTAGTCGGTCATGCTCTCTGTCATCATGTCGGGTTTGAAGGTCGCCCAAAAAGATCTCTCCGTCACCGCGAACAACCTCGCGAACGCGGGCACGGTCGGCTTCAAGCGCTCCGAAGCGAGCTTCGTCGATGTGTTCGCCAACGATCCCTCCGCCAATCCGAAGACGGCGGTTGGCGCTGGCTCGCTCACCAATGAAGTGGCCCGTGACTTCAGCCAGGGCTCCATGACGTCGACGGGTCGCTCCACCGATCTCGCGATCGCGGGCCAGGGTTTCTTCGTGCTGAACGCGGCCGACCCGGCTGCTGACGCCCCGACGCTTGTCTATACCCGCGCGGGCGGGTTCGGCATCGACGCCGCCGGCAATCTGGTGAGCTCCACCGGCGCACGCGTGCAGATGATCGAAAACGCCGATCCGGCGACCATTCCGGAGCCGCCCACCGAGTCCTCCGAGGTGGTGAATGCGGTGATCCAGCTCACTTCCGAGGCCGGCGCCAGCCTCACCGGCATCTCCATCGACAGCAAAGGCCTGATCGGCGTGACATACGCCGACAACACGACCGCTTACGTTGGTTATGTCGCGGTGGCGAAGTTCGCCGACCCCTCCGCCATGAAGGCGATCGGCAACAGCAATTACGTGCCGACCGGCGAAAGCGGCGTTGCGGAGTTCTGGCCTGGCGGCGCGCCGAACGCGGGCGACATCATGTCCGCGACGCTGGAGCAGTCCAACGTCGACATCACTCAAGAGCTGATGGGCATGCTCAAGGCTCAGCAGATCTACAATGGGAACGCCCGAATGCTGCAGACCGCCATGGAGGTGGCTTCCCGGATTACAGATAAAATCTGATAGTCTGCGGGATCGTCCGCCGCGAGCGCCGCGCAGCGGCCGTTCCCGGAAAAGCCGCGAGCCGGACGTCCGGCTCGCGCCATTGATTGGAGTAGCCAGTGTTCGGCATCATTGGTCTGGTTCTTTTGCACGTGTTCGTGTTCGGCGTGTACATCGTGCATGGCGGCAGCATGGGCCCGATCATTGCGGCCGCCCCTTTCGAGATCGCGACCATTCTCGGCGCCGGCGTGGCGGCCATGCTGATCGGCAATGACCTTGACACGATCAAGGGCGTGGCCGGCGGCTTCGGCAAGATCTTCGGCGGGCCGAAGTGGAAGAAGCAGGACTTCCTCGACACGATCTTTCTCGTGTCGCGGCTTATGAAGATCCTGCGCGTGGACGGGCCTGTTGCGCTTGAATCCCACGTGGAGAGCCCGGAATCGAGCGCCATTTTCGGCGAATATCCGAAGATCCTCCACGACCATCATCTGCTGCATCTCATCACCGACACCATCCGCCTGATGGTGATTTCCTCGGGCAACCTCAACCCTTACGCGGTCGAGGAAGTGATGGACGCCGCTATCAAAGAGCATGTGAACCACGCGGGCCATCCCGCGCACGCGCTCGCCTCCCTTGCCGGCGCGCTCCCCGCGCTCGGCATCGTGGCCTGCGTGTTGGGCGTCGTGAAAACCATGAGCGCGATCGACCAGCCGCCGGTCATTCTCGGCGGCCTCATCGGTTCGGCGCTTGTGGGCACCTTCCTTGGCGTGTTCATGGCCTACGGCATCGTGGAGCCCATGGCCAACAGGCTTGCGGCGGTGGTGAAGGAAGAAGCGCAGATCTATCACGTCGTGAAGCAGATCATCGTCGCCACCCTGCATGGTCATCCGCAGCCGCTCGTCATTGAGGCGGCGCGCGTGGCGATCAGCGCCCACAACCAGCCTAGCTTCGGCGAGGTCTTCGACGGCTTGCGAGGCAAGTAATGGCCGAGGCCAAAAAGGGCGACAAGAAGGGCGAGGCGGCTCCACCGCCTGCGCCCATCATCATCAAAAAGATCATGGCCGACGAAGCCGCAGCGCACGGCGGCGCCTGGAAGATCGCGCTCGCGGACATGATGACCGCCATGATGGCGTTCTTTCTTCTCATGTGGCTGCTTGGCGCGACTTCGGAAGCCCAGCGCAAGAGCATCGCGGATTACTTCAAGCCGACGCCCAAGAGCCTCATCCAGACCGGCCAGCTCGCAGGCTCCAACGGCGTGCTCGGCGGCCGCTCCATTCTCGATCCCGAAGGCCTGCCTGTGGCCGCCTCGCAGACGTCGCTGCTCGATCTCGAGCCGCCGCGCGTGCCGGACGCCGGCGAACAGCGCGGCCTTGGTCCTGAGAGCGCCGACAAGGAAGGCAAGGGCTCAGAGCTCGACACGAGCGAAGGCAAGGGGCCGGACGGCGAGCCCAAACAGGGCAAGGGCGCCGCCGACAAGGAGCTTGATGACGCGGCCAAGGCGAAAGCCGCCGCCGAACTCGATCAGAAAAACTTCGACCAGCTTGAGCAGGAATTGCGCAAGAAGCTCGAGGAGAACAGCGCGCTCGCTGCGCTGCAGGGGCAGGTGCGCTTCGTGCGCGCGGCCGATGGCCTGCGCATCGAGATCATCGACAAGGCCGACTTCTCGATGTTCGGCCTGGGGACGACGCGACTGCTTCCGCGCGCGCAGGCGCTTATCGACGAAATCGCGAAGTCCATCTCCTCAATGCCCAACAAGGTCGCTGTGCGCGGCCACACCGACAGCGTGCCGTTCGCTGGCGGCGGCCAACGCAACAACTGGTCGCTGTCGGCTGAGCGCGCCGATGTGACGCGCCAGATTCTTGAGAAGTCAGGCGTGACCCCTGATCGCTTCGCGCGCATTGAAGGCGTCGCGGACACAGATCACTTCAATCCTGCCGATCCGCTGGATCCGCGCAATCGCCGCATCAGCGTCACGCTGAAATTCCAGGAGGCGGGGCAGAAGCCATGAGAATGGCGCTGGCGCTTGCATTGTGTCTGGGCGCGTCATGCGCATTGGCGCAGGACAAGCCGAAGGCCGGCGATCCGCCGCGCGCCAAGCCGGCTGCGCCCTCCGGCCTCACGGGAAACGTGTTGCCGCGTTGCGAGGCCGGCTCCTTTGCCGCCGGCCATATCTGCAAACCATCGCCGCCCGGTTTTTACGCGGTGTCGGGCGGTTCCTATCCCTTGCCATGCCCCCCAGGCAAGACGTCGCCGGCGGGTTCGCGTTCGCTGTCGGAATGCAAGTGAGCGTCCCCCGCGCGCGCGCGCTCCGCGTGGTGGATCTGACCGGCGGGCTGCGCTGGCACATGCGCGCCTTCGCGCGCCGCTCGGGTCTGTGGGGACCGTTTCGCTTCTCGCTCGCGCAATGGCTCGATGGCTGGCGGCCCGGTTCAGACCGCCTGTTGCTTGTCGGTCCCAGCGCCGGTTGGTGCCTGCCGACCTCCTTCCTCGCGCGCTTCTCGCAGGTTTCAGCCGTCGACCTCGACCCTGCGGCGCGCGTGCTGTTTGGCCTCAACCACGCTGCGCTGCGCGGGCGCCTCGTCTGGCGCACGGAGGATTTCTTCGCCGCCCGCGGGCGCATTCTCGAGGAGCACGCCGGCTACGCGGTGCTGTTGTGCAATCTCGCGGGCCAGCGTCGGTTCCATCATGCCGACTGGCGGGCTTGTGAAGCGGAGATGCTTGGCCTGCGCGCAGCGCTTGAAGGACGCGACTGGGCGTCGTTCCACGATCTGATGTCTGGACCCTGCGCCTTTGCGCCGCTCTGACCGCGTTCGCTGGACGCACGGCCCGATGGCGAGCGCCTCTTGCGCGATTACGGTCTCGACGGCGAATGGCTCGATCACCTCACCGCGGATCTTTTGCCGCCGGCGCAGGCGCGCATGATCTTGCCATGGCGGTTCAAGCGCGATCGGCTGCATCTGGTCGAGGCGGGCTGGGTCGCGGGCTAGGGCGCCTTCTTCATCCACACGCGATTGTCGTGGAAGGCTGCGCCGCCGAAGGGGGCGGGCGAGTCCGCGCCGGTGAGCGTGTTGATCCCGCGTCCATCCTCAAAACTGTCGTTCGGCCAGATGCCCTCGCTTACGAGAACGCCGCGCTGCAGGCCGTCGAACGTCTTCACGTGAATGCGGATCTCGCCGCGTCTGTTGCCGAGTATCACCTTGTCGCCGTCGGCGAGGCCAAGCCGGGCTGCGTCATCTGGATGCGCGAGCACGGTCGGGCGGCCTTCGCGCGCGCGTGAGCCGGGCGTGTTGTTGAACGTTGAATTCAGGAACGAGCGGGCCGGCGACGTCGCCAGTCGGAAGGGATGCTCCTCGTCAGCTTCCTCAATCACGGCCCAGTGGTCGGGCAGGGTGGGCATGGTCTCGCGCGGGCCCGCGGGCGGGCTGCGAAACGGCGTCTTCGTCCAGTCGGCATGAAAATGAAACTTGCCGTCTGGCCATGCGAAGCCGTCGAGATAATGCGCCTCGCGAAAATCGGTCTGCACGTCGCGCCAGTTGATGGCGGCCAGTTCTTCAAAACTTCCCCAGCCGATGTCGCGCAGCGTTGCGTCGATGAGTTCGCGCGGCGTCTTGTCGAAACCGGGATGATCCGCGCCGAGCCGCTTTGCGAGCGCGCAGATCACGTCATGGTTGGAGCGGCACTCGCCCGGCGGATCGATGAGGCGCGCGCCAAGTTCGATGTAGGAATGGCCGCCGCCGGTGTAGATGTCGTCATGTTCGAGGAACATGGTCGCCGGCAGGATAATGTCGGCCATGCGCGCGGTCTCGGTCATGAATTGCTCATGCACGGCCACGAACAGATCTTCGCGCGCGAAACCCGCCCGCACGCGGTTCTGGTCGGGCGCGACGGACATGGGATTGGTGTTCTGGATCAGCATCGCCTTCACGGGCGGCCCACCGGCGAGCGCATCCGCGTCGCCGCACAGCACGGCGCCAACGCGCGACTGGTCGAGGCTGCGCACGCCGGGGTCCATCACGTCCGAGCCGTCGATGAGCGGCTGGCGCCATTTGTAGATCGCGCCGTTGTTATGGAAGGCGCCGCCGCCCTCATGGCGCCAGGCCCCCGTCACCGCAGCGATGCTGGTCGCCGCATGCATGTTGAGCGATCCATTGCGCTGGCGTGAAAAGCCATAGCCCAGTCGGAAGAACGTGCGCTTTCGCTCGCCAACGAGATGCGCGAAGGCTTCGATCTGCGCCGGCGCGAGCCCGGTGATGGACGCGGCCCATTCAGGACCGCGCGTTGACAGATGCGCCTCGAGCCCGCGCGGATCGTCGGTGTAGCGCTCGAGATAATCCCAGTCCGCAAGGCCATCGCGAAACAGAACATGCATTGTCGCGCAGGCAAGCGCGCCGTCCGTGCCCGGGCGCAGAATCAACGCCATGTCGGCCTGTTTCATCGTCTCGGTCTCGTAGACGTCGATCACGACGATCTTGGCGCCGCGCTCTTTGCGCGCGCGCATGGCGTGGGTCATCACGTTCACTTGCGTGGCGACCGCGTTCGTCCCCCATATGACGACGCAATCCGATTTCGCCATCTCACGCGGATCAGGCCCGGCGAGCCGTCCCGTGCCGGCGATGAATCCCGGCCAGGCGAGATTGACGCAGATCGTGCCATTGTGGCGTGAATATTTTTTGGCGTTGGTGAGGCGGTTCACGCCGTCACGCATCACGCGGCCCATGGTGCCCGCGTAGTAATGCAGCCACACGCTTTGCGCGCCGAACTCGCGCTCAGCGGCGAGGAAACGCGTGGCGATCTCATCGAGCGCCTGATCCCAGGAAATGCGCTCGAACGCGCCCGATCCCTTCGCGCCGACGCGACGAAGCGAATGCAGGAGCCGCTCGGGATGGTGGATGCGTTCAGCGTAACGCGCGACCTTCGCGCAGATCACGCCTGCGGTGTAGGTCTGGTCTTTCGCGCCATGGATGCGCCCGATGCGCTTGCCCTCGATCACCTCGACGTCGAGCGCGCAGGCGGAAGGGCAATCATGCGGACAGACAGAGGGGCGGCGTTGGACGTTCGTGGGCGCGTTCATGAGGAGACCTCCGGCCGCATCATGTCGTCATGCGCGCGCGCATGCAATTGGCCGCGCCCAAAAAGAAAGCGGCGCGCAGGTTGTGCGCGCCGCCCGTCTCGTTCGCCGGAGAATGGCGTCAGCCGACGATCTCGTTGCCGGAGAACCACTGCGCGATTTCGATCGCGGCGGTCTCGGGCGCGTCCGAACCATGCACGGAGTTCTCGCCCACAGACACGGCGAATTCCTTGCGGATGGTGCCGGCGTCCGCATTGGCGGGGTTCGTGGCGCCCATGATCTCGCGATATTTCTTGATCGCGTTCTCGCCTTCGAGCACCTGCACGACCACCGGGCCGGCGGTCATCGTGTCCACGAGTTCGCCGAAGAAGGGGCGCTCGCGATGCACGGAATAGAAGGTCTCCGCCTGGCCGCGGGTCATGTGCACGCGCTTCTGCGCGATGATGCGCAGGCCAGCCTGCTCGATCTTCGCGTTGATCGCGCCGGTCAGGTTGCGGCGGGTCGCGTCGGGCTTGATGATCGAGAAAGTGCGTTCAATCGCCATGGGAAAAGTCTCGCAAGTGAGCGGAAAGGAAGCCGGCTTATACCGGCGCGGACGGGGCCGCACAAGCCGCGCCGCCATGGCCGGGCCCAAGGCTGAAGCGCGGGCGAGGCGTGCGGCGGGGGCAGGGCGGCCCTGCGCGCGGCGCGATTGTTCCCGCCTATGAATTCAAGCTAAGGTGATCGTCCTGAACGATGGGGCGTTTATGAACCTGCGCGACCTGCATTACGTGATCGCCGTGGCCGATTACGCCCATTTCGGCAACGCCGCCGCCGCCTGCCATGTGAGCCAGCCGACCCTGAGCGGGCAAATTGCCAAGCTCGAGCAGGAGCTGGGGGTGGAGATTTTCAGTCGCGTCGGCCGCGTGGTGCGCCCCACCGAGGCGGGCGAGCAGATCATCGCCCACGCGCGTCGCGCGGTGGCCGCGGCGCAGGACATCGTGGATTGCGCGCGCGCCAACCGCGATCCCCTCAGCGGGCGCCTGCGGCTGGGCGTGATCCCCACGATCTCGCCATATCTCATGCCCTATGTCCTGCCGGCGGCGGCCGAGAAATTGCCCAACGCCCCGCTCGTCCTGGTGGAGGACATGACGGCCCATCTCGTGCCGCTGGTCGTTGAGGGCAAGCTCGACGCGGCCATCATCGCGACCGAGGAGGAGGCCTCCGAACTCGCCCATATCGAGCTGTTCGACGAGCCGTTCTGGGTCGCCATGCCGGCCAATCACGCGCTTGTGGGCGCGCGTCAGGTGAAGGCGGCCGACATCGATCCCAAGACACTGCTCCTGCTCACCGACGGCCATTGCCTGCGCGATCAGGCGGCTGAATTATGCAGCAATCCGCAGATCGGGCAGGGGGTGATGGCGGACATGCGCGCCTCCAGCCTCGAGACCCTGCTGCACCTGACCGCGGCAGGCCATGGGGTGACGCTTGTGCCGCAACTTGCGGTCGAATGCGGGCGCGTGCTCACCGACCGGCTTGTGACCCGGCCGCTGGCCGGGGCGGCGGCCTCCCGGCGCGTCCGGCTCATCCATCGCCGCCGCAGCCCGCGCACCCGCGCACTGGTCGAGCTGGCGCGCACGATCCGGGCCTGCCTGCCGCAGGGCGTGCGGAAATTGCAAAGCTCAAGCAATTGATAGAAATAATCTATTGAGGCAATCGGCGGCGCCTATGATCCGCCCGGATTCCACCCAGTTTAGAAGAAAAACAAACTGGCGGACGCTTCCCGCTCATTGACAAAGCATAGCGGTGACTATGTTTCCCAACAGCAGCCCGGCGCTGAAGGCGGCCAGCGTGTTTTGAACGTTCTGGTTGAGCCCCTCACGCGTCGGAGGCTGCATACGTCTTTCAGGAGGTGAGCCATGGCTCTCAAGGGCAGCAAGACCGAAGAAAACCTGAAGTACGCGTTCGCTGGCGAATCCCAGGCGAACCGTCGCTATCTCTATTTCGCTCAGAAGGCCGACGTTGAGGGCTTCAACGACGTCGCCGCCGTGTTCCGCTCCACCGCGGAAGGCGAGACCGGCCACGCGCACGGCCACCTCGAGTTCCTCGAGGTGTGCGGCGACCCCGCCACCGGCCTGCCGATGGGCAAGACCGACCTGAACCTGAAGGCGGCGATCGCGGGCGAGACCCACGAGTACACCGACATGTATCCCGGCATGGCCCGCACCGCGCGTGAGGAAGGCCATGAGGAAATCGCCGACTGGTTCGAGACGCTGGCGAAGGCCGAGCGTTCGCACGCTGGCCGCTTCCAGCGCGCTCTGGACGAGATGAAGGCCTGATAAGCCCCCATTGCGTTGCGGCCGGGGCCTAGCGTCCCGGCCGCTTTCTTTTTCGGCGGCCCCCCGCGTCACTAAAGGCAACGAGGACAGAATGAGAGAGGGTAGTCTCGAAGCGCCCATTCGGCATCCGCTCGACTGGCACAATCCCGAGTTCTACGATGAGGCGAAGCTTGACGAAGAGCTGCGTCGCGTCTTCGATATCTGCCACGGCTGCCGCCGCTGCTTCAATCTGTGCGACTCGTTCCCCAAGCTCTTCGATCTGATCGATGAGTCGAAGTCTGGCGAGCTCGACACCGTCGCCAGCGAGGATTTCAAGCCCGTCGTCGACGCCTGCACGCTCTGCGACATGTGCTTCATGACGAAGTGCCCCTATGTGCCGCCGCACGAGTTCAATCTCGACTTCCCGCATCTGATGCTGCGTTATCGCGCGCTCGAGCAGAAGAAGGGCGAGGGGTCCTTCGTTGACGGCGAACTCGCCAAAACCGATCGCAACGGCAAGCTCGCGGGCGTCGTGGCGCCGATCGCGAATTGGGCGACGCGCACGGAGAACAAGTTCGCCCGCAGCGTGCTTGAGAAGGTCGCGGATCTTGATCCGCGCGCCGAACTGCCGGTCTACGCCCGCTCGCCGCTCACCAGCCAGGCGAGCGCCGCCACCCCGGTCGTCAACCGCGACGCGCCGGGCTTTGGCCGCAAGGCGGTGATCTACGCGACCTGCTTCAACAATTATAACGATCCCGACGTCGGCCTCGCCGCGCGCGCCGTGCTGGCGAAGAACGGCGTCGAGACTGAGGTCGTGCATCCCCATTGCTGCGGCATGCCGATGCTCGAACAGGGCAAGATCGCTGAAGTCGCCAAGGCCGCCGTCACAGTCGCCGACGCGCTCGTTCCGTGGATCGAGAAGGGCTACGACGTCATCGCCCTCGTGCCTTCCTGCTCGCTGATGATGAAGTTCGAATGGCCGCTCATCGTGCCGGAGAACGAGAAGGTGAAGCGCCTCGCGCAAGCCACTTTCGACATCAGCGAATACATCGTCGACATCGCCAAGAAGAACGGCCTCGCGCCGGGCATGCAGCCTGTCGGCGGCGGCGTCACCCTGCACATCGCCTGCCATTCGCGCGCCCAGAACATGGGTCAGAAGGCCACGGAAATGCTGCAGCTTCTGCCTGAGGCCGACGTGCAGGTGATCGAGCGCTGCTCGGGCCACGGCGGCGCCTGGGGCTTCAAGAAGGGCAATTTCGATCTTGCGATGAAGGTCGGTCGTCCCGTGATGCGCCAGACCGCGGAAGGCGGAAAAGCGTTCGTCACCTCCGAGTGTCCGCTCGCCGGCGTGCATATCGCGCAGGGCGTTGAGGCGCAGAAGAGCGACAAGCCGAAGCCCCAGCTCGTGAAGCATCCGATCCAGATCTTCGCGCGTAGCTACGGCATCGAATCCTAAAGAGGCGCTAGCGCCTCTCTTCCCCCAGCCAGACAGGAAAAACGATGATGACGAACAGGCATCAAATCACCGCTTCCGACGTTCTGCCGCTGCCCGAATATATGAAGGTCCGCAGCGAGACGCGTAAGAAAATCGCGGCTCTCAAGCGTAATCGCCGCGTCGACGTGGGCCCCCATGTCACCTTCTATTTCGAGAACTGGGACACGATGTGGCTCCAGGTCCAGGAGATGCTTTACATTGAAAAGGGCGGCGAGGAGCAGATCATCGACGAGCTCTCCGCCTACAATCCGCTAATCCCCAAGGGACGCGAATTGTGCGCGACCTTCATGATCGAGATCGACGACGCCGAGCGGCGCAAGCGCATCCTTGGCCGCCTCGGCGGCATTGAGGAGCGCGCCTTCATCTCCGTGAACGGCGAGAAGGTCATGGGCGACGCGGAAGAGGATCAGGACCGCACGACGGCGGAAGGCAAGGCCTCCTCCGTGCAGTTCGTGCATTTCAACTTCACGCCCGCCCAGATCGAGGCGTTCAAGAAGCCCGGCGCCCAGGTCGTCGTCGGCTTCGATCACGAGAACTACAACCACATGTCGGTCCTGCCGGAAGGCGTGCGCGCTGCGCTCGCCGCCGACTTCGACTGACGCGCCCAAGCGTCGCGCGCGGTTCGTGCGCGGCAAAAGCCGGCGTCGCTTCGGGAGGGGAGCGGCGCCGGCTTTATTTTTTGGCGCCGCCCGCGCCATGGGCGAGGCCGCTGGCGAGCGCGAAGAAGGAATAGAGGATCAACGCCGCCAGCGCCGGGTTCGACCATGAGATCAGCGGATCGACCAGCTCGAAGGCGAAGACGATTACGGGGCCGAGCGCGCGCAACACTTGCGCGGTCAGCGCGGGGGTGAGCGAAATGCCCACCTGCAGCGCATAAAGCGGCAGCGCGATGAGGGGCGCGACCACAAGCCCCAGCATGATCCAGTCGCCGGCGCCTGCAAGTCCGGTCGGTCGGTCGCCGAAGGCGAGCACGCTCCCCGCCATGAGCGCGATCAGGACATAGCGCACGCTCGTCACGCTGTTGGCGCCAAGCCCGCGGTCGTTGAGCCGTTTGGCGAGAAGATGGCTGAGCGTGATGCAGACGCCGCTCACCGTAAGCAGGAACAATCCGCGCAAGGCGTCCGCGTAAGAGAAATCGGCGCGCCCCGAAAGGCCGTCGAGCACCACCCACCACAGAACGCCGATGGACAGCGCGAGCCCGACATAGAGCGCGTTCTCCAGCCGCCCGCGCCGGCCGCCGCCCGCCAGGCTCGCCCCCATGAGGCTGAGCGCCACCACGGTGAGCGGGCCCATGCCGCTGTGGATCGCGTTGACGAGCGAGGGCTGGATCGCCTTCAGCCCATGAAAATAGGAGGTCCACGCCGCTGCGGTCGTCACGTTCATGCCGATCACGCAGCGCCATTGCGCGGGCAAACGCCGCAGGCCCTCGCGGTCGCGCCACAGCGCCAGCGCGCCGAAGGCGATGGTCATCAGCGTGAAGGCGACGAAAATGGTCGCGAACACGTCCACGCTGCGGAAGACATGCGCGAGATAGACGTCGCGCAGCGCCTGCGCCACCACGAAGAAGGCGATCAGCGCGGGGCCGGCGTAGGCGGGCGGTGCTGACATCGGTCTGGCTCCCGGCTTGAGGGCGAATCCCTGAGCGTCGAGGCGCTGCAGCGCTGGCAGCTTCGCTCCTCCCGCCCACCGCCGCCACCCGTTTTTGAGGCGCTTGCGTCCGGCCGCGCGAGGCCGCACAAGAGCGCCCATGCTGAAGATCGAAGACCTGACCTATCGGCTGGGGCCGCGCCTTCTGTTCGACCATGCGAGCGCCATCGTGCCGGCCGGCGCGAAGGTGGGCTTCGTCGGGCGCAACGGGGCGGGCAAAACCACGTTGTTTCGTCTCATCTGCGGCGAGGTCGCGGCGGAGGGGGGCGAGGCGTCTTATCCGAAGGCCGCCCGTATCGGGCGGGTGGAGCAGGAGGCGCCCGGCGGCCCCGGCAGCCTCATCGATTTCGTCCTCGCCGCCGATCTGGAGCGCGCCGCGCTGATGGCGGAGGCGGAGACCGCCGCCGATCCCCATCGCATCGCCGAGATCCAGATCCGGCTCGCCGACATCGACGCCCATTCCGCGCCCGCCCGTGCAGCGAGCATTCTGTCGGGCCTTGGCTTCGACCATGGGGCGCAGGCGCGCCCGCTCAGCGAATTTTCCGGCGGCTGGCGCATGCGCGTGGCGCTCGCCGCCGTCCTGTTCTCCAAGCCCGACCTGTTGCTGCTCGACGAGCCGACCAATTACCTCGATCTCGAAGGCACGCTCTGGCTCATCGATTATCTCGCGACCTATCCCGCGACGATCGTGGTGATCAGTCACGACCGCGACATGCTTGATGAGGTGGCCGATCACATCCTGCATCTCGATCAGGCGAAACTGACCCTGTGGAAGGGCAATTACGCGAGTTTCGAGAAACAGAGGCGCGAGCAGCAGGCGATCCGCCAGAAGCATGCGAAGAAGCAGGAGGAGCGGCGCGCCCATCTGCAAGCCTTCGTGGATCGTTTCCGTGCCAAGGCGAGCAAGGCGCGTCAGGCGCAATCGCGCCTGCGCATGCTCGAAAAGATGGAGCCCGTCGAGGCGATCGTGGACAGCGAGGTTCTGCCCTTCGACTTTCCATCGCCGGAAAAGCCCCTGTCCCCGCCCATCGTCGCGATGGAGGGCGCGAGCGTTGGCTACGACGGACGCACGGTGCTCTCGAAGCTCTCGCTGTCGATCTCCAACGACGACCGCATCGGGCTTCTGGGCTCCAACGGCAACGGCAAGTCCACCTTCGCAAAACTCGTCGCGGGCCGTCTTGCGCCCCTAGCGGGGGAGGTGAAGCGCGCGGCTAAACTGGACGTGGGCTTTTTCGCCCAGCACCAGATCGACGACCTCAATCCCAAGGGCACGCCTTATTCGCATGTCGCCGCGCTCATGCCCGACGCTGTGCAGGCGAAAATCCGCGCGCGCTGCGCGCAGATGGGCTTTCCCAATGTGAAGGCCGACACGCAGGTGTCGCTGCTGTCGGGCGGCGAGAAAGCGCGCCTGCTCATGGGCCTCGCCACGTTCAGCGGCCCCCATCTCGTCATCATGGACGAACCGACGAACCATCTCGACATCGACAGCCGCGCCGCGCTGATCGAGGCGATCAATTCCTACGACGGCGCGATCATCCTCGTTTCCCACGACAGGCATCTGCTGGAGGCCTGCGCCGACCGGCTGTGGCTTGTGGCGAACGGCTCCGTGAAACCGTTCGACGGCGACATGGATGATTATCGCCGTTTCATTCTTGAAAGCGCGGCGCAGGAGCGCAAGGCGGCGCAATTGGCCGCCCAGCAGGCGGCGCGGCAGGCGGCCGAACGCGCGGGCGATGCCCAGTCTGGCGGCGCGGGCGCGGCGCCGGAGCGCTCAGGCCCGCGCAGCAAGCGCGAGCTGATGCCGCTGCGCAAAAAGGTGGAGGCGGCGGCCGAGCGCATGGAGAAGTTCGAGGCGTTGCTGCGCCGCGTCGATGAGGCGCTCGCCAATCCGGACGCGTTCGTGAAGGAGCCCGCGAAGGCCGCTCAGCTCGCCCAGCAGCGCGCCGATCTTGAAAAGGCGCTGGCGGGCGCCGAAGAAGAGTGGCTGCTCGCCAGCGAGGAGCTGGAGAAGGCCGAAGGCTGAACGTCAGAGAGCCGGCGCCACGAGTGCGCCCGGCTTGCCGCAAGCGCCGATCACACGGCCATCGACGATCCGCACCGCGCCGGAGGCGGCGAGGCGCAGCGCAAGCGGATAGATCACGTGTTCCTGCGCCAGCACGCGCTTTCCCAGCGTCGCGGGCGTGTCGTCGTCGAGCACGCTGACGGCGGCCTGCGCGATGAGGGGGCCGGCGTCCATTTCCGGCACGACGTAATGCACCGAGCAGCCGTGCAGCTTCACGCCTTCCTTCAGCGCGCGCTCATGGGTGTGCAGGCCGGGAAAGGCGGGCAGGAGCGCGGGGTGGATGTTGATCATGCGCCCCTCCCAATGGTTCACGAAGCCCGCGGTGAGAAGGCGCATGAAGCCGGCGAGGCAGATGAAGTCGATGCGATGCGCGTCGAGCATTTTCTGCATCGAGGCTTCGAAGGCCTCGCGCCCGGCGTAGATCTTGTGGTCCACCGCGGCGGTGGCGACGCCTTGCGCCTTCGCGCTCGCAAGGCCCGGCGCGTCCGGCCGGTTCGAGAGGACGAGCGCGATTTCGGCGGGAAAGTCTGGCTCGCGCGCGGCCGCGATCAGCGATTCCATATTGGAGCCGCGCCCGGAGATGAGGATGGCGACGCGGCGCTTGCTCACAGCTTCAGCCGCCCGGACATGACGACAGGCTCGTCGGCGCGCGGGGTGATCTCGCCCACGCGCACGGGGTTTTCTCCCGCGTTCCGCAGGGCCTGCTCAACCTCTGCCGCCTTGTCCGCCGCCGCGACCACGATCATGCCGACGCCGCAGTTGAACGTGCGCAGCATTTCGGCTTCCGCGACGCCGCCTTCGCGCGCCAGCCAGCCGAACACCGGCGGCGGCGTGAAAGAGGCAAGGTCGAGGCGCACGCCCATGTCATCGGGCAGCACGCGGGGAATGTTGTCGGGAAAGCCGCCGCCGGTGATGTGGGCGAGGGCGAGGATTCCATCGGTCGCCTTCAGCGCGGCGAGCAGGGGCTTCACATAAAGGCGCGTCGGCGTGAGCAGCGCCTGCGCGAGCGTGCGTCCGGGCGCGAAGGGCGCGGGCGCGTCCCACGCAAGCCCCGTGCGCGCGACGATGCGGCGCACCAGCGAGAAGCCGTTGGAATGCACGCCGGAGGAGGGCAGGCCGAACAGCACGTCGCCGGGTTTCGGCGCGCCCTTGGGCAGAAGCCGGCCGCGTTCGGCGGCGCCCACCGCGAAGCCCGCGAGATCGTAATCGCCCTGCGCATAGAGGCCCGGCATTTCCGCCGTCTCGCCGCCGATCAGCGCGCAGCCGCTCTCCACGCAACCCTGCGCGATGCCCTTGACGATGGCGACGCCGGCGTCGGGGTCGAGCTTGCCGGTGGCGTAATAGTCGAGGAAGAAAAGCGGCTCGGCGCCCTGCACCACGAGATCGTTGACGCACATGGCCACGAGATCGACGCCGATCGTGTCGTGCAGGCCGCTCTCGATGGCGATCTTGACCTTGGTGCCCACGCCGTCGTTGGCGGCCACGAGGATGGGGTCCACGAAGCCCGCCGCCTTGAGGTCGAACAGGCCGCCGAAGCCGCCGATCTCCGCATCCGCGCCGCGCCGGCGAGTGGCGCGCACGAGCGGCTTGATCTTGTCCACCATCGCGTTCCCGGCGTCGATGTCGACGCCGGCCTGGGCGTAGGTGAGGCCGGGCTTGGCGGGATCGGTCATGGAATCCTCATCGGGGCGCGCGCTCGGGCGCGCAGGGGCGCGCTTTCGCCGGGGGTAGCCCGCCGGGGGCAGGGACGCAAGGGGAGGGGGTCATCGGAGGCGGGGGGAGCCGTAGCGCTGCGGCGCGCCGCGCCCTATCATCCCCCCAAGGGCGAACTGGCCGCCCCGCAACACGCCAGCAGGGCGGCGCGCCGCCGCGAAGGGAGAAACGCCAATGAGGACGTCAAAAGGGACGCCATCCATCCGCTCGATCGTGCGCGGCTTCGCGCTCGCCGCATGCGCCGGCGCGGCGATGGCTGCAGGCGCGCGCGCGTCGCTCGCGCAGGAATGGCCCGCCCGCCCCATCACCATCGTCCTGCCGCTGGCCGCGGGCTCCGGCCTCGACACGATCGCGCGTCTGTACGGGGAGAAGCTTCAGGCCGCGCTCGGCAAGCCGGTGGTGATCGACAACCGGCCCGGCGCGGCGCTCATGCTGGCCGCGCAGGCGGTGGCGGCCGCCCCACCGGACGGCTACACACTCACCGTCGCCACCACGTCGGCGATGGCGATCAATCCGGTGCTCTACAAGCAGATCAACTACGATCCTGAGAAGAACTTCGCGCCCATCGCGCTTTACGTGAAGTCGCCCTTCATCCTCGCGGTCAATCCCGACATTCCGGCGAAGGACGTGAAGGAGCTGATCGCGCTCGCCAAGTCGCGCAAGGATCCGTTCAACTACTCCTCGCCCGGCGCCGGCGTCGCCCAGCATCTGTCGATCGAATACATGAAGCATCGCTTCGACCTGCAGATGACCCACGTGCCCTATCGCAACACGCCCCAGAGCATTCTCGACATCGCCTCGGGCCATGTGCATCTGGGCTTCGTGGAGGCGGGCGCGGGCCTGCCGCTCATCAAGGACGGCAAGCTGCGCGCCCTGGCGGTCTCCTCCGCCACGCGTCTTCCCGTCCTGCCGGAGGCACCGCCCTTCGCGGAAGCCTCGGGCGCGGCGGATTTCGAGGCGGTGTCCTGGCACGCGCTGTTCGCCCCCGCTGGCACGCCGGCGCCGATCATCGACCGCCTGCATCGGGAGATGAAGACGATCATGGCGCAGCCCGACATGCGCGAGAAGGTCTCGCAGCTCGGCCTCATCCCCTTCGACACGCCGACGCCTGCGGAGCTGCGCGTCTATCTCGCGTCCGAGCGCGAGAAATGGGGCTCGCTCGTGCGCCGCATCGGGCTTGAGGGGTCGCAATAATCGCCGCCCCGCTTGTCGCGGCGTCGTTCGCGCTTATCTAGCAGG
>Ga0315903_10002045_pt1 | contig 30310 bp, 66 predicted proteins | sample LakEriMetagenome_7_FD_203524 | JGI IMG/M metagenome (GOLD analysis project Ga0315903, IMG submission 203524) | Freshwater fungal communities from buoy surface, Lake Erie, Ohio, United States - Buoy 2 MA119 | ecosystem: Environmental > Aquatic > Freshwater > Lake | place: USA: Lake Erie, Ohio... | reverse complement strand
TGTCCCACACAGGACCTTAGTGATGGATTAGTTACCCATTGGATAGAGACCGTGGCGCAAGTCAGGTGAATTGCTTGTGTGGGACCTAATATTTTGCGGTATAATAATAACAATGACTGACAAAGAGTTGGACCATTATAATAAGCAACAGATAAAGAAGAGGCTTGCTGAAATAAAAGAGTCTTCTGGATGCTTTGATTGCGGAATGTCTAACCATATAGTCTTAGATTTTGATCATCTAAGAGATAAGAAATATAATGTTTCAAGAATGGTACACGATGGTTTCTCCTGGAAGGCCATTAAAAGGGAGATAGAGAAGTGTCAGGTGGTTTGTGCCAACTGCCATAGAATAAGGACTCATAACAGGTTCCTGGGTCTTATAGCGTGATATAATAAGTATATGCTAAACATAAAAGAAGGCGATTTCGTAATGGGAAGTACCAAAGAGGGTATTGTCCACGGAATGGTTGAGCATATAATGATAGAGGGTGGAACCCTTGGTACCCCTGGGACAGAGTATGCAATTGAGTCTATGATTCCAGATAATCCAGCAATGTCTGTTAGAATTTATGAAGAAGAAGATGGTAAATGGGAACCAACTGCATATAGTATTGGAATGATGTACCAAGATGCACAGATTGCAGATATTAATAATCATAATATGGAGAGTGAAGATATGGATTCAGAAGTAGGAATGGCTATGTTTGATGCTCAGATGGGTAAAGCAGATGACTCAATGATGCCAACAGAAACTTATCAGAGTAATAAGCAGGCACCTTGCTGGGATGGATATGTACAGCGTGGAATGAAGCCAGGAGAAAATGGTAGACCAGTTCCAAATTGTGTACCTGCTGCAAAAGCAGATGATCTTTGGGAAGATGATGATACAGTTGAATACGAAACAGATTCAGTATCAAAGGCTGAAGGATATTCGCCACCAGCAGGAGCAAGATCTGCTGCTCGTAGAGCAATTAAGTTTAAAGAAGATGGTAAGGCCAAAGGTGCAGGAACTGCAGTTGGTTGGACTCGTGCAGGGCAGTTAGCAAGAGGAGAAACTCTATCTCTTAGTACTGTTAAGAGAATGTTTTCATACTTCTCACGTCACGAAGTAGACAAAAAGGGTAAGGACTGGGGAAACACAGCAAACCCATCTAATGGTTACATAATGTGGCTTGCTTGGGGTGGAGATGCAGGATTCTCTTGGTCAAGAAGAATTGTTGAGTCTGAAAGAAATAAATCTTTGTTTGCTGATTTTGGCAAGGACTATACAAGATCAACAACTAATGTATTTAGAACAGAGGAATAATGCCAAAGAAAAAAGCATCAGCCTTTAATCCAGTACAAATTAAAGATGGATGGATTGTTAGACTATACAAAGATGGTCGTATTAAATCTAAGATTGCACCATACGAACCAAAACATCCTAAAAAATAAAGTACCCCTGGCAAGAATCGAACTTGCGACGCATGGCTTAGAAGTCCATCGTTCTGTCCACTGAACTACAGAGGTGTGGTACACCAGGTAGGACTTGAACCTACGATAACCGAATTATGAGTTCGGGGCCTTAACCAACTTGGCTACTGGTGCCTACTAATATAGTATACTCGTAATGCGTTTGCCAGTCAAGTACATCTTTTTCATCATTTAGCAATGGTTGGCCTTTAATGTTTAAACTAGTATTCAATAAAATTGGAACTCCAGTTTGTAAATAAAATTCATTTAAAACTTTGTATAGACCAGGATGCTGCTCCTTTGTAACAGTCTGAACTCTGGATGTCCCGTCAGCATGAACAACAGATGGTATTTTTTCTGGTTGTAAACACTTAACTGTATACTGCATATAGGGGCTTTCAAAATCCATATCAAACCACTTAGAAGCATGTTCAGCCATAACTACTGGAGCAAATGGTCTAAACAATTCTCTTTGTTTAATTCTATTAACCTTATCTTTAATTCCTGGATCTCTTGGGTCTGCAAGGATACTTCTATTGCCTAATGCTCTTGGACCATACTCTGCTCTACCTACTGCTACTGCTACGATTCCATCTTTTAATATACCGTCTACAATTTTTTGAACGGGATAGTCACCACCAAGATCATAACCAAGATAAGGATTCTTCCAATCAAGATGCTTCCCATATAAGGCTGCTGCTGCGCCCAAAGATGATCCAGCATCTCCAGGGTTTGGCATAATCCAAATCATATCGAAGATGTTCCATAGCAGAGTATTTGCTGAAGAGTTAAGAGCACACCCACCCATAAATACTAAATTCTTTTTGCCAGTCATGGACTTTGCCATACGCATAAATTCATTAAGCCTTTGCTCATATACCATTTGTGCTGAGGCTGCAATGTCAAACTTATCTTCTTCTGAAACCCAGCCCCAGTCAGTAATGCCTTTATGAAAATTATATTTTTGATTATTGTATGAAGGAAAATACTCGTTAACTTTTTTATAGTGTTTTCTCCAGTCTCCATATGCAGCCATACCCATCATAATGTATTCTTCTTGGTTCGGCATAAGGCCAACTAATTGAGTGAAGGCTGAGTAGAATAACCCAAAACTAACAGGATAGTTTTGCTTATACTTTAGTTTAATCTTTTCACCTTCGCCAACCCAAATTGTAGAGGTATTGTATTCTCCTATTGCATCAAGTACAACTATTACTGCATCATTAAAAGAACTTGTATAGTATCCTGCAGATGCGTGAGAATAGTGATGACTGAAAGATTTTCTTGGGATACCCTTTATTTCAAACCTTGGCTTCCACTCCCCAGAACCACCCTTTAAAGCCAGTCTAGAGGCCTTTAGAATGGGCTTTTCATAGTAGGCAATGTGATCTGGTGTCCCATACTGTAAAGCATCTTTTATTAAACTATCATTGACATACCAGTCATTTTTTTGTTTGCTATATCTTTCTGAATGACCTGCAAAAAGTATTTTACCGTCTTTAATTAAAGACACTGATGCGTCGTGAGATGTTTCGTTAATTCCAAGTATGATCATTTATTTAATCTCTTATAAAAAACATCTGCAACGTGTTTGTGCCAATGAACTCCAGGGTGAGAATGGTGTAGACCATCTTCTATGTCTTGTCCAGAATCAAAATAATTTAAAAATATATCTTTGTATTCTTGATGACAATCTTTATTTATTGGATACGCAGAATCAAAGTCTTCACTGTTATTAAAATTACTAAAAACATTATCGATTTGAGAAACAACATCCCTAAAGTTTTCATCCCAAGAAGACCATACAAAATTAATATTGTTCGAGTTACAATATTGTTCTAGCAAGTGGATCAACTTCATAGAAATAAACAAAGGAAACTCCATTGGTAAAATATCTTCATAGTTATATGGAATTTTTATATATTTTTCTCTGTCAGATATTTTTTTTGTTCTTATATTATATAAGTAAACATCTCCTAGCGCACCATCAATATGACCATTACCAGATGTTATTAGGTTTTTTTTAACTGGAACTTGCATTCTAAAGGGGTCTGGAAACAAACAAAGCAATGTATCTGGATTTCCAAAAGTTTTAAAATAAGCAAAAATCTGAAAAACTAATTCTTGTATTGACATTCCAGGCCTAGAAAGATTGTGCACAGTTTTGCCAGTAATATCTTCTAAAATTTTTGGCCAAGTTCCATTGAAAGGAACTCCAAGCCCATATGTCATTGAGCATCCAGCAGAAAGTATAGACGCTACCTCTGTCCAATCATTTCCTCTGTACGAAAAGTTGTTGGTTGAGTATTCTGTAAATCTATCAACAACGAGACCATTTTTTCTTACGTGGCCTAGTTTAGAATAATTTTTATTTTTATTTCCAAGATTATTTTTAAGATAATTTTCTATATAAAACTCTGAACCCTCTTTATAGTCTTCGTCATTGTGTGTGTTTGGCAACATGGCAATAAGAGGATCTATTGATTCTAATACTTCCTTTGATGTTTTTTTTAACTTTTCTTTATCTAACACAACATCTCCATTTTTTTAATAAAACTTTCTGCAGTATGATAATGCCAATGAATACCTTTGTGCGCTCCGTCAGATCCAATAAACCACATTCCACCTTTATGCTTTGAAAAATCCACTTTATCTATTGAATTAGTTACTAAGTGCTGGTCTTCTTTGTGACAACTGATAAAATTTGTTTGTATATTTTCTATGTGATTGTTTTTATCTAAACAAAATTCTTCTTCTAAAAAAAGATTTTTTGTAAATATGTTTTGTGTTGTTTCCGACCAAGTTTCCCAATAAAACTTTATATCTAATAATTTACAAATTTTTTCAATTATGTATATTGAAGATATGTACTGGTGCAAAGATTCTTGTGCTGGAATAAGATCTATTGCTTCACCTGGTAATTTAATAATTTTATTTTTTATATTAATTTTTCCAGTAGTATAATCAGATGTTCTAAGGAAAGATACTACTTTTTTTGCCTCTGGCCCATCAACATTGTAAAACTTACCATCGGCAATATGACTATATCGTAAATAGTCTGCAAAACATGCCAGAACATACTTTGGTTTTCCAACACGATCTAAATAAAGTAGAAAAGAATTTAAATTTAATTCTGCGCTTGCCCCACATATTCCTAGGTTTGCAACAGTATTTCCAGTTTTTGACTGCACAATTGATGGCCAATTATATTCTTGTGGTATACCAAGACCATAGGTAAGTGAACATCCTAAAGCAACAATTTCTGCTGGATCTTCACTAACCCATTCTTTTTTATCTCTAAAATTTTGGCTATTTAAATAATAATCATTAACTCTGTTATCAATATCAGTTTTATTATTAGTTATTAGTAAATCAGAAAATGTGTTATGGTATAACTTTTTGGCAAAACTAATATTGTTAGTTATTGTATCAATAGATGTATTTTTCATGGTTTACTTTTTTCTTTTTTTTAAATATTTTAAAAATTTTGTAAAACACATATTGTATTCTTAGTATCATTATAAATTATTACCTTTTATTTAACCGATGTTAAAAAATTATTTACAATCTCTTCTCTTAAAAATGCCTGTTTACGTTCAAACTTTGACAAATATGGCTTAGCCTTAATTCTCTTCTTATTCTTATTTGCTCTTTTAATCTTGTGCTGAGACACTTTATTATTTGATTTTTTCATATACTAATCATACCATTCTTTAAGTTGTGTGTCAATTCTTATTCCCATCCCAAGTCCCTATCTTTGTAGTAGGAATGCCGTATTCTTCCCATAGTCTGATAACATTTGGATTGTCATCTATTGCGTGAACAATACTCCAATGTTTCTTAATTTTAAGTAATATATCTTTCTTAACTTCATAGTCTGGTCTATTGTCATCATCACTACGCATATATAGTGCGTGATGGCCAATATCATTTTTCGCAAGCCAATAAGAAGTTAGTCCACGCCAAGTTTCTTTTCGTGAGGTAACAACAATTATATGCATCTGGTCAAAGAAGGCTTGATTTAGCATCTCAACTACTTCAAAATTTGGCAGGGCATCTACAGAGGCCTCATGAAAGGCATCGTAGTCCCTATCAGAGCCACGAACATAGTGCAAGTAGGGATCTACATTAGCAAGTGTTCCATCTACGTCAAAGATGTAGGCACTAGGCTTCATACTACTCTTGTTCTACTTTATATGTCATAATAAAATAACACGCTACATACCCTGCAATAAAAGCAGGAATTATAAATAATAAATTAATCATTCAAAGTCCACCTGTGTTTCAAATAGTTTAGTCATATAGTTGTCTTCTCCTCTTGCAATTTTAGCAGCAGCAATACGCATACCTAAAGCATTTGTTACACCAGCATCAATTGGCAAGGCCTCAATTTCCCTTGCAATCTCTTCTCGTAACATCATTTCATCTATGCTCATATATTCATTATACCTTGTCAAATCATATCTGTCAAGTAGCCCCAACGGGAATCGAACCCGTCTTTACGCCGTGAAAGGGCGTTGTCCTAACCGATAGACGATGGAGCCAGTACTAAATATCTAATTCGTAATATGTTCCCCAACGCTCATATGGCTTGTTAAAAATTTTCCACATTTTTGCGTGGTATTTATAACGCCAATTAAAATCACCATCTTCATCCATATAAACAGCCTTAAGTAAATGATCAGCAGCAAACTCCCCAGATAAATTACCTATCCATCTTAATGGTAATATATTAGTTCTTTCGGTCTGTGTTAACCTGTTGCGGAATCCATCTGACTTTGCCATCTACATAAACCCTTTCATATCCTAATGCTTTCCAGTCCATCTTCATAATCTTAGGCTCTTTCATTGTCTATGCCGTTTCTTATTGCCATATTTGCTTTTTACCTCAGATTTAAAATCTTTAACTATGCCGTCAGTCATTGTTTTTATAAGACACCAGATGTTTCCATCTGACATAGTTTGATGACTACTCCAAAAAGAGTCATCATCTCTACTCATTGTGCAGCAATTACCATCCACCTAAGCACTCATTTCTACTGTGATATAGTCTAATTTTTGTCATAATTTTGCGGGATGGAGCAGACAACTGTTCCTTACAAGCACATCTAAAAGACCACTCCTTAGTAAAGTAATCATAAATATAACCTTTGGCGTTAGCATACTTCTTAGTTACAAAGGTTTGAAATGGATCAGGTATATCGTAATGCTTAAGCATCTCGTCTCCAGTGAAGGTATGATCTAATATAAACAGCACCATAGGCTACTGCTGCAAAGATAAACCCATACTGGTCTGTAACTAAAGCATATGCTATCCATAAACACTCATTGAATAATAGTACAAACCATCCCCATAAAGTTTTCCTGCCCACAAAATAAATACCAGATACACCAATGCAGGCAAGTACCCAGTGTGCATAATCAGCAATCCATTGAATCATATATTCAGTATACCTTAAAGTAGTGGTTTAGTCAATTTGCTTGCCCTTGGTTTTTACCCAAGTGCCTATCTTATTTATCTTAACTTTTTCTCTTAATGTTTCTGCAAACTCAGTGCCTATTTCAGATCCAAGGTACTGTTCACCTGTTTCAAGGTCGACCAACTTCCATTTTCCAGGGGACTTAGTATGAATAATTAGATCAACTGGCTTATCAAATGACTCAGACTCTGAACCATCTTTAAGTATTCTTTTAGTCATTTATGATACAAGGCCCATAGATAGGTGCTGGAAACAAACATCTGCGACAATATAGTCAGCGTGATCTACCACGACATCATAATGAGTCGCAGGCTTATCACAAAAAAAGCATTTAGTTTGTTTCATATATCGATTATATCACAAAACATTTTCGCTTAGTTTAATGTTTTTTACCTCTTCAAATATTTTTAACGCAAAGCCAAAAGGGTCGTCGTGATCTCCATCTAAGTGAATCATAACATTGTTGTACCCCTTTGACTTTATGTCTGAAAGGATTTCTTTAAATAGTTCAATATTTAAGACAGGGAAAAAGATTATTTTTGTTTTATCGGAGGTGTCAAGCCTTTCATCAAATATTCTGCCATAAGAGACAATACTTGCATCTGCAAGACTATCCATATTTGGGCAAAGGCTATCTTGCATTCCAGAAACATATGTATAAGGTTTTTTTATTTCCCAGTTTTTAAGTTGTTCAAGGTAAGAACAAAGGAACCTTTTTCTTTCTTCAAATGATGTAGCATCGTTAATATTTGAAAAGATGCCTCCAAAAGACTCTTCTCCGTCAGTAAGTCCAGGGACAAAGTTAATCCTAACCCTATCTTCTTGGATTGAGTCCAATGACTCTATAATCGACATCAAATACTGAGCAGAGATAGTATACGGACGAACAGCAACTAAATACTTTAACTTTTGTTCTGTTTTAAGGGATCTTGCAACTTTTACAAAAGGGTCTGGATAACCAGCAGCGTATGGAATCAACCATCCATAAAACCCAGAATCTTCAAGTAGGTCTGATATATATCCTAAATCTTTATCACTATGACGAGCAAACCAGTAAAAGTTCATTAATCTATTGTATCATATTGGGGTATTTATTAAAATACAGGTAAAAATTTATATGATATAATCATTTTATGAGTATCGTAGAGATAAAAAATATGTTTTCTAAAGAAGAAATAGAGCATTTGCACCAGGTCATAAACAGTACAGTCATACCAAAAGATGAAAATGGGGAATATGTTGTTTGCAAAAACTCAAATGGTGTTGATAAAAATTTAGGTAGGCTGGTTTCTATATTAGAGTTATCAGAATGCTCATCTTATATTTCTCCCCAGGTTCAAGACAAGATAGTTAAAATTGCTGAAGATATATTAAAAGAACCAGCAAATATATCAAGCGCTCTTCACGTTACATATGGTGCCGAGTATGGAACCCCAAACCTACCCCCTCATTTTGATGGGGATACAAATGATCTAATCATTAATTTTCAGTTATCATCTAATACCTCTTGGCCTCTTGGCTTAGATTTAGAAACATATAATATGGAGGATAACTCAGCATTAATATTTAATGCTAATACAAACATACATTGGAGACCTAATAAGGTATTTAATGATGGGGAGTATGTTCAGATGATATTTTTCAGGTTTTATAAAATTAACAATAGGACCGACTACTCTTATGTTCCAATGAACCAGACAGATAAAATCTTTGAAGATGTAGTAAATTTGAGAAATAGTCTTTAAAGTTCGGCGCAAAATAGAAGTAACAAACCACCCTATGCCCTACACGGGGCACTATGGTTTACAAACCTTCATATGCTTGTATAGACTTTCGTGAGCAAATCCTACCCTAAAGTCCCATTCTTTCTTGCAGACAGGACAGATTATAGTTCTACTCATATACCATTATCCTCCATATACTTTAGTCTTTCCTCTGCGGGGTCATCCCACATAATTAAACATTTTGTACACATAATTCCTGGCTCTCTCATATACCAGGTATGACTACATTCTTTCGACATGCGTAGCCCAATAGTATAAACATTTATCACAACAAGTTTCGTTAAACTCGCTACTTTTGGCGGTATAAAACTCAGCGTAAATCTCAGGATCCTTACGATACAGATTAGCCATATGTGTAGTAGTTACTCTATCAACGTGTTCAGGCTTTGACCATACGGGTTTTAGGTTGCCCCAGTTATGGCTAAAGGAATACTTTAGAGTTTGAAGGTTTGATACATTTTTCTCAGTACGGATACCTCTAAGGTTTGCTTCATTGACCATACTGTCAATATAGTTCATAAGGGAGTGCTCAGCGTTTTTCCACATAAGGACTGCAGGATGGTTTCGCCAAGCCCCAGACTCTGATGCGCCAGATAAAATCTTCATAATCTGATAGCCTTCAAGTATCTGTTTGTTTAGGCGCTTATTGTCTAAGATATAGGCAGACTCATTGTAATCTTGTGATGGTAGAAAGGTTTGCATATATCTATTATCTCAGATTTGGCACGGTATGTCAAGTATAATAAGTCTATGGATGAAGCAGTCTTATATATACTATATAACCCCATACATAGGGCTGTTAAGGTTGGTATATCCGATATCTCAGGAAGAAGGTTTGCAAGCCATAGGACCAAGGGTTGGATATTGATCAAGTATTGGCATTTTTTCGAACGGGATAGGGCAAGAAGAGTCGAATCTATAGTACTAAAAACACTAAGGGAAAGATATGGTTACTTTCTGGATAAGGCGGATATGCCTCAAAGCGGATACACAGAGACATTTGATGCCTCAAAGATAAGCCGAAAGGCTTTGATCCGTATGGTCAATAAGGCAATCAAGGAGTCTTGATCCCCTGGCATTTTGGACATTGCTTCGTAATCTTTTCTGTGCCATAAGGTACTTGATACATACCCCCACAGTCAAAGCATAGGACATTTAGCATCATTTGAAGAAGTCTATTCCCACATACCACTTAAATAGATATAGGCCAATTTCCCATTCGTGTTTGATTGGATAGCCCCAGTTAGCAACATATATGCCGATTGCATAATTAGAAGTCATTCTTCCATAATGAAGTTTCATATATACATCATATCATATAGTTATCCACAGGTCAATAGGGTGGTTTGATATACTTATCCACAGGTTTATCCACAGATAAATGTTACTGATAGTATAAGTAGATAGGGTGGAAGTGGAGTGAAGTGGAGGATAGTGGGTTAGGGAGCGCTTTTATAGAAGGCGTTCGTAATGCGGCCTATCCAAACCTTATATCTCCAAACCTTTATAGCGGGATTATACCCCAAACCTTCATATCTGTCAAACCATCGTAAAAAGGTTTGGGCATTATACATCTCAAACCTTGGTTTGTCAAGTATTTTGTATATAAAAATAGGCCCAAAAAGCCAGCGATTTTTTTGAAAAGGATCTTAATCTTTTTATAAAACCTTAAAAAAATTTATAAAGGTTTGAAAAGTCAGGGAAAAATTTAGAGTCGTTCGTAATGTATTTATATAGGTGGTTTGGCTATATCTTTTGATCCCCCGCCAAAAGCAGCGGGTCCCCTTGCGGGGATCGTAATGTCTAATAGGATTATTTTATGCGCTAGTGCGACGGGATCTAGTTAAGAACAACTAGCAATGTACCTATAACAAGTATAACTGATACAAACCCTATAGTCAAACCATAAAAGAGGTTTGGATCTGGTTTGATAAAACCTTCATCTTCAGGTTTAGGATCATTATGATGTGTAAAACCATCATTGATGAAATATGGACCACCATGCTTTGAAAAATAGTTTCTTCCCATATCTTTATTATACTCCTATTTGACAAACAAGGTTTGATATGGTAAACTTCTGGCGATTTTTTTCAAACCATCGTAATACATTCTGGGAAAATTTTTGAGATGTTCGTAATACCCTCCTAGAATGGTTTGGGTATATTGGATATGTGGTTTGAAATTTTCTAGGCGGCCCACCCCGAAGGGCGAAGCCAAACCTACTCTGCTTCTCTTTCGCTTTTCTTTTGTTCTACGATTGCAAGAAGGTCGTCAAGGTTATCAACATCAAGAACATCTTCTTCTGTAACTTCCATAGCGTCAAGGAACATAGCAAAAGTTTCGTTTACATATTCCTCTGCCATTGGTAGTGGTGTTACTACTCCCGTTGCAACAAACCAAGCAAGCGGTAAGCCCACATCATTGTATGAGATGAAAGGCTTTAGATCCTCATCATCTCTGAACTCATACCAAAACTGTCCTAAAATGCCACATCTATCTGCAAAGTTTACTTCCATAATTCTGTGTAATCCTCTCCTAAGTATCCTGTCATAAGTTTATCATACTCTTCCCCTGCGGTCAATGCTACTACTTCTAATCTGCGTGATACGATAATCGGGTGATTGCGTACCAAGTGAAAGCCAAGTGCTTCCAAGTTGAGTCCCATATCCTCAGTTAGTAGTTTAGCCATACGGTTAGAGTATTGTATCTCTTTGGTGTTTTCAGGTTTTCTACGAACGCTGTAAGTCATTTGTGCCTCTCTAAATCTATTATACAGTAAAGGACGGGGTGGCGCAACCCCCCACAGACTGCGCCATCCCCATCTTTATTTAGTTAGTCAGCAGGGACCCATCCGCACTGACATTATTATGCGCTATGCGCTAACAGTCTTTGGGGCATATGCATTAATAAATGAATCCCAGTCTACCTTGACATCTGAGCCTGCCTCATAGACAGTCTCTTTTTCAACATCAATTACTACAGTGGTTTCACCTAATTCAAAATTGGTACCAGTAATGGCATAAATACCAAACCCTATCTCTCCAAGCACATCGTCTTGAATAAGATAACTAATCATCATACGGGTAAAGTATGCAACATCGCTCCAGCGTGGCTTTGAATGCTGTAGGGCCATTGCTATATCCCGCTGCCATTCAGTCTCACCCCAATGGCTGTACAGGACCACAGAGGCCTCATCTTCAACATCCTTGAATACAAAGTTAATACGGGCTCCCATTAGTTGTCCTCTACTTCGTACTCGCCTGTAAAGTCAATTACGATTAAGCCAATTAGACCGTCCTCATTAATGTCTGCATATACAGGGTAGAGTCCGTCTCCGTATCCCGTGGAAAATGCAACGGCACTGCTACCACCAAGTTGACCGAAGCCTTTCCCAAGTGTAGCATTAGCAGCACCAAGATAGCCATACTCTCCAGCACGATTATTATGTTCCTCAAATTTAACATTTTCTGAGTCCCAAAATTTCCAATTATTTAAATAGCAGGGGTCGCCAACAATAGCCTGTCCGCTGTCTACTGAAAACTGTCCAATTAGGTGTAAGTTATTTGCTGATATCATATATTTATTCCTTCGCATAGTGGGTCGTGAGGTAGTTCCTCATCAAGTATATCACCGCAGAAATCACAAGTCAAGTCAGGCTCTCCAACCATAATTTGAATCGTGGTGTTTTCAGGGCAGGGTAGTTCAGTAATAAAATAGCCAATCCTATTAACAAAAGACCAGCCATTCCAAATATAGGTGCCTCCATCATCCCCTTGCCCATAGGTCCAAATATGATTAGGGTGAGCCTTCTTTACAAACTCAACCTCAGCACCATAGGTCTCAAACATATGGCCATCAAAGGATGAATCTTTATCTATATTGTTAGGGATAGGTTTATAGGTATCAAACCATTCATCAAAGTCCAGTTCGATAAAGTTACTCATAGTATCTCTTTTCAATGTTCATACGGTCTATAGATAGATTATAGGTCATAGCGTAGCAGTTTGTCAATGCCTGTAAGTATCCTTCTAAGAATCTATCAGGGTTATCTTTGAGTTCATCTTCAGCCCCCAGCATTTCTACTTTAAGCCAGCCGTGCATAACATCGATAAGAGGGATAGAGATATCCTCTAAGGCCTTCTCCATATATTCGGGGATGAAAGGATACTTAGCGCTCATCGCTATTCCCCTCCAGTACTGATAAGAAGTGGTAGCAAGCAAGAATCTGTCCAGTAGTAGACACATCCTCTAACTCTAAGTCCTTATACTCATCTGAGTCAAGGTCATCATAGAATCCCATTTGCTTTTGCAGTTCCTCAGAGTCTTGCTCCAAGGAGATAAGGTGTATCTTGATGTACTCTTCAAATTCTCTGATGTTCATTTGGTAGTCCAAACTTGTAGTTCAGGAACGAACACATTTTCCTCTATATCCCATTGAGCGTCGTCCCAACTAAGTTCATCAACCATAATTTTGCCAATCTCGTCAATGAAGGTTTGCATAACTGCTTCTGCGTGGTGTCTATTCTTAGCCTTGATATTAGTAATAGAGATAGCAAGGTCACACGAATAGTAATCTGCGTACATCTCAGGGTTTTCCAGCATATCTGTTTCTAAGGTCATATCTTTCCTTTGTTAGTGGGTATATATTAATTATAGGGGTTGGTGTTGATTTTTACAACTTTGCGGGGTGTGATACTCGTCACATCGTAAATCGTTGGAGCATTGCCGTCTGTCTCTCCTAATAGGATAACTACTCCTGGTCCCCCACAAATACAGTCGGGATCTAAAACCTTCTCTGCACAAGCAGTAATCTCTATAAGGGCATCACAGTCAGTACATAGATAATCATACTTAGTCCACCACATTATTTTATTACCACCCAACATTCGTCACAGGTAAACCCTTGCGGTAATGCCTCTTCATCAACTTCTTCTCCATCTACCCCATCCCAGCAGGGTACACAAATAAGACTGTCCTCTAAGTAAACGCCAATAATAGTCATTAGTCCTCTATATATTCTACTGAGATGTTGCCCAATACTTCATCATACTTTACCATAGTATCTATGTCCTCTGCAAATCGGGCAATTAGATAATCTACTTTATCATCATTACTCATATCTTTAGGTCCATAGAGTTCAAACCCTATATCATTAGACATAGCATCATCTATATCAATAGTTTGTTCAAGACTGATTCTAACTTTCATTCAAAGTGCCCCTCTGCCATTAGTCCTTCAAGTAAGTCTTTAGTTTTCCACAGGCTATTCCACAAGAATTGATCGTTCTCAGGATTAGTGGTCTTTAGCACTGAAGCCAAAGACTGAATCATATCATCAGCATCTACTTCTTCATATCCTACTAATGGCATTATGCCACCATTTCTGTAAGAGTTAGCCAAGTAGTGCAATACTTACAGTGGTCCATTTTTAGAGGGGATACAACAGAGTGAGTACTATCAATGATAGACTCAATCTTATCTAATACATTATCAAGCGTCATTCTCCTACCTCAATTCCTGCATAGTGGGCAATAGTATTTAATGTAGTGTGGATATGGCAGTCACAAGCCTCTCCACCCATATTTTCTTCAAACTCTAAGTGAGAGTAATTGCTTTCATATATTTCATTGATGAGGTCGTTTATGGTGTGTGGGTGATTAGTCAACATATGAGGTCATTGTCTTTTCGTAGGCTGGAAGGGACATTACTGTCAATTCTAACACCTGTGTAGGATATCTGTCAAGCAACCAATTAACTGCTTCTCCAGCAGTTTTGAAATCAGTAGCAGTGCTACTATTTCCATAATTATGTATAGTTGCTTCCCAGCAGTCAACACCACCAGGAGAGCAGGCATAGTTCATTTCGTATATTTCTACTTTTAGGGTCATAGATTAATTATAGCGTGGGGGTCTGACAAATGCAAGTTTTGGGGGAAAATTCAACTTGATCGTAATCAAAAAATGTGGGAAATATTATTCGATCATCTTAATAAGTATTATCAAAAATGTCAAATCGGACAATTTGGACACGTCTAGAAAATTACCTAGGCCGAACTTGCGAAGCGTACGGGACTTGAACCCGTGATCTCTACCGTGACAGGGTAGCGCATTAACCAACTATGCTAACGCTCCAGTTATGGAGAGCAGTTTTAATTCTTGCTCAGGAATTATTTTTTATGCGTTTGTTAATTCACGCACAATTTTTAGTAAGCGATTCTTTTCTGCGGTGATAGCAGGGTCAAATCCGCTTGCGCTTGCAAGAATAGATTCGTTAGAACCACCACGAGCAGAGCGATGCCAATCAAGGCGTTCGGTAAGAGCATTAAACGCACCCCACGCATTACCAGCAATCATTCCGTTAAACTCGCCTGTGTAAATGTCGTTAATAACATCTACCTTGTTTTCCCATTTCTTGATTGCGCCCTTAGCATCTTTTTCAGGCTTTGGGTATGCAGTAAGAATAATGTCGTTAAACATTTGTGCAGAAACTTCCTTCTCAATCATAGCCTTAGCCATAAGGTCAAAAGAATCCATATATGCGTGAGCAAGACCAAGAGTCTCACGAGCAACGGCAACCTTACCAGATGCAGTTTGTGTATGGCGAATCTTGAAAGATTGCTTAACGCCATTTTTCTTGCGGGTAGTGTTAAGCGCAAGATTAAGAGTATTAGCGCACACAACACGAACTGGTGTTATGCTTGCCTGAATTGCAATAGAGCCATCGTGTGATGTGTTGATGAGCAAATAAGTCTTTACCTTATCTGCAACACCATTAGGGTCAAGAATTGTTTCACGCTCTAATGCTAATGCACCGAACACGACACGACCACCCTTGATTGAGCCAGCCGTTTCCCAACGACCACCACCGTCAAGAATATGGTCTCCGAATGAAAATAAATCTTCATTCTGCATTGGGTGATAACGCTCACCAACGACACCTAAAATGTCTGTCTGTGAATTATCTGTCGGGTTAGTACGCAAAACATACTGATACGCCTTGTCGCTTGTGAGATGTGCAGGAGTTTCCAAATCCTCTAAGCGAACATTCCAGTTATCTAAACTGGCAAGAGATAGCATTTCTGCTGTTGTTTTTTCCTCAGTAAATACTGTACCTAATCCGTGCCAAGCAGGTTCACGGAATGATGCGAATGAGGTTTTGCCGTTTTGTGTTTCTAAATCGTGAGCCACGATATTTTCCTTCTTTCTGTTGTTGATAATCTAATCATACACCCACCCACCGACATAAGTCAAATCGTATAGGCAAGCATAGGGCAAATCGGACATTTTCCAGGGTGATCTTAATCACACATCTTAATGGGCGTGTCGTAAGTTATCCACAAGTTATCCACAGGCGGCCTAGGCAAATTTTGCAGGGAATAGAGTGAGCAGTTTTTAAACAATGCTCAGGTTTATTAGTAGCCCCCTACTAAATATCTACCCTGTCAACACTGGATGACAAGTAAACTACGCCTTGAGGTTCTGAGACTGAATCAAAATCAATCTCGTGAATTAAATTAATTGCATCCTCTTCACTCCGTGCATTTACTGTAATTGAATACAGGACAGTGGCTTCAACTTCAAATTCTTTTGTTAATTCAAATCCGCAGATATCTGCAATTTGTTGGCCTGTGTCTTCATCAATTGTACCGTGTTCCAATGCTTCCAAGGTCCACTCGTGCATTTCACTACGCATACGGTCACGCTCTGCAGCCTCTGTATATGAGCGCTGGGTTACCGTAGAGATATGCTCTTCTAATTGTCCAATACGCAATGCGGCCTTAGCCAATTCATCACGAAGGTATGTTTCTGTTGCATATGTTACTGTTTGGTCCATAAGGGGCCTCTTTCTGTTAGTTTGATTAATTCAATTGTACTACGGGGCACTGACAAATAATGATTAGGAACGAGTTTTTATTGTGCACCTTTCAACCCTTTTCAGCAGCGGGATCCGCATCTGCCTAATCAAACTTAGTGTGAGCAGTTTATACACTTACTCAGGTGATAGAGAGGCGAGTACTCTACTGTGCAACCCCTCTAATTATTTAATTATGTGAGCAGTTTTTCCACTTACTCAGGTGGGGCAGTTGTGTCCAACTCTGCCAACCGAGAATAATTGTTTAAGGTCTAATTAAACGAACGACCATTATCTAATTAGAGATAACGAGCCACCGCTTGATAAGTTGATGTGGAAACTGTTTCCTCATCTGTCATTTTGAGGATACGAATTGCGTTAGACATTTCCTCTTTTTGTTCTGTGTAGTTGTGGCGGTGAAGTTGCTCAAACTCACGCTCAGGCTCAGCAGGGAAGTCCTTATCTGAACCTACAATGTCAAAATCAACATTGAGTGTTTTGTTCCAAGAGCGATAGTTTGTTCTGATGTTCTCAGCATTTGCGAAGTGAGCAATAGCAAAATCTGCTAACTCTTTCTGCCAAGCCTTGTAAGACTCTTGATACTTTGCTTCGTTTGCTTCTTGATTAGCCCAATTAGTTTCTAACTCTGCTAACTTTGTTTCTAAAGCCTTGATAACTTTAGGTGTTGCGATTTTCACGCTAATTGCTTTTCCTCTTGCCATTGGGTTTTCTCTTTTCTTTTTTGTGGGTTAGTTTTTATTATAGGGGGTAGGTCTGACATTGTTGTGTGAGCAGTTTTTATTCGTGCTCAGGAATTAGTAATTAGATTACTTAGCCGTCCAAGTTGTATAACGAACTGCGCCATTTACATCTAACTTAACACGAACTGATTGTCCATTTGCGTTAGGTGTGATTTCTGTGATAACGCCTGTTACCTTTGATTTCTGTGTTGTGTAGGTGTCTCCTACTTTGTAAGTTGCTGTTGCTACTGACATTGTTTCCTTCTTTCTGTTTGGTTGATGTATTAAGTATAACATTTCCTACTGACATTTTGCAAGCCGTAGGGGTAAAAATCTTACATTTTGAGATTATTTGCTGGTCTTGACCATAGCCAAGCGACGAGAGCCGTTTGACAAGATTAGACTAACTCTGGTAACCTTATTAGACATTGGGGTAAAGTCTGCGATACGACCCGTAATGCCTGTCTTGCTTGTTGTGAATAGGTCACCGATTTGGTAAGTGTATCCTGATAGTGTCATCTGTATTGCCTTTCCTGTGGGGATTAATTGCTTATAGTATAAGTTTAGCAAAAAATGTCATAAATATCAAATCCTGGGAGGGTTTTGGGGCGAGACCTTAATCACATCTTAAAGGCGTGTTGCAATTTGACAAATAAAAAATTTTCGCCTAGGCGCTCCGTTTCACAACGGTGCAGAAAACATTAAATAAATAAATATTCCAATTAAAAATACAATAACTGCATCACCCATTACATCTCATTTCTTACTCGCAGAAAAAATTACATCACTCTTAGAGTATACACACAATCTGCAAGAAACGCAAGCGCTACCTTTAGTAGAGATAAGTGGAATCTGCTTATTATTTTCAGGGCATTTAGCAGCAGGCTTACCAATCATTTCTTTAACATCGGCTTGACCTATAGCGAAATTCTTAGCAAGGTATGCAAGACGCACACCAGAATTAATTTTAAGATCAACACCGACTTTTACATTCTCACTATCAGTACTGAAGTAAAGAGATAGGTTAGGAATGTCTTTCAAGATAAGAGCAGCAGACTTTACACGAGTATAAACCCAGAATTGAACATCCGAATGCTTATCAATAACTATTTTCCACGCATAAGCGTAGGTATCATTAAAGAAATCTCCGTCCCAGTGGATACGGAATAGCATAGGGGCATTTTTCTTTACACAATCAGCCTTGAAATCAGCAATCATTTCATTAAGTAAACGGACCATAGTTTCCCCGTCTGCGTCTTTAAGTAGATCCCAATTGTGTAGCAGATTAACTTTTACTGAGGGGAAAACCTTTTCGAGTTTTCCTGCATAGCAGACCGACTCACATACACTGGTAGCACCAGGGCACGAGTAAGCCTTTCCAGCAGGCAGACCGAAAGTGTTTGCAATTGCGGCTTGCTTTCCATTTTTTGTGACAAGGTTAGCCACCTTTCTATCATTTGATCGTTTTAGTTTAAGTGTATTAGTAGTCAAGTCCGAGACTCATTTCTAACGCAATGTCCTCATTATAGGTTGCAGACATTTCTTCCAATAAACAATGGGTGCACTTTTCTTCATACTCATCTACTGAGTTTTCTTTACATTCTGGGCATACTGTTGCATAGTATTCATCTAATGCGTAGTCGTTCATAGGGGGTCTCCTTTGTATTTCTTTAATTGTAGCATTTGGGACTGACATTTCTTGCGGTTGTATTTCTTTTTATTAGGCACGGCAGAGGCAGCGTTGCTACGGCGTAATTCCATAAGCCTGCGTAATTCCTCTGGAGTCTTTTTCATATAACAACCTTAGCACACACGGGGTAAAAATGTCAAGTTCTTAAATGTGATAAATCTCACACGTGCGGCCTAGATAAATTACCTAGGCATTTTTGTGCAGGGAAGCACACAAAAATACTTTTATTTATTCTGCTGTTTCAATAAAAACATATAACGGAATTACATCGTGATATGAAAACTGTGTAAATTCTTTTTCACCAAATTCGTTTTCGGTTTGTATGTCATAGTTATCTCCAGTAGAATCACTTTCAATAAAAATAACTTCAACAATATCGTTATTAATTTTTATTAAATCGCCAAGCATTAATTGTCCTGGGTTTAAATTATCTGCGTGGATCAATTCCATAGTTTCCATTGTATCAGACATTTAGTCCTCACACTCTGAACAAGTAGGGCTACCATCAACAAGGTGATAGCCTGTTTCTAAATCTAATTTATCATTACAACTCCAACACTTTAGCATTATTCCTCATCTCCGTATTCATCTACTGGGTCAATAAACCAAGATAGGTGGTGTTGTTCTACAATAGCGCTTGCTGGTGCAGTAACCTGTCCACGCCACAACACGCCTTGAGGTAAATCTATTTCTCTGCGATAGTCCTCATCATAGTATGCATCAATAGCCTCAATACAAGGCTGAACCATAGATAGTGGTACTGGCGGATAGTGATTACCCTGTAAGTGATACGCTAACTGTGTTTCTAAATCTAACACGCTATCTGCTAATCCAATTGCTGTTATGCTTCCCATTTATTTTCCCCCTACAATTCCTGAGCGATACAAAATCTTTGTATGCATTTTGCCTGACGGCTCTGATAAATTGACTGTTCGGTATTCGTTAGCAAATCCGTGGTCTGTAAATCGTTGATAAACTTCTACGGCAGATAGCGCATCTGAGTAGCGACCAACCCAAGTAGGCTTAGTCTCACTATCATTAGTAGTAGTTACTGAGTATAGGTATTCGTTCATTAGTTATTCTCCTTAGTGATAAATAATTGGTGAGGGTTACAATCGCAAGACTCTGTATCAAAGTCCTCCCCCTGTGCCCAAAACTGCCAACCTTGCCCATAGCATTGTTCGCAATTTTCTATTTCCGTTATTAGTGTTTTCATTTTAGCCATTAGATAGCCCCTTCCTGAAATAAGCCAATTTCCAAATCAAGTAATTCTTGGTCTGTTGCTTGGGACAAGTCTATCCAACCTGCACCCTCATTGTCAATTCTAAAAATCTCTATGTATCCCATTAGTTATCACTTACCTTTACTGCGAGAATACGATAAGTATCCTTTAGATTAAGTGGTGCTGAGTAGTGAGGGCGAACCTGAACACGATAACTTTCGCAACCCTGATACCATACATCAGACTTTTCTGCTGAGATAATTTCTCCCGTAAGTGTGCGGGACTTATAAGTTTTTCCTACAAGTAGGCTTTCTATTGTATAGACATTTGCTGACATAGTGTCACTTCCTTTTCTTTTCTTTATAATTTATCCTACCATTAGGGTCTGACAAATTACCTTTATTTATTTTTTCTTACTATGTAAGTCTATCTGATTAGACTAAAAATCTCAAGTTACTTTCCAGTAATTCCAAATAATGAGACGCTCAAACTCTGTGAGAAAAATCACATCGTCCGTAAACCTGTGGATAACCTGTGGACGACACGCTAGGTAAATTGCCTAGGAAAAATTTGAGCAGTTTGAAATCTTGCTCAGGATTTTTATTTATTTTATGCTAAAGAAAATTCATCACGATTACACGCAGTTATGAATCTGTTAAAATCAAATCTTGGATTATCCTCTGCAAAGTATCCTGCAAATTCATCAACCAAATCGTTATAAGTAAATTCATCACCGATCAAATCTTTATAAGATGAAAGAATCTGAGCAACGATTACATAGTCTTTTCGTGTCATCATTAGCAAACTCCAAACGCTAAGCAGGTTTCCATTACGGCAGTATCTAATTCTTCAATTAGTTTTTTAATTTCTGATTTACTTAGTCCAGCATTTTCAACCATTTCTGAATCAACAGATGATGACCAAATTTCTTTAATTGTTTCCATTATTCTGCCACCTTTAGAATTGCATAAGTGCCACGCTCATTGATTTCATCAAGTACTGGGGCAAGTTTAGGAGCGAGAAGGTCTTTTAGCATTGACTCTAAAAGATGAATTTGAGAAATTTCATCAAGGCGCAAGAATTGTTGTGCTACTGGGTGAGTTTCGTCAAACTCGGTTACGAAACGAAGTGCGTGTTCTACTTTTATCATTTATTTTATTTCCTATTCTTTAGTTTGTTTGACATTTGCATTTGTTGATTTTAATTGTATCGCCTACTACTGACACAATGGCGAGGGTATCGCAGGAGTCGCATAGAAAGATTTGCACTATAAGACCGCCTTTCCTCTAAGTGTACCGCTAACGCCTAAAGCGTCACACGATACCTTGACCGCAACACCGACAGGGAGTTGAGTTGGATAAGTTGAGATAAATTGAGCAACCGCACCTTTAGAAGGCATAGCGATTTTTTTAGTTGAGCCGTTAAAAGTCTCAAGAGTTATAGTGTAAGTCATTTAGTGACTTCCTTTCGTTGTTTGTTTGTATAAGCAAGTATAACATTTTTGGCTGACATTATCAAATCCAAATTCGGACATTTAGGACATTGGGAGTGTGATACTACTCACACGATCCGCAAGGGCACTGAGGGAATTCTAAGTCTTGCTTGATCCGATTAGCAAGAGCCATAACCTTTTTATAGGTATCGGCAGAAGCACCCCTAAAGGACACTACCTTACCTTCTGCTACTAAGTGAGCAGCCTTGTTTATTTTTTGTTCTAATGTTAGTGAATTCATTGTGAATTCCTTTCTTTTTATCTTGATACATAGTATCCTACCATAGACCACTGACATTTTGACCCCTTTTTCGGGCGTGTCGGAAAAGTATTTTTGTGATCTTAAACACATAGTTTATACACATCACCCTGTGGATAACTTTTGCCTAGGTTTTTTATTCGCCTTTCACGAATAAATAAGAACCTGCAAATAAACAAATAAAAGAAAACCAAAAGAGTGCGTTACCGCTAATAAAAAAGTTACTCATTTTTTTCCTCAATTTCATTTAGTAATTCCCAAAGTACTGGCTGCAATTCTAAAGCAACTGCATCTAATTTTTCTTGTAGTGTTTTCATTAGTTAGTTTCCTTTTCTTTTAGTATTCCAAGAATTAATTCTAATTGTTTAGTGGTTAGAAGTGCTTGTGCACAACCCCACGCAAATGCTAAGTCACTATCTCCATAGTGCTTTTTTGCAAGAGTGTTTATCTCTTGTGTTATCTCAAAGTTAGTTTTCATTGTGTTATCTCCTCTACAAGAAAAGCGTTAAACTTTTCTAATTCGTTTTCGCTTAGTGGGCGAAGTGTTTTGTTTAGAGCGAATACCGCTTCTAATTCGCTATCTGATTCGCATACATACGAAACAAGCACATTGTATTTAGTCATTAGTTACCTTTCTTGTATAAAAAGTCCCAAGCCTTACGGCACAACACAATTGATTTGCAATTGTCACAACAGATAACCCCGTGAGGGTTAAGGTCTAAGTCATAGACATCAACGCTTGCAGTAGTAGCACCGCAAACTGAGTCTAAGTTAATAAAGGTACTCATCTTTTAAGTCCTTCCTTTCCATAAGTGTTGATAAAATCAGGTAGAGCCATTACGCCCTTGTAGTCCTTACACGCTGGGCAAAATCTATTCCACCCGTCAAATAGTGTTATGCAAAAAGCGCAAATGTTATCCATAGCGCATAAGCCTTGCTCATCTATAAATTGCATAGTATCGCTCATTGAGACACCTTCCAGTCTGTCCACATAGGCAAACGCTCAGGGTCGGTATCGTTATACCAACGCTCAATGTTCTGCTCACAATTTTGGCAGAAAGTAAATTGCTCATCACCGATTTCGGAGATAGCAGATTTCATAGGGTTATGCTCAACGCATTTTGTTATTGTTAGTGTAGTCATTTTAGACCACCTTTCTTTAGCGGATTTCTTTACCGCTTGTTTTTCTTTATACTGTAATTGTAGCAGGGGGGTCTGACAAATTGAGGGGTATAAATGGGGTAAATCGGACATTGTGAGGTGTATCACATATGATACAAGTCACATTTATCAGGGTAATTGTAACGATTGCGTAACAGTATTACATTTATCGGCGTGTCGATTTGACAAGAATTTTGCCTAGGTGATCGATGTGGCCTATATCACACAAAAACAGGGTAAATAGACGGCGTGTCGACTTGATTTTGTCAGTCATCTATGTTATACTTCCAGTATTAGATAGTTAAAATATAACTACTAAACGAAAGGGATATACAATGAATCCATTTACAGCAATCATCGATTGGTTAGACGAGAACGCAGATTTCGGGGCACCAGTAGGAGCCTTTGTAGGCGTAGCAGTAGCCGTAGCCCTATGCTTTATTTTAGGTGCATAGAGGGTAGTCTTCAAAGTAGGTACTGGTATCCTTTTTTGAGCGGGTACTGGGACTATTCCTTTAGTAGGCAGTAGTCCTATTTGATTAGTAGGTAGTAGTGTGATATGTTTTAAGTTTTATGACACTATTGGCGTGTTGACTTGACAATAAATGCTTGCTATACTATGTGCTCACTATATTTTTGATGTTATTATTTATTAAACCCGCATCATACACATCCAGGATTTTGTCAGAAAGTTATCATTATGAAATCCGAATATAATCTGAAAATCTGGTATACTTAAGTTATGAGAAAACAATACAAACGAGTCCAATACAATGAACATGGTTTAAAGCAATGCACAAATTGCCAGGAATACAAAGACCCATCTGATTTCCATAAGTACTCTAAAGCACAAGATGGATTAAAACCTTTTTGCAAGGCTTGTACAAGAAAGATTGATCTTAAAAGAAATGAACATAAACTTGTTATGCCTAAAAAGACTAAAGGAGATTTGATTCATTGTCGTAGGTGTGAAAAGTATTTAGATAAGTCTAATTTTTGGAAGAACTCAACATATTGTCGTTCATGTAAGGTTTATATAGGTGTAAACTCTAACCTTAAAAATAAAAACCTGACTATAGAAAAATATTCAGAATTAGAAAAATCCCAAAATGGGGTTTGTAAAATTTGCGGGAATACAGATTATAAACGCCTATCAGTAGATCATGATCACAGTTGCTGTCCTGGAGAAAAGACTTGTGGAGAATGCACAAGAGGTTTATTATGTTCTAGGTGTAACAGAGCCCTAGGCTCAGTAAATGATGACACGAAACTACTACAATCTATGATAGAATATCTAAATGGGAATACTAGATAACTTCGAAAACGCCTGGGATGGAGAATTTGAATCCAAGCCTATGCCAATAACAGACAATATGGGTAGAGAACAATTTTGGGAAGATCTGGGAAGGCCAGATAGTGCTTGGACAAAAGGTCCTGCTGTATATGATGCCTTAACTGTAAAATTATTTTCAGAAACAGTATGCAAAGAATGTGATTGCAAATAAAAGGTTTGTCACCATTTGTCGATAGGACACTTCGCCTCCTGAAGCGTTGTCTTTAATTTCATAAAGCATCCACACTTTTTGCATTTTGCAAGGGATTTCTTAAACCACTCACACTCATTACATATTTTTAGGCGGGACTCAATGAGTTCACGATCTGATCTTGGTTGATTAGGATCAAATAGGTCAATAAACCTAACATCGTCTGACATATTTAAATACTAAGCAATAATTTCTTTTTGCTTTAATTTGTCATATAGGTTTGAGCAGATAAGCGCTAGGCTTGGTTGGCTTTGTGCAATTTGTGCTTCAGCATCAGCATCGCTCATTCCGCCTTGCTTACAAAGTCCACGGTTATCGTTATTGATGCTCTCTAGCATAAGGTTTACTACTTCATCTTTTGTCATATCGTCTTGCCTTTCATTGTTTGTGTTAGGTTCAATTGTATCATAAACTCTCTTTTTTGCCAAATTGAACTGCTCAATAGAAGCGTCATTATATATTGCTTTTCTATTATTTTTCAGGGCAGAGATAGCGGTAGTTCCTGTTCCACCAAATAGATCTGCCACAGTATCTCCTTCTTCAGAGAAGGCGTTAATAAGAGTATCTGCTATCTCTATTGGAAAGGCATCGTTTACAAATCCCATATTCTGATATTTTAAGACATCAGATAAAACCCACTCTTGATCAATAATAAGACTGTCTAGGCCTTTAATCTTATATTTATAATCTTTATTTTTTCGTATCTGCAAAATAAAATTAAACATAGGTTGATTTTGAGTCGGTCCTATAACCTTTACTAAGTTCCAGATAAGGATCTTGTCTATGAAAAGGTTTGTCCCCTTAAGCACATCTGCTATTGCAATAATTCCATAATAGAAATTTGGAACAATGAGCAGTATATTTCCTTCATCCTTAAGAGCATCTGCCATATTATTAACATATTTAATCGTGGAGTTGCTAAACTCTTCTTGATCTTTTGTTAGATGTATTTGGATATCTTTATCTCCACCATATCTCTCATCGTGTGTTACTCCAAAATACGGCGGGTGAGCAATAAAAAGATCTACGCTTTTTGGCGAAAGAAACACATCTCTAGCATCCTTACAATAAAACTCAACAGTTGACACTACGCCAGATCCAAACCGTTAATCCAATAGCAAGAACTACTGGTAATAAACAAAAAAGCACTATTTCCACTCTATCTCCTGATCATATGTAACACTATACTCGCCACCAAAGATTTCGGCATATGAAATTATATCTTTATTATATCTTATAACGGTGTTTAAGCCTACTTTGTCGGATACATACTTTATCCCCTGGACTAATGGCTCAAAACTCATCTCCTGGTCTGCTAGGGCCTTATTTAGGGTATCCAGGTATCTTTCCTTGCCGTATCTTTTAGATGTAAATGATTGATCAACATAATCAAATCTTGCCTGTGCATCATTTCTTCTTGCAATGTCCGAATTGTCTGTTATGTACTTTACTGCCAAATGATCCATCCGTGTAGACCAATTTCGCATATTATCGCTGTACTTCTCCATATTCTTTAGAGTTGAGTCAGCGAAAGCCATGCGTATAAGGTCTAAATTGGAGGTTTGAACCTCTGTTGCGAACGAAATTAAAAACGCAGTTGCGTAAGGAAACTTGTCGCTATATGTCGTCACGCCGAAGTGTACATTCGGATTAAACGACTCAACTGACATATTATCGTCGAGAAGTCTCATATGATTGCCTAGAGATACATACTCTTGTCGATTCATATCACAGTCTACGAATAAACATTCCTCTGCATTGATCCCGTCGGCGAGACATAAAATATTTTTATCGTATGAGCCTACTATTTTCGAACCGTTAAAACGCTCTAATAATTTTGCGGTCATAAAGCCATCCATATCTGGGGATATAATTAAATTCTTAGAATGCTCAAGTGTTTCAAGTATGGCTGTTTTCATTTTAGTAAAATACCCCTTATAATAATCTAGTTATGACAATTCAAGACTGGGCTGCTCTAATTGTAGCCATACTAACAATTGTATCATCTGTTGCCCTGTCAATCAAGTGGCTAGTAAAACACTATCTCGTCGAACTTAAGCCGAATTCTGGGTCAAGTTTAAAAGATCAGGTTTCAAGATTAGAGGCTCGTATTACCGAAGCAGAGGCAACAAGAAAAGATATGGATCGTAAACTTGATCATATGTATAACATTTTAATTGAGTATATTTCAAAGACTAAGTAATAAAATGTTTCCTAAAATTATTTGGCAAACACACGAACTACCATATAAAAAATTACCTGATTTTCAAAAAAATATTATAGAAACTTGGAAATACTTAAACCCAGACTGGGAACATCGTTATATTGATGCAGAAGAAAGATCTAAACAGGTAAAAGAATATGATAGTTTACTGCATAGTTATTATTTATTACTTGGAAAAGTACATCAAGCAGATATCTGGAGATTGGTTACTTTATACGAATATGGAGGAGTTTATGCAGATATGGATTCTGTTTGTATCAAACCCATAGAAGAGGCTATAGAGTGGAATTATAAAGGAGAGCAGATGATGTGTTCTTCAATAGGATTTCAAAATGGTGGAGTAAATAATTCAAATTTTGGATCAATAAAAAATAGCAAAATTGTAAAATTAATTTTAGACACTTATATTCTGACATATGAAAGTTATGATGCTGAAACATTTAAATCTCTTGAACACGGAGAACCAGAAAATGTATTATTTTCAAAAATAGTACAAGAAAATAAAAAACTTGTATATTTTAATAATGAATATTTTAGTCACTCCGAAGAGTATAAAACCAGTTTTCCTAACAATTGGATTAATTTTAAGAATTAACTGTTTTATCCTATATACTATATATAAGATATCTTCTATATATAAACCTTAAAGATAGTTCTTTTTTCTTATATATTTTAAGTATACACCATCCGACATCCTGACACTTTATGACAAAAGAGTATAAAACGGACATTACAGACAATAACAATTTGATAACTTTTATATACATGTCCGAATTGTACTGATATGATATACTTTAATCTGACTAGTACTCTGGTTTGTCTCTCATACCCACCAGCCTGAGTACTAGTCTTTTTTTCGTGGTATAATCACAATATGAATCTTTGTTCACCTGAGATATTTGGAGCAGACCCTGCTCGAATCAAATGGAATATTGTTAGAGGAGATACCTCTCCGCTACGTGTTGAATTTTTTGAAGATGACGAAGTAACATATTTTGATACCTCTGATTGGACCTATGAGGCTACTACTTATGATCCACAGTCCGATGTTCTTGATTCCCTGGAAGTTACCCCTGGAGTCGGATATGTAGACATTTTGGCTCCAGCATCTATTACTGAATTTTGGGGTACTGGATTTAAATCAGTAGTCACAGAACTAACTTTTGACCTTCAAGTAACTATTGATGGAGAAACAATTTGGACACCGCTAATTGGCACTATATCAGTTATCGGTGATGTAACAGGGAGTCTATAATGGCAGTCGTCAAAGTATCAACTCCAAGACCAGAATTACCTTCGGTAATTAGAATAAAAAATAAAACCTTTAAGGTTAAAAACTAGGAGATACAAATGACACAGCATGCACTTACAACCCTAAGTAATACTGAAGATACTCGTATTACACCAAACGGAGTTCACTCTGGTTTGGACATTACTATTCAAAATACTGACGGTTCTGCTTATGTATACCTTGGAGGAGAAGGAGTAACAGCATCTGATTACGGATACCGTTTGGCTCCAGGTGCTGCTTGGTCAGTTGAACTTCCAGGAACAGATGCTCTGTATGCAATTACAGATACCAATAACTCAAAGATTGCAGTATTAAAAACTGGTTTGGAGAACGGTAACTAATGGCACGTTTTTCTAGCACAGGCGGAGGAGAAGGTTCTGGAACACCAGGACCACAAGGAGCGCCAGGTGCAGACGGTGCAGATGGTGCAGATGCGCTATGGAATTATGTTGGAGAATATAGCGGTGGTGCATCATATGCAGTTGGAGATGTTGTAACATATGACGGACAACTTTGGTATCGTTTTAATGCTAATGGTGGAAACGTAGGAGACACCCCTTCCCCAGGACTTTGGAATTTACTTGCAGCAAAGGGTGCTGACGGAACAGATGCATCAGGTGGAGTTGTTTATTTAGGAAACTATATTTCAGGTAACGGATACATTGCAAACATTGCAGTTGTAAGAGGAAGCGATGACAATTTATACATTGCAAAATCAAGTGGCGGATTAGGGGATCCAGTTGGTAATACTGCAGAGTGGGACATATTCTCTGACAATACCACTGGCAGTGCAGATATTGCAGACTTTGTATTCACTAACGTAGATGCAAGCAATAGTTCAATGACCATAACTGGTGACAAAGAAATGACTATTGAATCTGGAGCAGATAGCGACCTTAATGTTCGTGCAGGGGACCAAGTTTGGATAACTGCTGGCAATGACGTAATTCTTCAAGCAGATGACACGGTTCAAGTTAGGTCTCTAGATGGTGTAGCGATTCTAAGTAACTATGTGGACCTGGGTGATGCAGAACATAGATGGGAATTTACTCAAGGGGCTGAACTAATACTACCTAGTGGGGGAATAATTTTTAATGCGCCAGAATCTTCATCCGATGGCGGTTTGTTATCTACTCTATCTCTAGTTCCAGACGCAACGAATGAAACCAATCAGTTCGTTGTTCTTGACCCAACTGGTCCAAACCACATTCACATTCGTGCTGGTGGACCCATTGACGAGTCTACAGCAGAACTAATCCTTGGTGGAGAAAGAAACAATATAGAAGTTTCTGATCCATACAGAAATGTTAAGATTAATACAAAACCAAACGGTATTGAAAATACATATGGAAATTCTAATGAGGCAAGCAACACAGAGTTTATTCATGCATCTGGCGCAGACATTATTGTTGGCGACACTGTGCGTTTATACACAGGTGGACCCACTTATGTAGTAACTGCAGTTACACAAGATTCTCCTGCTGCAGGATTTATAACAGTTGTTGCTAACGGACTATCTTTTATATCTGGGGAAGCATACTTATTTACTCGTGACCAAGGATATAACAACCAGTGGACATTTGGAAATGATGGTGTTTTATCTGGTCCAGCAATGGGCGGTATATGGGTAGAATCAATTCAAAAGAAAAGTGAACAATATGGACTTGGTATTTATTCACCAGTAGATATTGTGCTTGAGGCCTCTAATGGAGAATTTCTTAATGACTCAAGCAATCCAGCAAATCAAATTGCAACTATTGGAAACATAAATGACACAGTATCAAATGGTATGGTTAGATATTCTCCAACTTTTACAGCAACTGGATTAGCATTTACTGGATCTGGCGTAACCCATCCAACTTATAACTCTTATTATGTTAAGGCTGGAAAGATGGTTACTTTTGCAATTGAGGTTGATTGTGCTACCGTTACAAATTTTGGAACTGGTCAATTTAAACTCCAACTTCCATTTGCACCAGCAATTGGATTTAACCACTTTACTGGTTGGGCAAATGTAGATACAATAGTAAATCCAGATGTAGAAGATGGTCACGTAATTCTTAATGTTGATCATGCTGGAATTACAGATGTTCTTGACTTGCATTACTTAAAGCAAGCAGG
>Ga0315903_10002043_pt1 | contig 30323 bp, 44 predicted proteins | sample LakEriMetagenome_7_FD_203524 | JGI IMG/M metagenome (GOLD analysis project Ga0315903, IMG submission 203524) | Freshwater fungal communities from buoy surface, Lake Erie, Ohio, United States - Buoy 2 MA119 | ecosystem: Environmental > Aquatic > Freshwater > Lake | place: USA: Lake Erie, Ohio... | reverse complement strand
TGCGGAGGACATGATGGAACACAAGGAGTACAAAATGAACTGTGGAAAACGTAAATGCGAAAGCGGCAAGCGTAAGCCCTGCAAGTGAGTGTTTTTTTCAAGCGGCGTAAGGTATCATAGTTTGACCTTAACCGCTGGTTAGGGATCAATCTATGGCACGTTACAGCAACTTTGGCGAGCGAGACACAGCCCTGTCGGAAGATGCCGACATTGGCTTCACCCGCTTTAATAACAGATCGCGCCCCGATCAGCTTCAAGGCGGCGAACTTGCCATGTCTATCAATGGACGTATGTCTATTGACGGCACTTGGCAGACGCGCCCCGGCGTAGACACCTTTGGCCCAAAGATTTCCGCAGTAGACAATGGACTCCCGCTACCCGTAAATCTGTGGCCCCAGCTAACTATTTCGTCTGCCACTAGGTCTGGCACGACGGTGACCATCACCACCTCTACCAGCCATGGATGGTCTTCCTCGTCAAACGTAGCTATTGTTGACGTAGGATTTACAACGGTGGATCCCAACGGCAACCGCAACATCACGGTTACCGGATCCACTACGTTCACTTTTGAAATCATCGGCGCAACAGGGAGCGAAACCTACTCAACAACTGGTGCATCGAAGGCTGGTGGCTCCCTTCTTCAGAATGCGGCAGTAAATGCCGCCTTTGGCTCTTGCCTGTTTTCCAATCCAGCGTCCAATAGCGACGAGTATATTGTTATTGCGCTGTATAGCAATGCGTTAGCCATAAATATGGCAACGAAGGCTACCACGACAATCAACTATCCGGCTGGCATCTTCATCTCTACAAATGTTGAGATGCTTCAAGCATTTAACAAAGTGTTCATCTTTCGCGATGGCGCTACAGCCTTAGAGTGGAATGGCAGCTTTAGCGGCACCCCGGCTTTTACAAAGGTGGCTAATGGAGACTACGCGGCAACAACCTACTTGGATGCAAACAACAACACGGTAATTGCTGACGGTGTTGTAACGGTTAGCGAAACCTCGCATGGTCTGTTGGTTGGCGACAGGGTTTATGTTGTAGATAAGGGAAGCTCCACCCTTGTTGAACAGGAAGGCGGCTACGTTGTTGCTACTGTCGCAAACGCAAACACCTTTACCTTTTACGCTGAAGTTCCCGATCTTACGTCTCATAAGGTGGTGTATGCTAAGAAGCAACCATCCCAGCTTGGGTTTACGCATATGCCTGCCCCCGCGTGGGGCGTCTATCACCAGCGGCGTCTAATCGTTCCCTATTTTTACAACACTACGGGAACCAGCGGTAGTGAAACCATCACTAGCCGAAACGTGCGCGACGAGGTATTGCTGTCCGACATCTTTGACAGCAACACCTACGACCGCATCCTCAATCAGTTGAAGGTTACTGCTGGTGTTGCAGACTACCTGCAATACGTTCATCCATTCACCGAGGACAACGCTGTCATTTTCAACCGCAACTCGATCCACCTAATGATGGGTCTTAGCGGTAGTTTGACCGACATTTCCCTTAGGGAAATCACCCGCGAGGCAGGACTTGTAGCTCGGCGCAGCGTAGTGAATGTCGGCAACAAGATATTCTTCTTGTCAGACAATGGCATCTACTCAACACAGTTTGAGGATATGTACAACTTGCGCGGCGCAGGACTTCCCCTTTCTGCACCAATCGATCCGATTATCAAGCGCATCAATCCAGCGTATGCACACAATGCGGTGGCTGTCTATCATGACAATCGCTATTGGATTGCAGTACCACTCGATGGCAGCACGCGAAACAACGCCATCCTTGTTTACAATCTCTTAAATGAGGGCTGGGAAAGTTTGGACATCATCGAGCAGGACGGATGGGATATTGGCAATCTTATCGTTGCTGGTGCTGGTGAAATCAACAAGCTGTACGCCATCAACAGTTTTGGAGGCTTGCACGTTATTGACGGACGGGTGGATAGCTTTGACTACATCTACACCAACCCCGGCGCAGATGCCACTTTGTTTTACGTTCAGTCTGAGGCGGTTACTCGGCAGTACACGTTTAGCGACTCAGGCCGCAAGAGCTTTAACGCTTACGAGGTTCACGTTGAAAGTTCTGCCTTTGAGACAAGTGATGCAGACATCACGATGATCTCGGAGAACATCGACAAAGAGGTTGAGATGTATTCACTAGCGCAGAGCCTGGGGTCAGATTTGCCTATTGCCGAGGATAGCTCTGTGCGTGGGCGTATTGGCAATATCCGTGCCTACGGAATGCAAGTTAAGTTTGTTCCGACTAAGGGCCGACCCAAGCTACGCATGGTACGCCTAGAAGCCTTCCAAGCCTTCCGCTCTGTTACTGAAGCAAGTTAATACAATGAGTCATGTTCCATTAATTCGTAGGATTAAATCCAAAGAAGAAGCGCAGTTAGTTCTTAAATATGCTGCCGAGGATAATGACGGAATTGGTCTCCCAACCCACGTTGTTATTAAAAACAACGAAATTGTTGGAGCTGGTTCATTGAACGTATTGTCGGTTCTAATGGCATGGAACCACAGTAAGAAAATCACGCCAAGAGACAGCATTCAGATAAAGCACGCTTACGATGCTATAATGGAAGAGAAAACTAACGGTCTTCCATACATCGTACTTTGCAACAAAATGAGTCCGTATAATGGGGTTATGAAATCGTTGGGCTACGCCCCAATTTGGGAAACCGAAATTTTTACTTCAAATCCGAATGTGCTTTAAAACATCAATATCTGCTCCGCCTCCAGCACCCGCGCCTGTTGATCCTGGCAAGGCGTCCATTGACTACATTAATGCAATGGCTGACCCTGCATTGCAGGGTAAGATTCTCGCTTCTGAAAAGGAGTTTCGTCCGCAGTATACCGCCCTTAACCTAGCTGAGCAGGAGCAGTATCTTCGCGGAGTTCCCGGCACGGAGGGCAAGCCGGGACAGGCTGGCGCAATTGATATTCTCAAGCAGATCACCCCTGATCTTGTAAAGGCTCAGGAAATTGCTGACGCAGCGCAACGCGATGCGGATATTCGCGCCCTCCAGTCTCAGAGCGGTGGCTACCTGTCTGCCTTGATGAAGGCCAACCCGCAGATGTTCAACCAGCTTGAGGTTGCGCGGGAAATGGGCGGAAAGACAGACTTCTTTGGTGGTTTGCAGGATGCCATAAAAAATTCCATCCGCTACGGAGACGTTGCGCCAACCTCGGCTCAGGCCGCTCTCTTGGGCGAAATGCCCAAGGTGGATCTGAAGGGCTATCAAGCTCGCGAAGGTACGGCAGTTCTTCAAGAAAAGGTTACGCCTGTAAGTCTGACGGGTTTTGAGGCGGCGCAGGGTCAGGCCACTATGGCTGGCGCGGCTCCCCAAGCAGAGGCTTCACTCCTTGGTGCAGCACCGACAATGCAGGCATCCACCCTTGGAGCAGCCCCACAGGCTACGGCTCAAGGGTATTCTGCTACCCAAGCTAGTGCTCCGTCTCTTGGTGCTGCTCCTACTGTGGCGGCGCAAGGCTATCAGGCCGCTCAGGCAGCTATCCCACTCCTTGGTGCTGCGCCTATGGTTGCTCAGCAGGGCTATCAGGCTGAGCGCGGTAGTGCTGCTATGTTGGGCGCGGCCCCCACTATTGCTTCTCAGGGGTATACGGCGCAGGGGTTCCAAGGCCAGCAGGCTGCTGGGGTTGGCGGCGTTTCCGCGCAGCAGTTGGGTCAGGGTGCTCTTGGACAGCAGCTATACGGGCAGGCAATGCAGGCTGGTCCTACGTCTGCCTCCGAAACCTTCCGTCAACGTGCGGCTCAGATGGCTACTTCTACGGGCCAACTGTCGCCAGAGGAACTGCGTAATGCTCAGCAATCTACCCGTGAGGCTTTTGCTGCTCGCGGCCTAGAAATGAGCAATCAGGCCATTGCCGCCGAGGCAATGAGCCGTGCTGATGCTGTTCGCCAGCGTCAGGCTCAGGACATTCAACAGGCTTCTGCGCTTAACCAAGCCTACCTTGCGGATCTTGGGGCTAGTCGTGGATTCGCCACCGGAGTGCTTGGTCAGGATGTTGCCCTCCAGCAGGCCAATCAGCAGGCTGGGTTGCAGGCTGCTTTGGCTAATCAAGGTGTTGGTACGCAGCTTTCGCTGGCCAACCAGCAGGCTGCGCAACAGGCGGCTCAGTTTGGTGCTGCGGCTCAGAATGAGGCTGCGCTTTTTGGTGCTGGTGCTGCAAATCAAGCCGCAACCAATCAGGCTCAATTGGCCGCGCAGTTTGCTCAAGCTAACCAAGCCTCACAGAATCAGATGGCTGCGGCTAACATGGCTGCTGGCAATCAGGCTGCACAATTTGGGGCTACGGCCAGCAATCAGGCGGCAATGGTTAACGCTGAGCGCATGGCCCAGTTTGACTTGGCCAATCAGCAGGCTCAGCTTGCGGCTGCTGGGATTAACGTAGGTGCCCTTAATCAGGCTGGTCAATTTGGCGCATCTGCACAGAATGCTGCTGCTATGGCTAACGCCCAGCAGGCTGCTCAGTTTGCTTTGGCTAATCAGGCTACGCAGGCCCAGATCAATTTGGCTAATGCTGCTGCACTTAACCAATCCGGTCAGTTTGGTGCCGGGGCGCAGAATGCCGTTTCGCTGGCTAACGCCGATCAGATGGCTCGTTTTGCCATGGCCAATCAGGCAGCGCAAATGCAGGCAGGGCAGTTTAACGCGCAAACTGAGGCGCAATTTGCTCAGGCTAATCAAGCCGCGCAAAATCAAATTGCCTTGGCCAATCAGGCATTGCTAGGGCAGTATGGCTTGTCCAATCAAGCGGCGTCCAATCAGTTTGGACTGGCTAATATGCAGGCGTTGCAGGAGTCGCGTAGATTTGGAGCAGAGGCGTCCAATCAAGGCCAACTAGCCAATATGCAGGCATTCCTGCAACAGGCTGCTGCTAATCAGGCTGCGCAAAACCAGTTTGGCTTGGCCAACATGAGTGCCGTAAACCAAGCCGCACAGTTTGGGGCTGGCCTTGCCGCTCAGGGCCAACTATCTAATCAGGATGTCGCCGTTCGTGCGGCTATGGCTAACCAAGCCGCTAGCAATCAGTTTGGGCTGTTTAATGCCGAGCAGGCTACTAGTACTGCTTTACAGAATCGCGCCTTCCAAGCCGCTCAACAGCAGCAGAACATTGGTAATCTTGGCCTTCTTGGTCAGGCCCAGCAGGGCGAACTAGCTGCTAACCGCGCCTTCCAACAGAACCTCGTTGGAATGTATGGTGCGGCGTTTGACCCAATGGCTACGGTGCTGGGTCGTCCGTCCGGTGCGCTGGGCGTGGGTCAGCAGCAGCAGGGTATGGCGGCTGGTATGATGGCTCAGATGGGTGGTCAGGTGTTTAGCCCCGACGCTGGTGTTAACCTCGCTCTCCAGAACGCTGCCAACCTTGGCAACTATCAGGCTGCTACTTTTGGTGCTCGGGCTGGTGCTCAAGGTGCTCGCGCTGCTGGCATCTATCAAGGCATTGGTAATTTGCTTGGCTGCTGGGTGGCTCGCGAGGTGTATGGCGATCACAACCCCATGTGGCTTGCCTTCCGTGAATGGCTGTACACTAAGGCTCCCAACTGGTTTGTTAAGCTCTACGAGATGTACGGTGAACGCTTTGCTGAGTGGATCAGCGATAAACCGCGCATCAAGAACCTCATCCGCAAGTGGATGGATAGCCGCATCAAATCCCTCTAATTTATGGCACGCTTCGGTTCAAACATCAACGCAAGCCTCGGCGCGATTAACTACACGCCCTACCTCCAAGGTTCGCTTGCTGGTAGTCAGGCTATTGGTCAGGGCATTGCTGCTCTTGGCAAGGGCATTGGCGGTGCCATTGATAAGTATCAAAAGACAAAGGAGCAAGAGGATCTTGAGAAGGCATTGGGCAACTCTGAGCTAGTCAGTCTCAGCAACGCTATTCAGCAATCTACCCAGAAGGGTAATGAGGCTTTATATTCTACGGCACCCAAGGTTGACCCGAAAAAGTTAGACGACCTCAGGACCAGAATCAATAGCTCAAACAAAGCGGAACGTACTGCAGCTATTGCTGAAGTAAATTCTCTCAATCAGGCTTTTAAAGAAGCTCCGACAAGAGCACTTCAGTCTATCCAGTTCCGGTCTGCCCAGAATACTCTCAACCTACAAGAACAAGAAGCTAAGAATACTAAGGCGATGACTGAGGCGTTTACGTCTACGCCTAAGACCAAGCAAACCACCGTTAAGGTTCCAGAGCTTAGCGTAACTAGCAAAGCACCAACCTTTACTGGCCTTGGCGAGTTCATGTATGGTGCTAACAAGCAAGAGTCTCCAGCTAAAACTGTAATCAATCAGGCTCCTGCTGGAGCTGCTGCTTTCTTGGGTGAGAATATGAATACTGGAAAGTATGAGTATCTGACTGATCGTGCTTTTGGAGTCATTGGTCAACAGGAACAGCTTGTTAATCAACAGCGACAAAAAGTCCTTGAACTTGAAAAATCTCTCAAGGATGGCGTCCCTAGTAAGTCTTATCCACTTTCCTCTGTTCCGTTTTCAAAAACTGAAATGGTTCAGCTTGAGCCAACTGATAGGCTCAATGTTTCCAATCAGCTTTATTCTGAAAAGAAAGTATTGGAAGATCAAACCGCGCAGCTTAATGATCTTAAAAAGAGAGCTTCTGCTGCTGAAAGATTTGCTGGTCAGCCATTAACCAAGGAAGCTGGAGATCCAGTCCTTGAGAAGGCAGCTAATGCACTTGCTCAGTTTGATAGGCGGGTTGATGTTCTTAAACGCAATGTTGAGGTTGCGATTAAGGATCGAGAGGAAAAGTTGGACGTTCCTCTAACTCCCGATGAACGCCTTAATGAGTTTATGTCTAGCTACATTGAAAAGGGTGGGCAAGTAACTCCTAAGCTAATCGGAGAAATGAAGCGTACCTTTGGTGCAGACATTGAGCACTTTAAATTTGGCGATGTTGAGGGAATGCGGTTTGGAGATTCAGTTAAGATCTTTGATGAAAAGAAACCCCTTAGTGTCGCTCAGCTTAAGTACGCAAATGAGGGTAAGTACAATCAACTCGTATCTGCTGCTGCTCGCGTTGGTTTAGATCGACTCAGCCCAGAAGATCGCCAAGTGCTTGTTGAGCTTAACAATCGATATGGCTCGGAAGAGGCTGACCTTGTAACGGGCGTTCGCCGCAAGCGCATGATTCAAGACATTGTTCGTGATCGTGCTGTTGAGCTTGGGCTTACCCCGAGGCAAACTGAGTTTGTTCCTGCCCCTGCTACGCCATCTAAACTTGGTGCTTCTAGGTTTGGCATTTCGGTGGTAAAGTAATGTCCTATGCCCACCTACAGGGTTACCGACAGCAAAACTGGCCGCACACTTGATCTTACTGGGGATACTCCTCCTACCGAAAAAGAACTGGAGGAGATCTTTTCTCAGTACTCTGCCCAGCCTAAACAGGCAGAGGACGACAAGATGTCCTCGGTTGCGCGTATTGCCGCAGACGTAGGCATTGAAACTGGTGGAGCTTTGGCTGGTGCAGCGGCTGGTGCATCTATTGGTGCTGCCCTTGCGCCTGCTAGCTTTGGTGCATCAGTTCCAATTGGTGCCGCTATTGGTGGAATCATTGGTGGACTTGGCGGCAACACCATTGTCCAACGTGGACAGATTGAGCGTGGCGAACGTCCTGAGTTTTCCTATGGAGAACTAGCAGCTACTGGTCTTTTGTCTGCTATTCCCGGAGGAACTGGGGCTAAAGCTGGAACGTCATTGGCTCGCAATCTTGCCTTACGTTCTGCTCAGGGTGCTGCTCTTGGTGGTGCGGCTGAGATTACCAAAACTGTTGTTGACCAGAATCGCCTGCCCACCGCCCAAGAGTTTCTTACCGCCACCGTATTTGGTGGTGCTATGGGTGGTGCTGTTGGCGGCGCAGAGAAGGGAATCAGTAAGGCCGTATCACTAACTCCAGAGGCTAAGCTGGGTAGATTGATGCCTGTCATTAAGCGGGTTGCTGGCGAACAGTCGGCCCTTGCTTTTGAGGGAGAGGTTGCCATCAGCAATCTTAAGGATGCGCTTGGTAGCATCAAGGACAAGACAGAGCGTGAGCGCATCTCATCTATTGCATTTGATGTGCTTGAAGGAAGGCCGCATTCCACCAATCTTCCTAAGCCCGTTGCTGATGCTGTTTCTCAGGTTCGTGGAACCATCGATACGCTTAGCGAAACCCTACAGGATCGTGGTGTTGTTGAGGCCGGAACTGGCCTATACAACACGATTACGGACAACCTAGGTCAGTACATCCGTCGCTCCTATCGAGCCATTAATAGCGACTGGAAGCCATCTGCTGAGGTCTTTAACAAGTGGGTAGACACGAAAGTTCGCGAAGACCTTGAGCAACGCCTGCGCACCCGCATGGCGAACAACATCATCATTGGCCGCAACAAGATTGTTGAGGGTAAGCCCTTCAATATTCAAACGTATTACAATAAGCTCAAGAGCGAGTTTGAGCCAGAGCTTCGCCAAAAGTACATCAATGAAGCTAGCCAACTTCTTGATCGTGATAACTCGTTTGCCTTTGCCATTGGTGATACGTCGAAGGTAAACACCAACATCTTTAAGCAACGCAAGAATCTTGATGCTGTTACTAGAGAGCTACTTGGGGAAATCAAAGACCCTGTGTATGCAGCTAGTAACACCATTAACATGATGACCAAGACTCAGGCTGTTCACGAAGTGAACAAGCAGATTCGTGCTGTTGGGCTACGGTCTGGTTTGTTTAGGACTAATGCTCGCCCATTGGCAGACGGCATGGTTCCCGATGTTGAGCTTTCGGCGGATCAGTCTAACTACAATCCGCTTAAGGGGTTGTACACTACGCCAGAGATTCGCGAGGCGTTTAACAGCATGACCTCTGAAACGACCAGCAAACTGGCTGAGCGTTTCGGCATTATTGCTTCAGCCTCTGCGGCGGTAAAGCTACCTAAGACCCTTGGTTCTCTTAAGGGCTATGCATCAAATCTTTGGGGCGGCATGATGGACACGCTTGCTCAAGGGCACGGTTTGGAATTCTTCCGCACAAACAACTGGAAGCGTGCTGGTCAAGTAGCTGGTTACAACCTAGGCTGGATTCGTCCAGACGGAACCGTTGATAACAAAGAGGCTACAGAGTTTTTCAAGTTTGTTAGACGCGAGGGACTGGTTTCGCCCAACGTAGGATTTGGCGATTTCATGCGTGCCTTTGAGGCTGGAGAAAAGTCGTTAGCCTCTGCACTTCCCGGTGAGGTTTTGGACAAAGGCAAGAAGGGGATTCAGCAGCTTGGTAAAATCTACTCCACGCCGGAAACAGCATCCAAGATATTCAATCTTGCTGGTGAGTTTTCCGATCTTTCCAAGGCTTTCCCAAATCAAAGCAGAGAAGCCCTGCTTAAAGAAGCGGCAGAGCGCGTTAAGCTAACTACGCAGGACTACGATTCATTGCCGAGATTCCTTAAGGACTTCTCTAGCATTGGATTCCTAGATCCATTTGTTGCCTATACGGCAGACCGATTCCGTGTGGTGTACAACACCTACAAACTGGGAATGCGGGATCTTGCATCAAGCAATCCAGCGTTGCGTGCGGCTGGTGCTAAACGCATTGCGTCTATGACTGCGGTGCTTGGTGGTGCTGGCTATGTTGCGGCAAACACTAACCTTACGCCTGAGCAGGATAAGGCTCTTCGCAATCGTATGCCAGAGTGGGATAGGAATGGCTTTGTTTCCATCTCATCCCCCGGTGCCGATGGATCGTTTAAGTACACCAACCTAAATTACAATCTTCCACACTCTGCTGCTATTGAAGCTATGTCGGCTGCAATGCGCGGACAGAACCCAGAGCAAGCCTTTAGCAACTTTATGACCAGCATTGGCAACCAAGCATTTGGTGCCAATCTGTTGCTTGCTCCTCTTTCACAGGTGGTTAGTGGAAAGAATCGATATGGGCTTCCAATCTCTAGCGAGAATGAACCCCTCTATCGACAGACGTTTGATCGCTCGCAGTACTTTTTGGATCAAACTATGATGCCTCTTGCGGTGGGCGAAGTTAATAAATTCTTTAATGCGCTAAGCAAGAATGGCGAAAAGATTGTTACCCCATCTGGCGATACCTACGGCGTTAAGGAAATCATGCTAGAGAACCTTGCTGGTATTCGCGAGAAGACCATTAAGATTGGCGACCGTATGCGGCTGAATGCATCTGTAATTAGCCGCAATCTATCTGAGGATCAGATGTCCTACGCATCTGCCAAGCGACGTGCTCTAACTGAGCAAGATGCTCAAGATGTCTATAACACTTTTGAACGGCGTTATCAGAACACGTTCAGTCGTGCTGCTGAACTAGTAGCTGATGGCAGGGCCATTGGGCTAGAAGACGATGACTTGGTTGAGCTAATGAAGGCTGGCCGCATTCCAAGCTCTGTTGCTCTTGGCGCAATTACTGGAGTGTATGTTCCTCCTGCTGTGGAAGAACAGAATCCCACTCGCGTTATCTACGAGAAGATTGAAAGCCTGCCAGAGAATCAGCGTAAAGCTGCTGTAGAGAAGGCTGCTCGCGAGAACCCAACCATTGGCCGCAATCTAATCAACCGCTATCGCCAAGACCTACGCAACAAGGCGTTGAATATTAGCGAAGTGGACAAGCTGTTGTTGTCTCAGGATGAGGCTGATGGAGACCGTGCTCGCTTCATCTTCCAGAAGATGCAGACGCTACCAGATGACCTGATGCGTACTGCCTACTTGGAAGATCTGCGCAAGAAGCGAGTGATTACCCCTGTGGTTAACGCGCAGCTTAACCTGTTGATGAACCCGCCCCGTTAGTTTAGGGCGCGGCCATTAACGATACGGTAGTTAGCCACCTCGTAATAGCTGCCATCTAGGGTGACGATGGCAGACCCATGGTTGTAGCTGTTGTATGGGCTATAAGCGGGGTGTAGGTCCGAGAGGCACCCTACGCTCCAAGTGGTGGTCATCGTCCCGTCTAGGGCCGTTTCCGTGTGTTCTGAGGTGCGGTGGTGGTGGCCGACGATGACGCTCTGCTTGGCCTTGAGGTAGGCTCCGCGAGCAGGGTTCACTGGGGGCGCAAAGCCCTTGAAGAACTCATGCCCATGCATCACGGCTAGTCCACCCAGCATGACGATGCGCTTGTCGGTGACATACTCGATGCCTAAGTCGTCAAAGTTGAGCAGTCTATCAATGGAGAAGAACCTCTCGTCATACACCTCTGGAGCCTTCTGCATCATGTAGGTCTTGAAACGATCCTCATGATTGCCATCTCGCCACACTATGCGAGCATTGGGGAACTCCTGCCTAAGATACTCCAATAGCTCATTTGTCGTTTGTCGCTCTTCCTTGAAGGACCGAGCGCGGGGGTCGCGGATGAATTGTGAAAGACTATGGCAGTCGATGGTGTCGCCGTTAAGGATGATGCCGTCCACGTCCTGCTTCTTAGCACGCTTCACCGCGCACTCGATGGCCTCTGGCGTGTGATAGGGAACGTGGATGTCCGAGAGGATAGCCACTTTACTCACTCCATCCATGATGAATGGAGACCACTCACGCGCCCAAGAGTCTGGGATGGTGCGTACAGGGGTGGTTGGGGCTTCTAAGTTAACCTTTTCCCTGTGGGCTTTCCCTGCTGCCCCACGGCGGTAACGGATGGCATTGCGCACCGCTTCTTGGTTAGGAAAGACGGTGGGGTTGTCCCTGTAAATCATCCGCGCAAGTTGGTGGCTTGGCAGATCGGGATAAAGCCTAAGTGCTTCGTCTACAATTTCAGATCCGATGGGGTTTTGTGTGCTCATTAGGTACTATTTAAAGAGTCTGTCCTTGCGTAGTTCGGTGATCTCAATCGTCAGTCTATCATTGGCGTCACCAAGTGCCTCGACTGTCTCGCGCAGCGCGGCGTTTTCGCGTTCTAGTTCGCAACGACAAAGTTCAGCGGGAAATTTCATGGCCCATCCGCACTTTTCGCAAAGCTCACCGCTCACCTGTTTTAGCGCAGCGTTTTCGCGTTCAAGGAGTTTAGCCCAATCAGCGTTTACGACTAACGTCTTACCTAAACAGTCTGCTGAATAAGTCCGCTCATCGGTTTGTGGCGTATCACTCACAGCGCACCTCCGTTCTTGGCCCAAGCGGACGCGATGTCGGCGTTGAGCTTGGCGATTACCAGTCGAAGCTGGGCGCATTCTGCGCGTGCTAATGCTTCCCCAGAAGCAGATCCCGAATCTCCAGCTATACGCATCGCTGATGCCATCTCAAATGCATAGGCCCGTAGCAAGGCATTCTCGCGTTCTAGCCGCTCAACCTTAGCGCGTAGAGCTACAAGTTCACCGTTAGGATCATGCTCCTGCCATGGTTCACCACGTCCTTTTTTGATCCAAATTTTGCAAGCGTTACTCACGTCGCACCTCCTTCGTTGCGTGCGGGGTTGATGGCGCGGATGGCGATGGTGGAGGGAAGACTTCCGTTGCGCGTATTCCAAGCAACGACTGCCTCCTCTCGTGAGTATCTAAGATTGTTCCAAGTACTAACACCGCACCCATAACAGCAAACTCTCCATCCTCCCTTGAATTCTTCGGTCAGTTGTTCTAGGGCTGGTCTTGATATAGACGGCCACATATTCACCATCTTTGGATGCGTTGCTAGATGTTTGCCATCGCAAAACGGGCATGGCAAAAGTTCATTCTGCGTTTTATCGGACGTACTCACGACGCACCTCCTCTTTCGGCGTCGAATCGGTGTACTTGCGGGAAATCTTGTAGCCAGCCCAAACACTTACGACAAAAGCGAGCACAGATGCCACGAATACAAAAACGCGGGCCAACGCCAGAGCGAAACTGATATCGAAGCGGCTCACGTCGCACCTCCTTGCTTGGCGCCTTTTATTGCGGCGTGCGCGAGACTAAAGGTTTCCGTGAGCGTGTCTTTCACAAGGCCATTTAGGTTAACCCAAAGCCGTTCCTTGTCCTTTTTCAGTTCGGCAATCTCGCGTTCAAGTTCACCGATGCGCCGTTCTGCGGCCTCTCGCTCAAGCTCAGCAAGGCGCCAATCTCTAGAGTTCGGGAAATCCGGTAATCGTGCGCTCACGTCGTACCCCCTTCCGTAACTTCCATGGCACGATCAACAGCGTCCCTTATCGACGAATGATCGCACACGATTGTATGATTCTGATTATCGTAGGTGTAGTGGATCTTGTAAAGCAACTTGGCTGTAGGGTCACCCATTGGCTTGTCCAGATAAGGTTCGCCAATGTACATATCAATGACATTGACGTGCTTTTCCATCCACTCGGCTCGCTTTTGGTCTTCCTTGTCGTTTAGGTTTAGCATCTGTTGTATGTGTTATTCTACTATGACAGGTCTTGCAGACGACCTGCAAATTGTCAGCCTCGCAGAACAGGCGTTCTGCGAAGCCGGGGAGGTCTGCGTAGCTCTTGAGGGAGCCACATTCTACAAGGTGATGTACTTGGGTGGCCTTCTGAATGAACCACTCCTTGCACACACCGCATTGGAACTCGTTCTTCTGTAGCTTATTCGGTCCCTTGTAGGGGCGTTTAGCTGCGTTGCGAACGTGGTAGTTGACGGGGTAGCGGGTAAAGGCTCGGCGCAGGGCAGAGCGGATGAAGCCCCAATAGCGAGCCTCAGTCCATGTGCCTGAGCATCGAGTCTTTGGCGGCTTAGGCATTACTCCATAAGCCTCCACACTAGTTCAACAACTAGTGGAACAACTAGGCAAAGGGAGAGGATAACTCCTAGGTACATTAGGCACGTCCGTGTACTCGGTTCAATACGGTGTCGGCAAACTCTGTTAAACACTCATGGATATGTTTGCAACGTGTGGTTTCCGGCTCTCGGTATTTTACAATGACTCCAGTTGCCTCAATGATCTTTCGTTTGTTGTAGGTGAAGTCTTCACAGCTACACTCTCCGTTGCCTGCATAAGCATTAATGTCCACCAGATATTCTTTCTGGTCGACTGTCTCGGAGGAAACGATGTAGGTTCCTATATCAAATTCCCGAACCGTCATTCTCATAGGTAAGATGCATGTAGGCATCGACTCCGTTTTTGACGCTCTCGGTGAGAGCCTTGTGCCGCTCAAGGGCAGCGAAGAAGTCCTTGGGGTTCCCGGTTTCAAGGGAGGCAAGGACATCGTCCTGACCAGCGGCAAGGATGCGAAGGTAGTTGTCTTGAATAGTGTTCATCGTGGAAGCATATAACCCCGCTCGTATGCCCATTGGGGGTATCTGTGGATTCTGTCATGTGAGGCTCGGCATACGGCGAGCCAGTATTCTGTGTCGTTTAGTCGGCCTCCCCAACGGCCCTTGCGATGGTGTATGTCCGTCGCTAAGGGCATATCGAGTGGCTTTCCGTTGTATTTAACGCCGAGTTCAGCCATGTACACCTCGCAGTAGGGGTGAGCCTCAAGGTAGGCTTTACGGAGCTTTGCGTATTCCCGTAGCTCTTTGCTGCGCTTGCTGCTCACCCGTTTGAGAGGAGTGCGTTTCATTCTCCGTTAAGGCGGCAGATAATTTCGTCTACCTGTCCACGGGTTAGACTAGTGTCGCCCTGACGATAGATGTAATTCAAGACCTGTTCAATGCGAGACTTGAGTTCCATCTCTCGGATCTCGGCATCGTCCAGTTGTTTACGCAACGAAGCGTTGTAACGGTACATGGCTAGCAGTTCAGTTTCATTCATGTTTTTATGTCCTCTCGGAAAACTTGGTGTGTGGTGCGAAGAATGTCAATCTGGTTTGAGCCAGACTACCATCGCGGTTCTTGAGCTGGTACAGTTCTTGAAGGTACTCCGTCCGGTCGTAGCCCTGTAGCTGGCCTGAGTCGTCTTTGCTAGGGCGGTGCAGGGCCAAGACACGGTGGGCGTCCTCTTCAATGGAGCCTGTGTCGCGGAAGTCTGTGCGACTAGGTGGACGGTCCTCCCGTTCGTTGCCACGATTAAGCTGGGCCGCGACGATTAGGGTGCAGCCTAGTGCTTTCTTCAGCGGGATCATGCTCTTGGAGAGCTTGGTCATCCGCTCGTACGCACCGTCTGCATTCACCTTGATGAGTCCGAGGTAGTCGATGATGACGAGGTCGGGCTTCCATGTTGAAGCTAGCAGACGGCAACGAGCCTCAATCTGGTCGAGCGACAGGTCTCGCTCGTACACCAGCAGCGGCATATTACGCAGCTTCTCGATCTCCTTCTTCAGCATCTCCTGCTTGTTCGTAAACTCCATCGAGAGCCTACGAAGATTGACCCCGGCACGTTGTGCCCCCATCTGTAGCAGCACGGCCTTGGCCGATGTCTCCAGCGTGAAGTAGGCTACACGCAGCCCACGGTAGAGGTTGTGCGCGGCCAATTGCGTCATGAAGGACGACTTGCCCGTAGAGGTACGAGCACCAACGATGACATACTCATGCATCCCAATCGCCCCGGCTGAGTCGTCGAAGCGCGGCAAACCTGTGACCACCACCTTCTCATTGGCTGTGTTGCCGCCAATCTGTCCAGCAATCCACGACATAGCCTCGTCCACAGTCTCGGGAAGGCTAACCTCTGTCCGTTCTTCCGGCTTGAGGTGGTTGGGTAGTCCTTCGATGGCTTCCTTGATCTTGGTGTAGCTCTCCTTGTCATCAATCATCGACAGCGCATCCCGCAGGGCAGGGCGTAGGTCGCTGATGATGGCAGCCTCTAACGTAGCTTTGAGAGCCTTCTTGCCGTGCGTCTGGGTGGGCGCACTAGATTCGCAGGCAAGCAGTTCCTCGGCTGGGCAAGCATTGCCCATCTCAAGGAAGATGCTCTGCATATCCGTCAGCCGGGAGTTGGTGCGGTTCTCCAATAGCTGGAGCCAGATGGCTTTGCGGTCGTTGCTAGTGAACGCATCAGCCTTCAGCCCCTGACCTACAGCGGCGTCGATGAGGGTAGGCTCCAATAGGCAGGAGCCGATAAACACTTGTTCGTGGTTCATTCTAGGTCTTTAATTAAAGTTTTGAACGCTCGTTCAGCGGTGGCGGGGACGACTCCGTTTCCGAGGAGCCGCAGTTCGTCGGTGCGATTGTCGCAGGAGCGGCACAACTCGGCATAACCCAGCCCACCGGGAGGCCCATCAATGTCTCTACCCAGCGCGGGTTCAATGACCCTAGGCGGCTCCCATTTGTATTGTGGTTGTCCGGGACGACTAGGCCAAAATACCCTCTCCGATCCAAATCCACAGCCCTGGGTAGTACATCCCTCCGTAGTTTGCCATCCTTTCGATAGTCCGATTTGCTCAAATCCCCCGTATCGCGAAAATCCCGCGCTGCCGCCGTAGGCCAAGATGAAAACTCGCTTTCGCTGATGCGGTGCGCCAACTTCAGCCGCGCTGAATATTCCCCACGTCGTCGCGTAACCAATGCTTGCCAGTTCTTCAACGACTTCTCGCAGTCCGAGGCTGATGTGTCCCTCGACGTTCTCGAAGAAGCAGATTCGTGGCCGCATAGCTCGAATTCCGTCTGCGATCCACGGCCACAAGTGCCTTGGGTCTTCTTTGCCTCTCCGCTTTCCTGCGCTGCTGAATGGCTGGCACGGATAGCCTCCAGATAGGACGTCCACGCGGTCACGAAACTCGGCCCAAGGGAAGGTTTTAAGATCCGACCAGATAGGTGCTGGGTCCAGCCGTCCCGCTTCCATTTTCGCAACCAGGTTCGCGACGGCAAAACCTTCGATCTCGCTAAAAGCGACTGTCCGCAGATTTGAGATTGCTCGTTTAAGTCCGAGATCAATGCCTCCGTATCCAGCGCAGAGGCTAACGTGTGTAATTGCTTGGGCAATATCCATGTCATTTCGCCTCCTCCCACTTGCCAATCGTTCGCAAGAACGCCTCGGCGCGTGCGGCGTTGATAATCGCACGATCCGCGTCCATAAATCGCTGAACGCGCTCGTCCCAGATACTCTCGTCTTCGTCGGTGAAGCGGGTTATTTGGTACGACGAAGTCGTCATCATTTGGTGCTCGATGACCACAGCGCGATGCGCCGCCAAACGCCGCAGCGCGGCGTTTTCCCGCTCAAGCTCGCGAGCGAAGTCAGCAAAAGGTCCGTCTAGCTTAAGCGGACGGGGTCCAAATCGGTGCAACTCCACCTGTTTATCCGTCCTTGGCGTATCACTCACAGCGCACCCCCTTCGTCATGGTTGTCAAAGCGTGCGCGAGCGATGGACCTCATGCGATGAGCAGCCGCGCCGTCATCCACCTCAAGGTAGGTGTCAGCAATCTGGCTGAGTGCGTGCCGCGCAACGGCAAGTTCTGTCTCCAACTTGTGAATGACCGCCCGATAGTGGCTCGGGAAGTCATGCGTGTAACGTGTCTCAATCGGTGTATCTGTCTTCATATGTTTTTGGTGAGCGTTGTTCGGATGCGCTCCCCCCGATGGAATCAAACCTGACGTGGATCGAAATAACGCCAACGCCAAAGAGCAAGCAAATGTTCAAAGATTCGCTGACTCCGACTAATCGTTTCCGTATCGTAATGCACTACATCGACACGACCAATCTCGGTAGTGCTGATGTAGATGTTGTAGCCCTCTGCGTTGAAATACATCGACCACGGAGGGGTCAATGCACCAACGTAAGCAGCGATCTGAATGGGATGGGTTTCGATAGGCTCAACAACAACCCCCGGCTTGGTGCGCTTGCTCTTGAAATCCACCACCACCAGCTGCTTGTTGCCAGATGGGTCGGCGGTACGGTTGCCATAAAGGTCAACAGTTCCGGCATAACCAAGCTCAGGATTGACGACGACAGACTCGCAAACCTCCTCCGCAATACCCAGCTTGCCCACCTCGATCACGGCTGGAAGGACAAACTCACGAATTGGGATTTCGCGGCCATCGGGCATAGCTACCTTCACCGTACCCTCCCATTGGTCATGGCGTGCGTAATAGGTCTCTAGGCTGTTGTGGATGAGCGTGCCAAGGTCGGCAGCACCAGCCGCATCTTGCCCAGCTTTCTCTTGGATGCGCCGCTTGTATTGCAGCATATCCTCCCCGGCTGAAGGCGTGTCCTCAAAGCAGGCTTGAATCACCTGACCAATCTTGTACTCCTCAAGGCCGGGAGCAGATAGCATCTTGCAGATGTCGGTTACACTAGGCAACAGCTTCTGCTCCTTGATGTCCTTGATGGTGGTTGGGCGCGTGGGATTCTTAGCCCCCTTCTTGGTTTCTTGGTAGTGGCGGGGTTCTCCCGCTAAGGTGTAGGCGTGCATCAGTTTGCGATGTATTTGATGAGTGCTAGGAGTGCTAGGAAGATGACTGCCGTGAGGCCAACTACTGCGGCCACTCTGAGCACCAAGCCAAACCACAGGCCGTAGACATAATACTTATCTTGGTCTTGCATTAGAACGGAGCCTCCTCGCTGTCTTGCTTTTCAATGGTGTGCAAGTCCCCGGCCTGCAGACGCTGGGCAACGCGAATCAAATCTGATGCCAATCGCCAGACGTTAGCTTCTGTGACTAGACTGGTCGCGGTGCCAGCCCCCTCGGCAATCAATGCATCAACCGCCTTGTTGATCGCCATTCCCACCGTCACGCCCTCGATGCGGGAGGGCGCAGGAGTGGGCCTAGAATCGCTTTTACGGGGTTCTTCTGGCTGAGGGGCAGTCTCGGTAGGGGTAGCCCCCTCAACGGCCTTAAAAACCACCTTATCCCCAAAGACCACACAAGCCTTGCCGTTGTAGTCGTCTCCACGTTTCATGCCGGGGCCACTAAAGGTGGCCCGACGTCCGTTGATATGCTCAAAGGTCTTGCCAAAAGAAGTGGCTTCGACCGTGTGCTGACCGTCACGGAGGGTTGCTTTGAAGATGGTCTTACCCGACTTCGTAGTGATCGCCTTAGCGTTCACGACATCAGCGGTGACTCCACCTTTGATGTATTCCCCCGGCTGTACTGACAGGATGTTATTCATGTGCGTTATGTATGCTGACAAAGACTAGAACTACTTATTACTTTGTATTACTATCATCTCTATACCATATGCTCGCGTTCTTGCGTAGTTACGATACGCAGAAACGCTTATTACCCCTGCGGACAAGGAGATTAGACTTGTACAGGGAAGAGACGACGCGCTCGACGGTGCGTTGGTTCATGTGCAAACAGTCTGCAATGTACTTGTCGCTACCGAAATAGCCGTCGGGAAAACCTGCGATGAACGCCAGCACCATGCGCTCGGCATGGCTGATGTCCTTGGCAAGCAGTTGACTACTGATCCAGAGTCCGTTCATCATGGGTGTGGATCGTCAAGGAGTGGGTCGCGTCTACCATGCAGCAACTCGTGCTGATGGTCGATGAAGTTGAGTAGCTCCCGGCGGCGAAGCATCACCTCCTCGTACTGCTCAGATGGGGATCGGCTCCCTCTAGCGAATGTAGCCATCGCGCTAAGTTCGTGCACAATTGAGCGAGCGTCTTCGATGTTGATGCTCATGCCGCACCTCCTTCGTCGCGGGTGGGTTCGAAAACTTCGCATTCATCGGTCGTGAGTATTTCCTGTTCCTTGAGCACCTTCGCCAGCTCGTGGATTAGCTCCGCTTGGTCCTCAATCGTGCGCCGCATGTCGATGATTTCATCAAGCATCGCTAGAAGGTCGTCGCGTAACGGTTCGGGACAGGCTTCGGTGAGGTAGAGTCGGTCGATGGGGCGGCTCATGACGAACCTCCATTCCGCTTAGACCGCTCGGCTAGCATGGCGTCGGCGTAACTGTAGCAAATGGAAGCGACTCCAGCCGGAAAACTGTCACGCTGGTCAATGTTTCGACCCGCAAGGTAGGCGTCAAGCGCAGCCGCCGCGAAGTAGTCGCGGAGGCTCATGCCGGAACTGCCTCCAGCCATGCCGTCGCGTGGATCTCCAGTCCCTACAGGCGGCCAGGGAAACGCAGATCCTCCGTCGTCGTAGTACATATTCATGGCAGCACCTCCGAGGTGATAGCTTGCGCGTACCTCTCGTTGAACTCACGGCGAAACTTCTCCTCCAAGTCGTGCTTAACTAGTTCCTTCCCGAGGCCATCAATCGCCTCGCCAACCGAAGCCTTGCCAACGGCTGAGAGGTAAACGACAGCGCCTTCGCCAACGTACAGCGAGGCGTGATAATTCACCTCCGGTATGCCAGCATAGTCATTAATACCAATTGACACCGAGTAGTTTCTGGCTTTCGGGAAAGCGGCTTTAACAGCCGCGTAGAATTTAATCAGTTCTTCTTTCATTGTGTTTTATTTCTTTATTGGATAACAGGATAACCACCTAGACCTACGCAGTAGGCCACTTGCACCCGTGTGCTTGTCCGATAGGACGGCGGCTCGTTTCCCTGTTAACTCTGAACGTTTTTCACTTTCCAGACTCCATCCACAGGGTCAAGATAAATCTCGCCCGAAAGTATTTCATTCGCGCAACGGTTGAGCGTGGCTGTGCTGATGCCAGCGCGTGCGGAGTAGCTCTTGCGTCCGACGTAGCCCGTGCTTGCGGCCCGAGCTAGTGCGTATTCATGCACGACCGCGCAAGCCTCTTGAGTGATGCGCGGCATCCCCGGCTTCCACTTATCCCGTCTCACCATACCCTTGCCAAAGCCTGAGCTTCGACGGGTCTTGGTAAGGATCGGCGCACGGGTCCGCTTGTCCGCTGACGCTGTCAGCTTAGCCTCTTCTTGCTGCATCTTCTCGATGCGTTCGTGCATACGCTCTGCGAAGCGCACGCAAGATGAGATTGATGAGTAGCTCATAGTTATACGGGGATGACAAAGCCTGAGGTGTCTCGCTTGGCTGCGCCCTTGGCCTTGAGGCCGACGACACAGCCGCGAGGATCGAGGAATCGCAAGTCTGAAAGGTCACCATTGATCACGTTGTAGCCGTACCAAGTGTCAGGCAGATCACCAGAGAACACGGCTGCAATATTGCCACCAGCTTCCAACACCTTGAGAGCGTCAAGCTCGTTACACTCTGATCGGCTGAAGGTTAGATGGTAGTTTGGCGGAAGTTCGCCGCGAGCGAAACGCAAGGCGCGATGACGGTTCTTCGTATAATCGTAGAACATGATGTCCTTGGGGAACTGTTGCATAATTTGCAACCCTTCCCAAGGAATGTCAGACGTACCATTGAGACGAATGCAAGCAGCCATGCCGTGATGGTTTGTGCGCCAGACAAACTCCTCGATCTCCTCGATGAGTTGCTTGCGGAAACCCGCTGGGTCATCGAAGAAGTATTGAGTCTTGCTGATACGTGAACGCTGCACGTTGCTGAATGCGCCACGTCCTGCTGTGTAAAGGCATGACGAGATGCAGCCCCGCGATGCGTGAGAACAAACGTTGCCACGCTGGGCAACTTTGTGAGGAGCAAGGTAGAGGATGGCTGTGCGCCAGCCAAAGCTCTCGCCCTTGGTGGTCTTGCTATCTGACCCGACTGATAGGAGTTTCATTGATGATGTCTTTCAGTTCTTTCTTGAGCCTACGAGCATCCTCACCACGCCACATCGTGGCATTGCTGAGGAAATAGTTGATGATGGAGCGAGCATCGTCGCATCCATAGCTATCGTTAACGCTTTCGAGCGTTGACATAGCGTCGAGATATGGCCGCGCCCAAGGATGAACTTTGGGCGTCCACTTCTGTTCAATCTCACTAGCGATTTCGTGTATGTTTCTCATGGCTAGAATGTTTAGGCGTTTGCGCGTGCGGTTTTAAAGTCGTCAAGTTCTTCCTCTGTGACGAGGCGAACGATAGCTCGCTTGCTAGACTTGGGCCAAGGCTTTGGGCCATAGGCGTCAGACATTGCAGCGTCAGCAGTTGGGCCTTCACCTAACAGGCAAAGCCGATCAGAGATTGCAGACGGCATTAGTACAACGTAAGTATTCATGTTAGATCTTTCCATCGATGATTGCTTTGAGACCATCGCGAACGATGGACTCAGCATCCTGACGAGATTGTGCCATCTCTACAGCGTCGCGCACGGTGTCCTCAAGATCGTCTGAGCTAACCTTTTCGTCCTCAAGATCGCGAATCTTGTACTCGATATCCTCAATCTTGCCTTCGATATCGACCACTTGACTGTACAAGTCGCTGAATTTGATGAGACTCACGAAGTTATCCAAGTGATCGAAACCGGGGCTTTTGCCAACTTCAGCCTCAAGTTTGGCGATGCGATCGTTTAGGCCGATAAGTGTTCCGTTGGTGCGAATATCGATCCGTAGCAGAATCTCGTCAGCGAGTGCATTGATGATACGAGCCGCCAAAGTTCGACGCTCGGTGTTCTGTGTCTGTGTATCTGTGTTCATGGGTTTATCCTATCGTTTGAGCTTGGCAGAGACTTTCCGCCAATAAGTTGATGTTGCGGACTTCTTTGGACCATTAGGTCCACCGTTCCACACTTTCGCCCTAACCTCGTCTGTCACAGGCCAACCGTACTTCCTGCCATAGTGGTCCGTATAGATTCGGAACATTTCAGCAGACTTGGTTAGGTCGCGCCTATCGTTTAGCGTATAGCGCGTTCCGGCGATGCGGTTGACATCTCTCACCGTGATTTCCCAGATTTGCGCTGGGCCTACGGCTTTGCCGTTATCACCGATTGCGTTTACATTGCCGCCGGATTCGACGGCGACAATGGCGAGGAATAGGGCAGTAAGGTTCATATGGTTTGCTGCTGAACCTCAAATTCGTAACCAAGGTCTTTCAGTTGACTAACTGCCTTCGCTGTGAAGGTGACAGTTCCGATAAGTGCAGCGAGTTTCTTCGCGGTTTCGCATACTGGATAAACAAGAGGCTTGTTTCCGTATGCAGATTGCAAGCGGACAACGATCTTTGTTTTCATTCCAATAGACCTTCGCTTTTCAGAAAGTTGACATATTCAGCAAGCAACGCTTTCTTGTCTCGTGTCTTGCTGCCGATAAACTGACGCACGGTCGGCGCAACCGATCCCATTGAGTGCTTCATGCCCAAACTTTCGAGTTTGAGCATGGATTTGAGCACTAGCAATTGGTAGGCTGCAATCTTCTCTGGAGTGTCAGCGATCATGATTAGGCGATCCGGTTGAGCTTGGCTTGCAGTTTGGCAATCTGCGCTTCGATGCGCTGCGCCTCGGTTTGCTCAGCCTTGCGGGTGAACACCAAACTCCACTTTTCCATGCGCTTGCCCTCAACCGACTTAGTGTCGGTGAGAACAAAGCCTTCGCCTTGAGCCTTAGCCACCGCTGCCAGAATTCCCGAACTATCCAAGGCAGCAAGGTTGGCTTTCTTCTGCAAACGAGCGGCTTTGATTTGCTCACGATAGGCCAGAACCTCCTCACGGGTAAACGAGTTGCCGTGATTTACGCGCTGAACGATTGCATCATTAGTGAGTACCAGTTGCATTTGTATATCTTTCTGTGGTTTTATCAGTATTGGCCGCCATTGATTGGCGTTTAACCCTTGCGCCACGATGAGGCCACTGATTTGCAAGGGAAGCCCGACTACGTCCTTTTAACGGGGGACAGCCTGTCGGGGTTAATTGTTAACGGTTTGAAAAGCTCTGCTAACGCATACTATCGACTAGTGCAGATACTAAGCCGAAAGAGTGCTAATCACTTGCCGTTACTAGCTTGCCAAGCCAATAACTTGCACTAAAAGCAAGTCGGGAACACGTCCCATCGGTTGCAAAAGCCGTCGCCGTGAAGGCTCGCCCCCATCCCTTAGCATTAACGCTAGCCCGTAGACTAACGCCGAACCGCCGTTCGTGTGGCTGGTAAGGTAGGACTTCGCCTCTTGTCGCTCGCACAAGCGAAGGGGAATCCCCCCTCGCCTGCAACCGTCACCGGATAATCCCCCGGTGATGGGATGGACTGTGAAAGAGCATCGAAGTTGCCTTCGACATTCACCACGATGCACACTCGGGATTGAGTAGCGAGAAAAATCTCAATAAATCGTCATTTTACCTCTGAAAAAAACTTCCGGTAGTGAGCGAAACACTACGCAAAACCAAGCACTCCGCGCACCCGAAATAGCCCCCGTCACTAGCCCCTCGCCTAAGCCCTAAGTAAGGGCAAGGAACGCCCCCAGAAGCCACAGGAAGCCCAAGCCCAAGCTACCCCTAGCCTAGCCCCCAGAATGTCCGCTTTTCGCCCAGGGCGCAAAAGCCATATATTGGCGCAAGCAACCAAGACACAAAGACACCCAACTTGAACAAGCAATGCCTTGGCAAGAGTGAGCCAATGCCATAGGCAACAACCTTGCAATCCTTGTGCAATCCTCGTGCAGACCTTGTGCAATCCTTTACCCCACCCTCGCGTGCGTCTATTCCAAACGCGTGCGCGTGTGTGCGTGCGTTATGCGCCCGTGTGCGCGTGTCATGCGCGTGCGTGCGCCTGCGCGTGCGCGTATGCGTGCGCGTATAGGGGGGGCGGGGGTCAACACACGGCTACGCTGTCGCATATTGATAGGTCCGATTGCCACCTTAAAAAAATTTGCAAATAGGCACTTGACGACTACCTAATACCACCTGTAGAACGTTTGCATGGGGAGGAAGTCCAAAGCAATTGTGGAGAGTGTGGGGGAGGCGCAAGCCAACCTCAATCACCGCTATATTGAGAAAAGGAAGCCTAAGGAGGCGGCGTTAGCCTTGGATATGCTGGCTAATGGGGAGACGTATGCGAAGGTGATGGCTACTACAGGTATAGGGTTTGTGGCGTTGTCGGCTTTGAGGGCGCGGCATGAGCGTGCTTTGGAGGTGAGGCGCAAGGAGCTTGCGTTAGATGGCTTTGAGATGGCGGAGAGGATGAGGGCGTTGGTGGCGAAGAAGACAGAGATGTTGATGGAGGATGATGAGGCGTTGATGAAGACGCCGCTTAAGGATTTAACGCTAAGCTATGGCATTAGCGTGGACAAGGGCTTGCAGGCTCTTGGGGAGCAGAAGGTGGTGGTGGAGCATAGGACGGGGAAGCCGTCGCTTGCTGATGCCATGAAGGCTATTGAAGAGGCTAGGGCGGCTTTACGGAATGACACCATTACAGTACTCACAACCCCTGTTGAGCGAGTGGAGTCCGTCGTTGAAGTGGACGGCGACGATGACGAAGGAGGGGACAATAGCGTGGTGGAGTCCCGAGGTCAGGATTAAGGTGGTATATGTCCCTAGTCTGGAAGCAGCACCCAATACTGACGCCTCCTACGATTGAGGAGATGGCGCGGATGGACCCCAAGCAGTTGGTCCAACTGTGGGAGCTATTCCATGAGGCCATTGAGAACGCTGAGCGTGATCCCTATCGGTATGGCTTTAAGCTAGCGAATTGGATGGAGGCGGAAGAACTACTGGCTAAGAAGAATGAGATTCTTGTTAGCGGCGGAAATCGTTCGTCCAAAACGAGTTGGGCTGCTCATGCGGTGGTGAAGGCAGCGATTGAGAACGAGGGGTCCGTTATAATGTGCTTCGCCCAAAATGCTGACGTTTCCATCAGACAGCAGCAGTCCGCGATCTACGATGCGCTTCCCGAGGAGCTTAAGCGCAAAACTCTTGGTACTGAGGAGAATGTCTCCTACACGCGAAAGAATGGCTTTAGCAAGTCGAGCCTCATCCTGCCGGGGAGCAAGAGCCACATCATCTTCAAGACCTACGCCCAGTACTTGAACAACGACACCATCCTTGAGGGCGCGGAGTTGGGTAGTAGGAAGGCCAAGTGGCTCAATATTGGTACATGGTGCGACGAGTACCTAATTGGCCCTGAGTTGTTGAACACGTTGCGCTTCCGTCTGGCTACGCGCAATGCCAAGATGATTGTGACGTTCACCCCTATTGATGGGTACACGGAGGTAGTGCGCGACTATCTGGAGGGTGCCAAGACGCTGACGTGGAAGAACGCTGAGCTACTTAACAATCGGAAGGTGCCGTTCCTGCAAGAAAGCAAGAACCGGAATGCAGGCATCATCTACTTCCACTCCTGCGACAATCCCTTCGGCGGATATGAGCGTATTGCCGAGGATCTGAAGAACCGTCCTGAGGACGAGATTCTATGCCGTGCCTACGGTGTTCCGACGAAGAGCAAGAGTACGCAGTTCCCCAACTTCTCGATAGAGGTTAATGTCGTTAAGCATGAGTCCATCCCCACCAAGGGACTCACGCGCTACATGATCCTCGATCCGGCAGGACGAAAGAACTGGTTCATGGCTTGGATCGGCGTTGATGAAGCCGGAACGTTTTGGGTCTATAGAGAATGGCCCGACGTAAACGTGGGAGATTGGGCTAAATGGCATGGGGGTAAGTGGATTGGGGGCGAGGGGTCCAAGGGCTTGGGCTATGGCATCAAGGACTATGTAGAGCTTATCGGCAATATGGAAGAGGGGGAAACCATCTTTGAGCGGCTAATTGACCCTCGGCTGGGTGCGGCCAAGTACCAGACGCAGAACGGAGCTTCGTCCATCATAGAGGATTTGGCCGATGCGGGGCTGACGTTCATCCCTGCCCCCGGCCTGGACATCGAGGATGGCCTACAGGCGTTGCAGACCAAGATGGCCTACAACCGCAAGGCTCCGATGGATAGCGTCAATCGTCCTCACTTCTACGTTTCTGATCGCTGCCAGAACATCATCGCTGCACTACAGGAGTATACGGCGGATGGTGGGCCGGATGAGGCGCACAAAGATCCTATCGACGTGCTGCGGTATGCCGCGATTGACGGCATCCGCTACGTTGACGACAAGGCGTTTAACAAGACTCGCAGAACTACAGGAGGCTACTAATGGAACAGATCAATACACCCATCATCGCTCTGGCCGACAAGCTGGGCAAGACCGTCAACGATTTGCTGGCTATCAAGAACAGCAAGCTCACCAAGGGCCAGCACTATACGGGCTATGGCAAGAACACCTACTTCACGCCAGAGGGTGTGGCCGAGGTGGAGCTTGCGCTAGAGATCCCGCTGGCTGTGCCGGACAAGTTGAACGGCGTGGTGCTGCACCCAGCTAAGAACCCCGACTGGGTGATGGTGAAGCTGGAGCATAAGGACGGGAAGATCCCGGTGAAGATCGGGCGCAAATACCGTGGTAAACTTATTGGCAAGCGCATCGTCATTGATGCAATCACAGACGCAAGCGGATCAACTACTTACCGTCATGCAGAACTCCGAGGATGACCCAACATCTAATCGCGAGTGGCTGAGCGAGCAAGTGGACCGTCTGCTTGGGTTTGAGATATTGCATCGCACTCTACACGCCCAGTATCAACCCATCGAACCAACTGCTCTCTCCGACAAAACCGGACTCGACCGTAATGCGGCTAAGCGGATTGTAACTCACCTCCGAACTATTCTGAAATGACAAACGAAGATAACGCTGAAGCCCTGACCTACGTTCAGAATACCCCGAACGTCAAAGCCCTTGTCGATGCGTTCGACCGCACGGCGAATGACCTAGAGTTCTACTTCGACCAATGCCGCGACAGCTATGACTATCGCCGCAACATCTGGCCGGGGAAGTCGGACGATCTTCGTAAGCATGGGCCGGATGCTTTCCCGTGGGATGGTGCTGCGGACAACGAGGCCCACGTCATTAACGAGCGTGTCAATCGCTACATCGCCCTGTTCATGTCGGCCATGGTTCGCGCCAACATCCGCGCCTACCCCGTGGAGAGTGGAGACCTTGGTCGCGCTCGCACGGTGAGTGCGTTCCTCAAGTGGATGGTGGCTTCGTACATCCCCGGCTTTAAGCGGCAGATGGAGCTTGGGGCCAACTACCTGTTGGAGCGTGGGCTTGTTGTCACCTACGTTGGCTGGCAGCGGGAAGACCGCACGTTCAAGCAGACGCTGACGCTCGATCAGTTGATGGCTATCAGCCCAGACATCGTGAAGATGATTCTGGAAAAGCAAAACGACTCGCAGATGGTTGCGCTGCTTCAAGCCCAGTTTAACGGCATTCCTGAGAAGAAGGCCAAGCGTATCCTTAATGACCTACGCAAAACTGGCCGCGCCGAGTTCCCGGTGGTTCGCCGCAGCGTTGATCGCCCTTGGGTGCAGGCCGTTGCGCCGGATGGCGATGTTTTGTTCCCTGCCTATGCCACCGATCCCCAGCGTGCCCCGTATTGCTTCTGGCGTGTGCTAATGACCGCGCAGGAATTGCGGAACAAGATTAGCAGCGAAGGCTGGGACAAGGATTGGGTGGAGTACGTTATCGAGAACTGCAAAGAGGCAGGAGACCCCCTCCGACTTGAACGGCGCAATCAGTTCACTTACACCACCGTGACGTACGATGCGTCGGAGTTGTATGAGGTCATCTATGGCTATCAGCGACTGATTGACGAAGAGGACAACTCGGAGGGGATCTACTGCACGGTGTTTCATCGCGAGGTGTTTGGCAAGCAGGAAGTTCCAGATCACGCAAAGTTTGAACTGATGAACGGATACGAGGACTATCCGTTTGTCGTCACCAAGTTGTCCGAGGACAACAAGCGTCTCTACGATATTCAGTCTGTGCCGGAAATGCTTAAGGGCATTCAATGGCAAGTGAAGACCGAGCGCGATAGTCGCACCGACCGTAATAGCTTGGCGACGATGCCGCCGATTATGCATCCGGTGGGTAACGCTCCGTCCGATTGGGGACCGGGACGCTATATCCCTTACCGCCGCGCTGGCGAGTTCCAGTTTGGCCCTACGCCTCCGTACAATCCCGGCAGCGTGGAAATGGAGCGCACACAGCTTGAGCAGGCTGACAAGATCCTTGGCCTCGACATCAACAATCCGCTATCTGGCGTGCAGCAGCAATATTTCGTAGACAAGTTTCTTACGCACGTCCGCGACGTGCTACGCCTTGCGTACAAGTGTTATCAGCGGTTTGGCCCAGATCAGGTGTTTTTCCGTGTTACAGGTGTCTCTGATCCCCAGCGTTATAGCAAGGGCGACCCGAATGAAAACTTTGACATCATCATCAATTACGATGTGATGCAAACCGATCCCGATAATGTCGAAGCACAGATTACTCAGTTTTCTACGCTACTTCAGTTGGACCGGAATGGGCGCATGGACGTGGATATGCTTCTCGAATTGGCCGCAGCCGCCATCAATCCGGTTGTTGCTGACTCCATTCTACGTCCTGCTGGGCAAGCGGCAGACCAAATCACGAAGCAAGTTACGGACGACCTATCCAAGATTTACGCAGGCATCGAGGTTGGCGCACGCCCGAACGGTGCGCAAATCGCAATGCAAGTGATTCAGTCGTATGTTCAGCAGTCTGACGTAAATAATCGTCTGCAAAACGACAAAGCCTTTCAAGCTCGCTTCCAAAAGTACGCCCAGCAGTACCAATTCCAGCTTACGCAGGCTCAGAACGCCCAGATTGGTCGCATCGGTACGGCTCCAGCCGCGATGGGCGAGACCAATACGCAGAATATGCAGCAAACTCCTAGCTACTAATGCAAAAACCAGACAACTTGGACAGCCTTATCCACCAAGATGCGTACATCGACTTCCTTCAAGGGGTGTATGCCATCCGCGAATCGCTGATTCAGCAGCTACACGACGTATCCTCCGACCGCATTCAGCAGATTAGCGGTCGAATCCTCCAATGCGACGACATCCTTCAGATGGGTGGGTATGATCGCATCATTTCTCGTAGAGGGTAACGTAGCCCCTTTTTCTTAAAGGGGCCGTTGTTTGCTGTGTCGCTCTGAAAACCGCGACAGACTAAACGTGAAATAAAAGAAACCCCTAAAAGAAAGGGGGAGTGTGAGGGGGATTTTTTGGTCATGTCAAGCCTATTCGACATGGCCTGCAATTTTCTCTGTTAGCTCAAAGTGGGTCTTTTACAAAGCATGGTATATTCCCACTATCGCCAACGCGAGGCGTTAAAACGCGGAAAACCAACAATGTCCGATGAAGCTACGTCCGTCGCCGGGGACGCTAAACAAGCGGTGGTCTCAGAAAAGTCTAATCTGACAGCGAGCCAATACGCGGTTCGCCGTCTAGGTGAGTTGAAGGGAAAGCCGGATGGGGCACTAAACCCCGCCAGCCGACCAGAAACCATCAGCCAATCCGCGCCAGCGGAGGAGGAGCAGCAGGAGCAGGCGAGCAACGACCAAGCTCCGGTTGAGTCCACCTCTTCGGGCAAGGACGTTCCTTCACAAGTCGATCTATCGGAACTCTCCGATGACGACATCCAAGAACTAGCTCAGAAAGGCAAGTCTGGCCTGCTGAAGCGCATTGCTGAACTTACGGCTAAGCGAAAGCTGGCCGAGGAGAAGGCAGCGCAGTTGGAAGCCTACATGGCCCAACAGCAGAACAACAAGCCCCTTGAGCCGAAGGTCGAGAATAATCCCTACGCCAACATCTCCTCTATCGAGGATCTGGGAAAGAAGTCACAGGAAGTGG
>Ga0315903_10002041_pt1 | contig 30335 bp, 20 predicted proteins | sample LakEriMetagenome_7_FD_203524 | JGI IMG/M metagenome (GOLD analysis project Ga0315903, IMG submission 203524) | Freshwater fungal communities from buoy surface, Lake Erie, Ohio, United States - Buoy 2 MA119 | ecosystem: Environmental > Aquatic > Freshwater > Lake | place: USA: Lake Erie, Ohio... | reverse complement strand
CAGAAAATATACTATTATCAACAAAGCTGGTTAATGAATAACCTGGGCCGCCAGATGTTTTGTTTACTGAATATTTTGTTATTCCACTTGTAACCGTATCGGCATATAATTGAGTTACGTTTGTTGTAGAAGCGGATACTTCAGTAAATCCAGATGGATTATAAAAACTATATCCATTTGTTATTTGATGAAAAATTCCAAAATAGTATGGATACAGACCAATATATTGATTTGAATTATAGGTAACCGCTGTCATTGGCGCAGTTATTCCAGATAAATTAAATGTTACATTTGTTGCATTGTCAAAAAAAGTACTACCACTAATAGAAGTTGTTGCGCCGCTGATAATATCAACCCCGTCTTTTAAATATCTTTTATATCTATGGTATTGTGAACCCCACTTTAATAATAGGTGATATGGAACGAAATGTGTCGCAGATATTTCTTTAAATAAAGAAGATATCAATACTTTGTTTCCGTTAAAATCTATTTCATCATCTAAGTCTTTGTATGGTAATGAATTTAATAAAAGATAAGCCGATCCAACATACCTGTTTGCAACGCCACCTTTTAAAAAGTCATTATATAACTGTTTATGGAAATATGGAGTATTTAATAAATTTTCATAAAAATCAACCGAATCTCCACTACTGTTTATTGCAGTTAATTTTATTTTATTTGAAAAAATATTTTGATCAAATCCTAATTGTAACCAAGCTTCTGGTTTAACTGGTGAACTAATAAAACTGTCATTAACATTTATAGAAAATACATTCTTAAATTTATAGTCACTGGCAGATAAAGATTTTTTTAAATATTGTTTATATAAATCAGATCCAAAAGGAAATTCATATAATCTATATTCTTCTATTGAATAGTCATTTATTGCTGCTTGTAAATTTGGGTGCTCGGTGCTAGTGGCTGTGTTATTATTTGAAGCTGTATAATCAATAATTTCAAAATCTTGGTCAACTAATTCTTTTATATATTCAACGGTCGAAAGTTTGTTTTGAAAAAATGGAAACCTTTCTTTTGTTCTTAAGGTATATAAAAGACTATTTGTTTCTCCGTTTACGGTCTTAACTTGATTTTTTATTAAATCTTTTATATCAATATCATTTTCTAATGAACTTTTTAATGTTTCAAATTCTGCGTTAACAATCTCTTCTAAACCTTTACCATATTGAAAATTATTGTACGATGTAACATAAAATGCTCTTTCATATATTTCATACAATACATTTATTATAGATTTATCTGTATATGGGATAACACGATCTATTTCAAATAGTGTGCTTATTTTTTTAACGTTTCTTCTTTCTTGGTCATTATCAAAAATGAATGATAAATCAGATGAATCAATTTCTGTACCTGTTAATGGATCAACTCTTTTTGTTGCAACACTATTATATGTTTCAATAAATTCCACTTCCGGCCATAAACTAAAATCATTTCCTTTTGTATCACTAACAATTGCTGGATCAGCTGGGTAAAAAGATACGTCTCGCTCACTATCATCCTTTTTCAATATTTCTGGCCAAGGATAAAAATATTCATCTTTATTCTTATCTGTTGGTTTTACTAAATTACCTTTTCTTTCATTAGATTTTTGTATGGCTTTTTGATGAACATCTTTCATCAATCTGATATAGGTGTCAGCATTTGCTAATATAACCGCAAAAATATTTCTAATAGTTGGTTTGAACCCAAAGCCACCCATATTTGGATTTTGGATAACTTTGTTCATCTCTTCTTCAATTTTAAGTTCAACTGAATTTCTACTAGTAATGAAAGTTGCTTGTATTGCTTTAATTTCATTAACTAATTTTTCAATAGCAACACCATATGTACCATTTTCAAGTGTATAAAAATCACCTATGTTTCTAATTCGATCAATTGAAATTGGTGTAGTTGTTATTGTAAAATCTTCACCATTACTTTTTTTTGCTCTTTCCGATGATTTTTTTCCAAATGCAGTATTTTTTTCAGAATTAGCTATAAAGAAATTTATTAGGTATTGTAACGACTTTTTATTTTCACCATTTGTGATTATATCTGAGCTTATAGGCCCATTAGTAAGTTTTGTTTGGTCATTTAATGCTTTTATTAATCTATAATATTTGTAAACTGTTTGAGTTCCATCACTATTAGTGATAGTTTCGGTTTTTACCTCGTTCTCAGTTGAATTTAAATTTCTATTACTCCAAGAAACAATGCTTCTTTCAAAACTATCTAATAGCGCATCAAATTCCGCAACGTGTGTTAATACGGTTGGGTCGACAGTTTCTGAAAATAGTTGTGCCTCAATTATTTTATCTAGGGATTTTGCAGTCATAATTAAATCCCTTAGCGTTTTATCTGGAAAATCTTGGGGAATATAACCCTTTGCTTTGTAATCTGAATAAATTGATTTTAATATTGAAAATCCTTTTGTTGTTTTGGATATTTTCTTTTCAATAAGTCCAGTTTTTTCATTAACTCTATATGGTTCATCTTGTTTTTCAACCATATACATGAATGGTGCATTAACGGCATTTTGAAAAAGTATATCATTTAGAAATGCGTATGAAGAACCAACAAACTTTGCAATAATTTCAAAATTTCCGGTTGACCCATTAAACTTAGATTTAAAATCAACCATTTGTATTCTATATCGAATAGCTTTACCATAATAACCCTTTACTGTTAAATAAAATATTGGCCACGGCTGATGAAAAAAAGCGCTATATGGTGAATTTGCTGGTGCTTCAAATAATGTCTTTCCTCTTACATCTAAAAAGTTTATTGTTATTTGAGGGATATTGTTAACACCTTTTGTTATGATTGTTATATTCTGTATACCAAAAGTTTGTGCGGTTGGATCGTAAACCGCTTCGCCGCCCGTTGTTCTATTTAGCCCAACATTTTTTCTAGAAACAAAAGTTTCAGTCCAATTAGTGTCTAGGTTATTTTCAAATTCGTTTTTATCCCCTTGATTTCTTAGTAAATTAAATGAACCTTCAGCTATACTTAAAAGTGTGCTTTGTTGCCCATCGGCATAGAAAGTCGTTCTTGGAACCAAATCTGCTTCCAAGTTAACATACATAACTAGATTTTCATGATCAACAAGTCTTGATTGTATTTGTCCATTACTATCAACTATACTATTTGGGTCAATATGTATAATGTTTTGTTGATCAACTGTTACTAATATGTTCTCACTCTGATTTATTTTATCATTCGCCATAGTATAGCTTATACAATTCTACGTTCTTTTTATAATCTTGTAAAGTATTAATCAACGGATATGGTATTCTAACAATAGAATTGTCTGGTATTTCAAATTCTAATGAACCTAATTTTGGATTAGCTTGCATTATAAGCCAACCAAATAATGGTGTTCCATAATATTCCTGAGATAGTTTATCCATCCTGTGCTTACCTCTTTTATACTGAGTAAATTTATCAGTACCTTTTAAAGGTATTTCAATACCAGGAACAATCTGATGTTCCCCATCGACGTTAAAATACTCGTATCTATTAAAATATTGATTCATTATTTAGTTGCTTTTGAAAAATTTAACCTAGTTTCCGTAGAAAAATCTTTTGTATTGTGTATCTTCTTTATTACCTCTTCCTGACCAGACGTTAATGTTCCAGCAGAAAATGAGTATGGCTCAATTTCTTTTTTAATTTTAACTTCTTTGTATTTAAAATTTTTATCTTTTGAATCAGATAGATTATTTTTTATAAATTTATTTATTCTCCTACCTATCTTATTAACAGTATTTTCATTAAAAAGATCATCATCCGGAGAATTAGTGTATTCGGTTTTAATGGCATCTATTTTATCATTCAAAATAAACGATAAAACTTTTTTATATGCTTCATCGCTAATACTTGAACTGGTGAAATCAAATGTCGAATCTAGTTCACTTGTAAAAATGCCATGTTTTGTACTTATCAATGTAAAAGCATCTGAATATTTTTCATAGAAATCGGTATTTTGAAAATTTGTCAACGACTGTGCTGTAACAGTATTGGTTTCTATTTTCGCATCTATTCCATTTGTTAACATGATAAAGTTTAATTTATCAATATCTTCAATTAATAAATCCCTAGCATTTTCTAAAGCAGAAATATTTTTATTTTCTTCAATTTTACCCATAAACTCGGTAACATACGTTAAAATTAGTGGGTCAATAATTTTTCTAGATCTAACATATTTTGTTGATCCTGGTTGCATGTCTAGATCCAGTATTAAATTATGGTCAGAAGAATTAACCTTATCTATAAAACCTTTCTTAAAATTTTCAAATAGATTTATAAAATCCTTTCCTTTCTTATATCTACCCAATAAAGATATTTGTGTTGCAGCTGTTGTATTTTGAGCATCGACCGAATTTATCGATCTATATGTTGGGGATATAAACAATGGTAATAATTCTGGGCCAAATAATTTTTGTAATTCGTTATATGTTTGACCAAAAATTTTAAAATAATTATTCGTATTATCTATCAATGATTTAATATTGTTTGAATAATTTAATTTTCCACCGTCTATTGCTCCAATATAATTTCCATTTATTGGGCTGTCTGGAGATACTTCTGAAGTTGGACTATTTGGAGTATCTTTTGGATATAGTTTTTCAAGAAAATCTAAATTAAATTCAATTAACTCTTTTTGATCAACTGTTGATTCGGCTCTGTAATCATAAATTTCAGTATTTGCATAGAAATTAGAACTTAATGCATTCTGTAATTTAGCAACTGGTTCTTTAATTCCTTGGCCACCAATAAAATTAATTTGTAATGTAACATCTGCTACCATTGGTTGCATTCCGATACCCTCTGGATTAAAATCCCAAGTAGAGTTTTCGAAACTTATGTTCATATTTGTTATGACAATTTTTGAATGATAAAAATCACCAATTCTCAAAACACAAATAGGTGGTGGACCAAATGAAGTGTTTCTGGCATCAAAATTTAAACTAGAATTTGTTCCCAATCCCTTAATTGGAATTGTATCACCCGGTCTTAAACATTGTTGTAAAAATGTTAATCTAGAATTTAAACCTTCCGGGGTTGTTGAATGGAATGCTGGATGAAAATATTTTAATCTTTCTTTTAAACTACTAAAAACAACTGGATCTGTTTCTTCTAGTTTTTTGAAATAAAAACATTCTGATAATGTTTTCATTATTATTTTCTTAACAATATCTAAAGGTGGTTTTCTATTCTTTTCAATTCTATCGGAAACAATTTCTATTTTTTCTGGGCCAATAGTTGTCTTTCCAGGGATTGTTGTCCCAGGTAAAGTACTCATCTTTGTTTTAGTTTGTATTTCTAATTCAGCGGCTCTACAGAAAAAGGTAACTGGGGCATATAATTTTAACCCACCCTTATTTCTTATAATATTTTTATTACAATCATACTCAGTATTAATTGTTGCGTTCTCACCTTTATTTGTAAAATATATTTTTACCGATCCATTTATATCATCGCCATAACCAAGATCTTTTAATGGTATTGTTCTTTCTTCTTTACTTTCTAATGTTGTGCCGGCTTCTAATTGTGCTGGGGTTGCTTTCCAATAATTTTTTTCTGGAACACTAGAAGGCCACTCACCAAGTCTAGATAAATTTTTAATTATATATTTTACAATACTATCGGATCTTCTATATGATAACAAAATATTGTAATCTTCTTCATGAACAAAAGATGTTGTAGATGTTATGTATATTTGAATATCTTCTATTTCATTTTTTTCGATTAACGGTTTTATTTCCGCTAGCTTTTGTGATAATTTAGAAAAGTCTGCTTCTAACTGATTGAATCCAGCAATAATTTCATCTCTTTTCTTTAGTTTTAAAGATGATAGTGTTGTACCTGGAATCGATAAAGGATTTTTATCTCCAAATATCACCTCTCTATCTAAAACATTATCACTGTTATTAATTGTTAATATATTGTTTAATTGAGTATCTAAAACAGATAAGAAATTATCTTTACCGGCAATATATTCTTCATAAACTTTATCATAATCTTTATCAGCATACAAACCACTTTGTGGATAAGGAATATCGTTTGGAAAAAATACTTTTCCTTTATATTTGTCTATTGGTGTTCCTGGAAGTAAAGTATCTTCAGTAGTTACCTCTTTTTCAACAGTAACGTCACCAGCTATTCTATTAAATGCTATTAAATCCGTAACATCTTTAGTGTTTCCGTTTTTATAATAATCTAGATATGATAATATTAATTCAATATCTGTTCTATCTAATGTTGTATATTTTCTAACTAAAGTATAAAAATCTATGTCTTCACAACCAGCAAAAATTGCATTCAAATAATTTTCAGCCTCTGCATCACTAATATCTTTTATTAAAAGATTTAATATACTTGGGTGGTCTACAACTACTTTAAATGATACTGTTCCTGATCGCTCAGTATCTTTGTATGTATATATTGGTTCTGGTCTACCTAAAAATTTATTAGAATCCCAGTTTGCAGTATTAACCTCATTAACTTTTAAATCATATGGGGGAAACCACATAACTCTACCACCATTCGCCCCTCTTTCACAGATTGGTAAATCCTCAACAGTGAAACCAGGCTTATTGGATGTTTTCCAAGAAAGGTTTTCAATAGAAAACATATATTTTTTTGCTTTACCAGTTAATGGATCTGCGGTAATTTGTTCGATATTTGTTGAGTTTTTAAAATCTCTATCTCCATTAGAAATAGGGGCAATATTTAAATTCCAAGGTGTTGATATTACGCTATCCTTAACACCTCTTATCAATCCAGTTCTTTTCATTGTGTCAGAATAGTTCATATAAGCCCTATCCTTTGTCCAAACTCTACAATATTCTGTACCGTCTTCTTTTCCTGTTATCTTGTTTACATATTTTATTGCAGAACCTCTTGAAATAAAACTATTACCTTCTTTAAAGATTCTACTAGTTTGGTCAATTACATTTCCAACATGAGATCTTGAAAGCGCACCATCCAATGGCATTGAGTTTAATAACTCTTGTGTTTTTGCTAAAATAGAATCTTGTCTAAATTCATTTCTAGTTGACACACTTTCTTCGAACTTAGATCTTTCAGATTCAAATTCTAAATTATGTTCTCCAAGTTTATTTCTTGAATTTTTACTATACCAAGTTAACTTCCCAGATATTTGTCCACCTTCTGAAATATTTTTTTGATTTGAAAATACATCACTTGCAACTGAATCAAATTTATAAGAAAGATAATATGGGCTTAATACCTTATTATCATTAAAGTCTTGTAAAATATTTAAAACATTTTCACCTCTATCATCTCCAATATACGCATTACCTCTTGGTGCTTCTACACCAACTAAATTTTTTATTCCTTGAGCAATAGCATTTGGAAAATTAAACAATTTACTTGATTGTTGTGATCTAGCAACTGTTGTATAATCTGGTTTATATGTTGAATATGATAAATTATCGTGTAGGATATCTTTTTGTCCGGACCCCATATATTCATACATGATGTCAGATGGTTTGCTAGATCTCTTTGGTCTTCTTTGTATACCAATTAAAGAACCTATTGCACCAGTAACATCTTGTAAAAATGCTCCAACAGCTGTTTTGGGTTCTGGTCTATAATTTATTGGATTAGCCGGATCGCTTAAATATTGTCCAGGAATTTCAGAAAATGGAAATTCTACTCCAGCAACAGTTTGAACAAAATCAACAATCTTACCTGGAATAGATTTTGCAACAGTTACCTTATAGTTTTTTTCAACTAAATTTTCTTTACCTCTGATGATATTGATTGCTGTTGCAGTATTTCCATTAATAGCATCTAATACCCTTAGTCTACCTAATGTTGCTGTTTGTAAATTTTGTCTAATTCTAGATTGTACTGGGCCGTCTGGGCTATCTTTCAAATATCTATTTGAAAACTGAGCTAATTTTGATTCAAATTCATAATTTTCTGAATTTAATGCCCCAATAAGACTTCTACCTAAAACATCCTGTATTTGAAAATATGGGTATAATGCTAAATTACCAATTGCTGGTACTGTCTGAACATCTTCAATTATAACAAATTGTTTGTCGCTTTCTGGACCAAATCTATTGATTGCATATGTATCTTTTAGTAATGATGCTCTATCATATCTATCATTAACAACAACATCACCATTATTTTTATTGGCTAAATTGTTTAGATTTTGTACTGAATAGGAAGTTTTACTAAAGGTCTGAGGACCATTAGGTGCTTGTAGTGTTTTAGATATTAAAGCATCTCTAAAACTTTTTGTGCTATCAAAATTTAAATAATTTGGCATCCTATTCTTTTACTTAATAAATAGATAAAATAAAAAAATATTACGCAACAAACTCTTTCTTATTACCGAAAATGCTTTGTGCTAAATCTGATCTTAATCGTGGATTTTTATTTATTTCTGCAACAAATACCTCAGCCAATTCTGGGCTACTACTATTCAAATCAACTTTTACTGTTATACCCATCTCTCTTAAGAATTCTTTACCTTTATCTATTAGAGGTTCAGCAATTGGTTGTATTTCTCTTTTTAACCTCTCATACATTTCAGGTAAATTAATTTCATCTGGGGCATTTATAACCTTTTCTTTCGCATTTTGAAAAAACTCCAACATTTCTGGACTTATGTATTTTTCTATTTCTTTCTGAATTTGATCTGGGCTCATGTTAACTTGTTTTCCAATTTCATTCGTAAATGTGTTAAACATTTCAGCACCACTTTGAGTTGTTGGATTTAATTTCTCCATAATCTCAGAAGTTCTTTTTAGTCCATCATAGTAAGCTTGGCCAAGTGGGCCTTTCCTTTGCCCTTCCAATATTTGTAAATAAATTGCTGTAGCAACATTAAGTATTTTTGTTGTTTCATTGAATTGGTTTCTTGCGATATCTATTGGTTTTTCATTATCTGCGCTCTCTTGTAATTTTTGTAATAAAACTACTTGATCATCAGATAAATCACTTAAACTAACAAACCCATCTTGAATATTTGTTAACCCCATTTTATCGGTTATATTTTTTGGAATATCAAAACCAACTTTACCGTCCTTAATTGTTGCAATATTTGAAACAAATTCCTTTTGGTCTTCAGTTAAACTAGGAAACATGTCAAGCTCACTCATTGCTTCAAATTTAGCAGCACCTTTAACCGCCATGTTTGTTAATTCTCCCATTGATATGCCAAGTGCTTCTGCCATTGCTTTTGCTCTTCTCAAGTTAGCACCAGTAACTTCAAATCTACCTTGTTCTGCGTTATATGTCGCTAAACTTCTAGCGGCCCCAATAATACTTGTTTGTAAAGATTCAACGTTATTAGTTGCATCATACATTAGTTTAATGGGATCTGCTAAATCACCAACAGCACCTCCAACAACCTGTAAATTAGCTGATAAATTAATAGCTTTATCGGGATCAAATAAATCATCGGCAACTCTAAAAATTTCATCCATATTGATTTTTAAAGATTGCGCTTCTTGAACCATTTTACCTAACCCTTTTATACCATTTTGGAAACCGTATTTGTTTAAATTACCTATTTGTTTTACTAATTCTTCTGAAGTGGCTTTTGCACTTAATCCTAGAGCTACAGATCTTGAACCTATTTCTGTTATAGATTTTGCTGCACCATCTAAACCAATACCAACATTTCTAAAATTTTCAACATTTTCTAATATTTTTCCTGAACTTGTTGTAAACGCTAAAGATGCGACCATGGCATCAGAAATGGTTTGTTGATTATAAATTGACATTCTTTCCGAAGCCTTCATCATAGATTCTGAAGCTTCAAGAGTTTCATTCGTGGCAACACCATATTGTTGTGCGTCATACATCGCAAGTCTAATCGACTCGCCCATTCCTGTAGCAATAGCCCCAACATATCCACCAGCGCCCCTAGTTCTTTCAATAAGTTCTTTGTCAATAGTTGCAACATCTTTCAATATTGCCTCAGTACCCCTTAATAAGCCATCAAATATTCCAGAAGCGATTTTAAGAGGGTTGAGACTTGCACTGTTTTTTATTGCATCTATTATTTTTGTACCAGTATCAGTACTAATTCTACCTATTTTACCAACTTGTTGGTCTATAAATCCAGCTCCTAATGCCGCAGCAAGAGAACTTGATGAAGAAGACGAAGAAGATGAAGATGAGGACGTGGCGCTTCTACGAACTTCATTTAATGCTTGTTCATATCTATTAGCCGCTTGAGTTGCATCGCCAGGCTCAACACCTAGCGTTCTGGTTAAATAGTCGTAAAATTGTGATTTAGAATCTGCCATTATATAATAGTATATCTAATAAATAGCTTTATCAACTATTTTCTATTAAAGCAGTTATAATGTTATTTCTTTCGTGAATTGGTAATATTAAAATATCCCTATATGTAAACCCCTTACTTAAAAGAAAAAGTATCGCATCTATTTGATGCTTTTTATATACCATAGAAGGGACGAAAAAATTCCACCCCAAAGTCAACCATTACTGGGACTTTTTCTCCTGACGGGGCGATTACATCAACTATTAGGTCTAAACCTGGTTTATTTTGAGATACAAATTTTTTAAATTCTTGAGAATCTTTAATTGGTAAATTTTGAATAAACTGATATATCGCCATTTGGTCCCTCTGGCCATCAACAGACTTAATCATCATTTCAAGTCTTTTTGTGTTTATTGGTATAACAGCATTTGTTCCAGATTCTTTAATACTTTGTAATTCTTTTTCTTGTGTATTTGTTAAAAATTTAAATGTCACATTTTTTTTAGTAATAGGTAACAAAAAAGTATATTCACCATTTGAGTCTTTTTCTAACTTGAAGTCTTTAACCTTCAATACAGATAAATCTAATTGGGCATCGAATTGTTTTTTAGTTACTGGATCTGTTAAGCTTACAGTATATTCACTACCAAATGCTGTATTTCTTAAAAATATTAAAATAGCTTGCTTATCCTCTTCAACCAAATCATCTAAAGAAATTTCTTTATCTAAGATTTTTCTTCTTAATAGTTCTTCAATAACTGTTTCAGATTGAATCAAATTTGGAGACATTAAGATATTTTCATCAGCAGCGGTTAGGTACGCTACTCTTAATGATTTTTTTCCATTTGAATAATGTATTCCCTGAGAAGGTAGCTGAACGACATCGTATGATATTGTTGGGTCAAAATTGTCCATGTTGTATAATTTGTTTTATAAAATATAAGTATAATTTATTTAAAAATCAATAAAACATTGTTCCACGTGGAAACATGGTTATAACTAATTGAAAATCAATTAAATAAAAAACCCACCTCTTAGAAAGAGATGGGTTGGTAAAAAATATAAATTTAAAAAATTAATAAACTTGAATACATCTATCCATTCTTAATGAAGCATCAATTGAAGCTAAAGCATCTTCAGAATAGTTCAATTCACCAAAGTTTAAGCTACTTAAGAAACAACCTTCTAAAATCCACTTTTCAACCACAACTCCGGTTGGGTCTAACATTTCAAGTTCTACGTTTTTCTTATATCCAGCTGCATAACCCATTCTACCTGTTACAGATTCAGCATGTAAACGGAACCATTCCATCAATGCTTGCGAAGCAGATGGACCAATTGGGTCTTTAAATGTAACTTTGATCTCTTCCCAAGTAAATCTACCAGCAACATAGGTTGACGTGTTTAAAAACGGAATTTCTGTTGCATTGATTTTAGCACTTGGTCTAGAGGTAGATGTTACATACCACTCATTGATACCCAAAGAAGACGGGAATCTAAGTATAAATCTATTTTTTCTTTTCGGTTCATATGGAACCGGCATTTTCATTAGTAAATCTGCCATTGTATTTGAATTATGTTTTTTCTTTTATTCTCTTTATAAATATTGTCAAATATTTTTTTTAATTATTTGACTTTGTCATTTTTTTTCCTTAGCTTTTTGCAAGTAGTATACTAGTTTACTAAAATACTAAATAACTAATCTACTAAAATACTAAATTTCTAATATACTAATTAACTAAGTTCTAATATTCTAATTACAAATTTTTATTTTGGGTGAGCTGTTTCCAACTCACCCTTTTTATTAAATATTTTCAAAAGAAGCTCCAGTTGGAGTTATGATAAACTCAACATCAATGAATTCTAATGCTCTTGTTGGTTTAACATAAATCTTACCTCTCAATGTGTTAGCATCGATGTCTTCTGGATCATTAGATACCGTTACACGGAAATCAAACAAACCTCTTTCTTTCTTTATTGATTCAAGAATTGGATTAACCAATCTTAAGAATTCTTGTCTTACTTGTTCATCGTTTTGTTCAAACAATAATCTCACAGCAACAGCAGAAATTAACTTTCTTGCTCTCAATAGCAATCTTCTTACGTTGATTCTATCAAGTGCTGATTCTCTAACTTGAAGTGTTTTATTACCCCAGATAATTGTACCTGTATCAGAGAATGTTGCAATTGGGTTAATTCTTGCTTTGTAAAGACTATCTCTTTCGTCCAAAGTAAGTTTCTTTTGTGCTTTGATAGCATTAACTAAACCTCTTGAATAACCTGCTGGAGCGAACCATGGATAAGAAACGTTATCTGTTAATGCAATATTTTTTAAAACTTCACCTGTTGGTGGTATGAAAAGTTGTGTTGCATTATCAGTATCTCTTACTTGAATCCAAGGCCAGTAAGTTGCTGAGTAGTTAGAATCAAACCCTAAATCTTCCAAACCTCCGATTGCCTCATCAGCTGTAGTGAAATTAGGAGAGTTGATCACATATAACGAGTCGGCTCTATCATTTTCAATAATATCAACTGCTTGTGTTACCAAAGAACTGTTGTTGTACCAATCAATACCTGGTGTTGCAAATAAGTTAATATCAACTGCTTCTGGATTAGCAAATGTTTCAATACCTGCTAAGTAAGCATAGTAATCTGAATTACCCACCTGTGCATTAAACACACCTGCGTTTACACCGGCAGTGTATGTTGTTTTACCAAAAATATAAGAATCACCATATGTTCTTGTATTTCTGTAAATATCCCAACCATCAAATCCGCCAAATACTGGCATTGTAAATTTACGGTTTGCAACTGTGTTCAATTTACCTTTATCAGTACCTTCTAAATTATATGCTGTTGTTTTATACAAATAGTTACCTGTTGATCCAGTAATCGTTGAAGCATTTGTCGATAAGTGGAATCCAAATGTCGCTTGTGATGCTCCAGTTCCTTTAAACTTCAACATATCTCTATCATATTCAAAATGATCACTTGTTGAAAAACCTAAAGTTACCTTTCTAACTTTATCACCGTTTGTTGTTACTGCAGCTCCGCTAGCAGCATAATATAATGTGTCTCCAGCATCATAGTATTTTGTTTTGAAGGTCACACCACCAATATTATTAGTTGTTGTAAATCCTTTAAAACCAGCAGGAACAGCGTCTGTTGGATGGTCTGAAGCCATAACCAACATAATATGTTTAGATCTTAATTCATATTCTCCATCAGATGTACCAACTTTTCTAGCGATATATCCAGGTACATCTGGATTCATTGAACATCTAGTAAATTTCTCTAATACAACTTGATTTTCATCAGTATCATTGAAATCTCTAACAATAAGATCAAATTCACCAGTTTCCAAATCAATATTTTGAATTGTAACTTTAACATTGAAGTTAGATGCTTCGCCATCTGATATTGTTAAAATATTAAATAAATCAGAAACAATACCACCTCTAACTTCAGAAACAACTGTTGAAGAAGCCGCAGTATCCCATTGAGTTGTGAAATTATCATCATCGTCAACAACAACTTCTGTGGTACTTAAACCTCTAATCAATCCTTGCTCAAATAAGTTTGCAACTAAATTAGGATATGCTTCATGAACATAAACTGGGAAAGCCAATTTATCTTTATCAAAAACATCACTACCAATAACTTTTGTTACATATTTTGTTGAGCTTGAATCTAATGAACAATTAAACGTTTTCACATTAGAATCAATATCAGTTACTGATAATGTAAAATCTGATAGTGGGTTTACATCAATTGATGTACCTGTAATTTGTACAGCTGTACTTCCCGTAACTCTTTGTGTTAAAACCTCAGAAGCATAAGAGCCTCTTGATCTTAAAGCTAATACAACCTTATCGGCATAATCCTGATTTAAAGATGCACTATATTTGAATCTTGTTACTGTAAATTCTGTAGTACCGGTTGAATACACAAACAAATATGAGTACACACCATCAATTGTTGAATCAGTTGCGCCTGTTTTTGTAAAATATGTATTGTACCAGTTTTTATTATTGTTTGATCCGATTGGTGACGAAAGTTGTGTACCCGTTAATGAACTGGTTGAACTGGTTGGAACTTGTCCAATTGTAAACCAGTTATTGTGACTATAGGTTCTTCCAGATATAAATGATACAACAGAAGTACCTTCTGTAGATGTCTTTCCTGTTAAATCAGAATAGAAATCGCCATTAGCCATATCTGTAGGATCAATTGTTCCACCTGTTGATGTTGGTGTTGCATTTAAATTTACTGATACCCCACCTAATGTTTTGATTCCATATGTGTTACCGGCCATATAGCCAGTTAAACCAAGTACTCTTGTTACGAACAATTGATTTGATTCTTGCAAATATGATTTTGCAACATATGGTAATTCATATTTAGGGTTACCAGCACCGTCTTTTGTTGGTGATGTACCTCCAAAATATGTTTTAAATTCGTCAAAGTTAGAAATTAGTATAGGTTCAAACGCTGGTCCTTTTAAAGTCTCGCCAACTAAACCAAGTGTCGTAACTCCAACACTCTGTGCCACGAATGATAAATCTTTCTCTGATGTATATACACCCGGAGAAACGAAAATTCTGTTTGAATTTGCCATTGATAAATGTTTGGTTAAAAATTTTTATTCTTATCAAATAAATATCTTTGTTTTTAGCAAAGATTTCCTCAATTTTTTGTATTTAGATAGTATTTTATCCTTTTTTATCTTTATTTATACTTTAGTATGGAAAACAATAACAAAAACATAAAAATCAGTGAAAAACATCATGAAATGTTAAAAAAGCACTGTGAAAAAAACGGATTAAAAATCTATAAATTTATTGAGAAGTTGATTGAAGCAAACTGCAAAATCAAAAAAACAGATTTATATGATGAAGATTAATATAGGTAAGTCACACCTATTTTAGAGTTTAATGCTGGCGCTGAAGATAATGTAATTTCCGCTTGACCAGAAACGTTAAACCCGACACCCTCTTCCTCAACAAGACCATTGATATCTAACGAAACGACGCTATCAATTGCGTTCATCGTTGTAAAAGCAAGAGTTGTCCCATTATAAACAAAGTTTTCTGTTGCAACTTGAACCGGTTTTCCGTAGTTATCTATAAAGACGCTATTTCTTCCCTTATAATAAGTTATAGTAATTATATCCCCCTCAAGTGGTGGTGTTGGGAATGTTATTTTTGATGTACCAGCAATATGGAAAAAGTCAATATCTCTCTCTTGCAACAAACCATTTATAGAAACATTAAACAAAATACCAATACTTTCACCAACACTAAACTGTGTCTGCATACCATCGGCAGTAAATGTTGCTACCGTTATATCAATTGTTTTATTAATATATTTTTTTTGATAATTTGTTCCTTTAGCAAACTCATTTAATAGGAAAAATCTACTAACAGCGGGTTTTACCTCAAATTCTTCCTGATCAATTAAAAATCCTAACATAGTAAACGAATAGTTTTGAGAATAAAATCTACGTCCATCCAATTGATCTATTGGAGAATTATCTTCAACCTTATCCATAATAATTGGTACATAATGCCCCTTTACTATTGTGTACGCCTGTCTTGATGCAAATTTCTGAAGTACAATTTTATTAAATCTATTTAATTCTCTAAGTTTAGTACAAACTATCGTCACGTCAAATGTAATGTCAACTGGTACAGGTTGTGGTATTTTATATATATCCGCCCCCATTTGTGTTCCGTTCCATGTTGCGACAGAAGCATAATGAAACTGTAATCTTTCGGGAATAGTTCTAATAATTGATGGATTTGTACCTGGTTGAACATCCGGTCTCCTAATCACACCAACAAATGGAACCTGTAAATTACCATCAGAATCTGAAAATTCCCAAGTATTCATTATCTGAGCCCATCTTTGTATTGTCAATATTTTTGGTATTATTGGTATTTTATTACCATCAGATACCACAACAAAATTTTTCTTAACAAAATCCAACATTCCTAGATCTAAATCATCATGCAAAACAGAATCGGGAAGATAGGTATCTGATTTTGTTATTTTTTCTAACAATTCCTGTCTTCTTTCAGTTAACTGTTTTCCTTTATAGATCTCTATATTGGTTTTTCTTTTAGGTATTGACATTATTTCTTAATATGATTATACATTATTTCTGATATATCCGTTATGTCTTTATAATTATTCTGTTTAAGTAGATTAATTATATGACTAATCATGTTTTTAAGGGTACTCAACGGCATATTTTTATATGGTTTAACTAAACTGGATGAATTTAATTTTATTTTATCGCCGTATAATGATTGTATTTGTCTGACTTTTCTAATACCAAATTCATCAGCAACATCTTCAACATCTTTTACAAATTTTGCGGCTTTATCTAGACTAATTTCACCAGTATATATTTTATACATCACATCAATACCATATTTTTTAAATTGATATTGATGGGCTATTTCATGAAAGAGAACAAATAAAAAAAATGAAAAATCGCTACGAAGTACATTATTATTAATTAACACTCTATCATGTAAAGAAACCCCCGCAGCCGGGTAATTGAAGTCCCTAAATTCAATTCTCTGGCAATTTGATTTTTTTATAAAATCTGAAATTTTTTCCATCGCATAAACAGAATCGGGATATACCTCACTAACCTTACTCATAAAGTCATCGAGACCTACTTGTTCCATCAGTAAATTATATTGATTTTCTTTTACTAATATTTTCATTTTATACCCCTCTAAATTCTTGATTTTGAGCAATAGCACAAGTTATTGTTCTGTAGTATGGTTTATGGCCAAATAAATTATGTTTATTATCAGACGTAACCTTACCGTCATTAGTTACTGTATAGTATCTAACTTTATCCTCAGATTCTGGATATCCAATATAATCACCATAACTTATGTCAATACCTAATTCTTGTAAATGTTTCAAATAAACAGAAAGAGTTAGATTACCTGGCTCAAGGTATCTTAACATACCGCCCTTATAACCACTATTTTTAGGTTCCTCAATTTTAACCAAAGCATTAAACTCAATTGGTGGGAAATATTTAATCTCATCTAAGCCAACCTCACCATAAACATCGTCTTTATCGGTCTTTTGTCTATCAACACGATAAAGTACTAGTTTCATATTAATATCACCATGAAGGTATTCTTGACCAACATTTATTTGAAAATCAAAGTCTTCCTGAGAGAAAAATTTACTTAATCTACTTATTGGTAGTTTATTATCCATAACAATAAATAGTTTAATTTATGTTTGGATTTAGTTATATTATAGATAATATGGAAACTAAAATACCCGAAATAGTTGCGAAAGAAATATTATTTTCATATTCTGGATCAAACAATCATTTGCTTGATTTAAAAAGAAAATTATTAGAAAACGACGTTTTTAACCTGACAAGGACTCAGGCTGATTATATTATAAAATATGAAAAAACCATTCCTAAAGTAGCTAGGAAACACGTTAAGATATTTGAATCTTTTGCTGAAAAGTTAAGTCAAGAAAAATTCTTACCAAGAATCCCAGAGGAAATTTGGGTTGAAAAGTTGCTTTGTGAAACAGATAAAGCATATCATATATGGGGTAAAGTTTTAGAACACGAAAAATTGCATTCTTTTTGGATACCAAAAATGGCTATTGTACAAGAAGAAAAAAAATTAAATCGCGAAATTGATTATTCTCCATACGATGTTAGACCACCAATGGAACACCAAAAAACGGCAATTGAAAAACTATTGGCAAACGATAGATTTATTTTAGCTGATGATATGGGTCTTGGTAAAACTACTGCCGCGGTTATTGCTGCTTTGGAAAGTGGCGCAAAAAAAATATTAATTGTATGCCCAGCATCTTTAAAAATAAACTGGGAAAGAGAAATTAAAAACTATACAAATAGAAGGATATTATTAATTGAAGGTAAAAAATGGGGATCAACGTTCGATTTTTATATCATCAATTATGATATTCTAAAAAACTTTCATACTACAGATAAATCTGAAGATAGTGAGGCATATAAATTAATAACAAATGAAAATTTTGATTTAGCCATAGTTGATGAAGCTCACTATATATCAAACTCAACCGCTCAAAGAACAAAGTTATTAAACGATATTCTAGATAAAATACCAAAGGTTTGGTTATTAACCGGAACACCAATGACATCTAGACCAATTAACTATTATAATTTATTGAATATTGTTGGTTCTCCATTGGCATTAAATTGGCAAAGTTATGTTAGAAGATATTGCGCTGGTTATCAATTTAAAGTAGGTACAAGAAAAGTTTGGAATACGAGTGGCGCATCTAATCTAGATGAATTAAGGGAAAAAACTAAAAATCTTGTTTTAAGAAGAATGAAAACGGATATATTAGATTTACCCGAAAAAATTATATCTCCGGTTTATCTTGAGTTAAAAAATACTTTTTATGATGATGAATTGGAAGATTTTATGAGGATAACCAAAGAAAACAGGCAAAATGAAAGTATTAGTGTTACTTTAAATAGATTGATGAAAATTAGACAATTAATCGCTATTGAAAAGGTTCCATACACTTGTGAGTTAATTGACAAATTCATTGAACAAGATAAGAAAGTAATTGTTTTTACTAATTTCACTGCAACGCTTGATGAAATTCATCAAAAATATAAAAAGAATTCAGTTGTATTAGATGGTAGAATGAGTAAAGAAAAAAGACAAGAAAGTGTTGACAAGTTTCAAAATAACGATAAAGTAAAAGTTTTTATTTCAAATATAATTGCAGGTGGTGTCGGAATTACGTTAACTGCAGCAGAAACTGTTATAATGAACGATCTTTCATTCGTCCCGGCCCATCATTCCCAAGCCGAAGATAGAGCATATCGTTATGGTCAAAAAAACAGCGTGCTTGTGTATTATCCTGTTTTTGAAAATACTATAGAAATGCAAATTTATAATATTTTACAAAAGAAAAAAGGAATTATCGACCAAGTTATGGGGGATGGAGAATTCGGAGATACCTTTGCTAAAGAATTACTGAAAGATTTGTTCTAATTTATGTATTTATTATATAAAGAAGAATTTAATGAGTACAGTAATTAGTGCTACGGAAAAAGACAAACTATATACCCAAGTTTTACATTTGCTTGGAATGCCCATTAGAGGCGTTGAATTGACTGAAGAACAAATGGATTCGTTTGTTGAAATGTCTATTAATGAATACGAACAATTAGTTAATGATTGGTTAATAGAGTCACAATGGTCAGCTCTTGTTGGTTTGGATGTAGATACTCAATCTTTAAGTAGGGCTTTTACAACTAGAAGTTTAGATTACGAAACACAATACTCACATGCATATTCTAAAATCGTTGGTTTACAAGCTGGAGGTAACTGGGAATTAAAAAAGGACTACATAACACTTAGCGGAGGTACTCAAATGTATCAAGTACCCGCTGGAAGAGAAATAAACGAACTTCTTTGGTTTACTAGAGCTGAATTAACAGACTCTATTGTAGATCCATTTATAGGTGGATTTGGTGGCTTAGGCGGTGTTGGATTTGGTGGTGTTGGTGGTTTTGCACAGGTCGGTGCTTCCGGCTCATATTTTATGTTACCGGCATTTGACCTTTTATTAAGAATGCAAGATAGAAATATTAAAAACCGTTTAATTGGTGGTGATTTAACATATAGAATAACAGCGGGCCCTAACGGAACAAAATACATTCACTTAGCAAATGTTCCTGGTGGTAAATTTGATTTTGGTTCAATTCAAAGTAATACTAGAGTTTGGTATTGGTACTATGACACAATGGATAGAGATACATGCTTAGATGAAAACAAAGACGTTGTAAAACTACCTTCTGATGTTATGACAGAACAACTTACTTGGGACGAATTAAATCGACCAGCCCAAAACTGGGTTAGAAAATATTTGACAAGTTACTGTAAAGAAACTCTGGGTAGAATTTATGGTAAATTCTCTGGTGATTTAAAAGTTCCCGATAGTGATGTTAAATTAGACTATACTTCATTATTAACCGAAGCAAAAGACGAAAGATTAAAACTGAACGAAGAATTAATGTTACGATTAGAAAGACTTCGTCCAGATAAAATGCTTGAGAGAAAGGGTAGTGAAGCAGAGAATTTAAACAAGGCTCTAAAATATAGAGCCATGCCAAATCCTTTTAATGTTATTTAATCTACCGGTATTGATGCATGAAATGCATAATCGTGTGCATTTCTTTCGATAGTGTCATCATCATCCACAGTATCCTTAACACTTTTTTCCTGGAATTTGACAACCTTTCGATTGTATTCAACCCAACTTTGGTCAACATGTTCGATACTGTCTTCAACATACATAAAGAACGGATCTTTATTAATTTTATTCCAAAAAATAACCTCACCGTCTGATAATGTCATAACTTCATCTAGGCTATCCTGCCCCTCAGCCTTTAGAGGATACCCTGAAACCAACTCACATTGTTTTTTTGTGAAATAAACTCTGTCTTTTGGATCTTCAATTAAAATATCTTCTCTAATTTCAGGATTAAAAACAACAAGAAGAGGTTCTATTCTTTTATTAAAAATACTAATATATCTAGAAGCATTATAATCTCCAGTCATATTTGGATTATCCATCAATTCTTTTTCAGTAATCATAAAAGAATTTATTTGAATGTATCCTGCTGGCATAGGTCTACCATATTCTTCCAAAAACTTCTCGTTTTGTTTTTTTGTTGGCTTTGTTACTTTTTGAACATCTCCATCAGTTTTTTTCTCACCATTATTAACATAATAGATTGTTTCGCCAAGTGTTGCTGGATAGTTATTTTTTAAAACCAATTCCATGTGTGCTTGCCTTGACATAGTCGCCCCAGACTTAGTAGTCTTCTGACAATGTTTTCTATATTCTTCAACACTTTGTTTAACTCTCGCTTTATTTGCTATTTTCTCTAATGGCATTTGTTTGTTGTAGATTTTTTCAATCGTATCATAATATAGATTTAGAAATTCTACACCATCACCATTAAGCAAATGAGTTAAACCCTCATCTAAAAAGTCAACAACATATGATTGTAACTTTTTTGATTTAATTGTATTCCCGGTTAGTTTAATTTTTTCTTTACCCTTTTTTATAAGCTTAATGATATAATTTTTTCTAGATATGTTAATACATGCGGGTGCTGTATAATCAATATCTAAACCCATCTCATTCCTCATAAAAATATCATTAAACTCTGCCGTATCAGCTTCAACACCAGAATACTCTTTACCAGATTCAACCATTTCATTATTACCAACACCGATATATTTGTGTGTTTCTATATCAGAAGGCATTTCAAAGTTTACGCCGTCCGTATCCATTACAAGAGGTTTATATCCTTTCTTCATAAAGAACATAATCATCATGCGTAAACATTGTCTTCCGGTACATGTAATGGTTTCGCCCATATTCATATCAGCCCATGGAAATACTTGTGGCGCTGATAATGATCCAAAATATGCGTTAATAAAAATCTTAATTGGTAATTGTTTACGATCGTACATTTCAGATTGTTGTGGATCTTTATCCTTTAACTCACCAGCCAATCTTTTATATAGAATACGAACATTTCTAAAATATTTTAACATTGATTTTTGAACACCCATGATATCACAATCTGGAAACACATCATAAACAAGTTGGATTGATGGATATAGTGAAGCGTAGTCAAACTTAACAATGTTTTTAGAGTAACCAACATTTAACAAACGAGACAATCCACCAGTTATTGATCTTTTTTCATCCTTTAATGGTATTGCAAGATTATTTTCATAACTCCATGCTAACATTAATACTTTCCAAAGAGTTGCGGTACCCATTGTTGCAATTCTTTCATATGTTGTTGGGATAACTTTTGATAACAAAAATGTTGATTGTGAGAAAGAATCATCAACAATCATTGTTTCATACAAGTCGTCGTCAAGATATTGTTCAACAATTTTTCTACCGGGCCATATTTCAAACTTTCCTGGATACTTTTCTAAAAGACCTTCAGTACCGGGCTCGCCAATTTTCTTATAGTTACCTGTTTTGGGATTAACGTAGTGACTTTCATTATCAAGATATATTTTTGATATGAACGCACCATCAACATAAACACGATTTGATTTTTCTTTTTCCAAATATTTTGTAATATACTTCAAACCCCAAGATTTAATCTCAGAGTTAATAGCCTGTGCTCGTCTAACAGCATGAGCAATATCGATAGTGCTAAATCCCCACATAACATATTGTGTATATGGTTCAACTTCATTAGCTAATTTCAAACTACCTTCTTTTACTTTTATTGGTTGGTTATTAAAAATTTTAGTTAATTCCCTAACATCAACACCAAGTATTTCAGCTCTTTTTAAAATAAAAGGTAAGTCAAAAGCAGCTGAGTTATATCCACCAATAATTGTAGGCTTTAGTTCTTTAATAATCTCAAAAAACTGTATAATACATTCTTTTTCACCATCTTCGCCAAAAGCATTTAAAAGTTTTCTATAACCTCGATTATCTTTAAGACCAATCAAAATTATTTTTTCTTTTTCTGGGTCTAAACCAGTTGTCTCAATATCATATACCAATCTGTGTATATCTGAATAATCCTCAAAACCTTTAAACAATCTTTTACCTTTTTGAATCAAGTATTGTTCTGCAATAGATAATATTTGAAACTGAGATTTAAATTTATCACCCCAAGGGTCTATACCACCTTCCTTAAAAAAAGAAATTAATTCGCGATATCCCTTTATACTCTTAACTAGATATTTTAATCCAGCTTCTAGTCTTTCATTACCACCGGTCTCCAGTTTTACTGAAACTATACCATATTCGGTCATTTTCTTTTTTTGTAGAGACTTACTACCGCCATAAAAATTAAAGTCTGTTAAGTCCCCAGCCCACAAAAACGGTACAAATGTATCTTCAATAAAATACTTTCCGTGTTCTGGGTCTTGAATAATCTTAAAAATTGTGTTTGATTTGTAATCGTATTCAATACCTACGATATACTTTTCTGGATCTGAACCATTTAGGAAGTTTTCTATAACTTCCTGAGAAATAACCTCTTGCATGTTTTTACTGTTTAAATTGACACATTAGCTTACCAGCAAGCTGGTAGTTAGCCTTTACTCAGTAAAAATAAGAAATTTTATGGAAATAAAAAAATTAAATAATATTGATATATAACTTTTCTTTTATTGGTAGAATAAGTTTTGTTGTTGGATTTGAATTAGTATCTAAAAATTGTACAATAACCTTACCCTCATATTTTCCAGATATTTGAGTTTGAGCCTCAGTAAATCTATATGTTATATAATATTCTAATGTTGTTTGATCATATTTTTTAGTTCTTGTCGTTAACAAACATTCACCATTTAAAATATGAGGTTCCCCTGTTTTGTGATCATACATTTCAAAGGTTATATCAGAATTTTCCAATAAATCATTAAACGAGGATTTATCGTTTTTTGCATCATCGATTAATTTCATTTTTAATATTGGGTCTGATGCCCCCTGTCTAATGTAAAATTCCATATTTTATAAATATTATGTTAATCTAATCATTACAAAACTACCACTTCTATAAAGACCCTGTAATGGGACACCCGCTGCGGAGGCTTCAATATCGTTGTTAAAACTTGACGTCACTTGTGATAATATAGTAAACCCATCTACTTTTAATTCGTCTTGAAGTTTAACACTACCACTAAACTCATATAGATAACCAGGTGTAACAGAGTTTGTGTTAAAAGAAATTTCACTACCAGTATGAACCGTTATTTGTGGATTCTCCCAACTATTATTTGCAAATAATTTTAATTCAGCTGGATGAGACGTTCCACCAACAGTTCCAACATATAAATCTTTACCAACATTTAGCAAATACGCATCATTTTCATACCCAACATATCCACCATTGTATGTACTTGAGTTAATACCCAGATTAACAAAATGAACAGTTTCATTTCCATTATCGGCTGTAACAACAATGTCACCACTCGCCAAACTACTAGAATTAGTGTTTGTAATATTAACTTGAGCGTAATATTCGTTATTAGCTTCAAAATGCGCAATATTAAAACTACCTGAATTTTTTACATGTAATTTTGGTGTATTTGGACCATTAGTTATTACGGGTTCCCCAATAACAACAGATCCAGAAATATACATACCTTCATTATTCCATATTCCATTAGTTATAATACTACCAGATACTCGTAAAGATCCTGTAAATCCATGGATATCATCTGAACTATTACCAAAATTAGATGAACCACTTATAGTTTCTGTAGTGATATTTGTTATTGATGAACTTAAAATATATTGTTGTGCCGTAATTGACCCACTAATTGTTAAGTTACCATTTATAACTTGACTTCCTGTGAATACATGTGACCCACTATCAACAAGCTTCTGTCTTAAATTTGACAAACTATGTTGGTACGTTATTCCTGAATAAACAACGGCTGTTAATCCACTTAAAGGTAAGTTTGATAAGGAACCGCTTGATAATTGTGATATTTTTTTTCCTGCCATTTATATAAATATTTTTAATAAATAATTACGTTATTGTCTTCGGTTAATCCGTATTCACTATCTTCTAATAAAATACCAGTAGAATAATAACCTATTAAATCATCCTCACAGTCTTGTCCACATATGAAAAAGTCGTATTGGTTTAGTCTAGTAATGAAATTATGTCTAACATGAACAAAATCTAACGGTTCTTCATAATATTTTATTGATTTTATATTAAAACAACAAACGCCATTATGTATATTACCCATTAAGCCAGTTCCACCACCCCAAGATTGTATAAATGGTTGACTACCTCTTTTAGATGGAACAATTTCTTCCCAATTTTCTAGTTTATATATTGGCCTACCATTTAAGTATATTTTAAGAGTACCAAGTCTTCTACTTTTCTCATCCGCCCATTTTTTATTTAACTCTTCTATAGTTTCCGAATATGTTACCAGCTGTGTCGATGTAACTGCAGTTATTTCTGTGTCCTGATATGGATTAATTTTCCACCCAACTAAATCATTCCAGCCACCATCATTTTCAATATCACAGTCAGTGTACCTCTTGTATCTATCAAATACAATAGTAATATTAAAATCTTTTGTATCACCAGTAGTACACAATTGTGGTGTCTGACCAGACGCTATATAATATGATTCTCCATATCCTGAATTGGTTTGACAATATCCAGAATAATGATGAGCAACCCACTTTATTCTTCTATCTGATGTAAATTGAAAAGAAAGGTTATTATCGGCATATTCAGACGCATTCAGACTTCCTCTAGTCCCAAAGTAATAAAACACACCACCACTTGACCATGGTAAAGATTCTCTATTGAAAATAAAATCGAGAGTCCATCCTTTTTCAGTTCGCCTAGAAATATGGTTAGTACATCCAGTTAAAACTGGCTCCATAAACTGATAAGCCCACGGCTTGTTATTAAGTTTATTTGGAAATGGACAACAACTGGTTTCACTACCCAATCTTTCAACGCATTTTAAAACTTGGGCCGTAAATCCGGTTATTAATTCACTTTCTGAAGACACACCAAAATCAGTATCATAACTTTGGCTCTGATTATACCCCTGAATCGAGAAATAATGTGTTTCATCTGTTATTCCCGTATAAAAAAACACATTATCATTTAATATCTTATGTACAAATGTATTTGAAATATGATTAGTAAAATTAGTATAATTAACAGTTGCGGTTAAACCGGAATATATATAATCCGGATCATCAGCACTATAATCAATTTCATATAAAGTTATGGTATTTCTTCCACACGAAAAGTCTTCTAAATCTGTGTTTATTTTTAAAGAACTATAGGTTATCGGTGTAGATAAATCCAATACATCCGTATCAAAATCCGTCTCCACCTTTGTTATCTCATAGTCATAAAATTCAGACGAATCCAATTTAGCGTCCAATTTTGTACCAAAAAACTTTAAAATGTTCTGTGTATTCATATTTCTATAAATATCTTTCCCTCTGTTTGATATTTATATAAAAATATGATTCAATGAATAATTTTATTAAACAGGTTATAGAAGAAAAATTCGCATCAAAGGCTCAGCAAAGATATTTCTATGCTCAAGCTGGAAAAGGTGGTAAAAAGGGTAAAAAGTGGGCTAAATGGGCTAAAGAATTTTCAAGTAAAACCGATTTTGATCAAATACCTGATAAAATTGAAAATGAAGATGAAATTGAGGAAATTGTCGATGACAAGGGTAATATTAAAAGAGGTGAAATTCCTTTAAACTCAAAAAAATCTTCAATAGGCTCCAAAGAAAGAACTGAAAAGGTAGTTAAAAGTGGAGCTGGTGCAATGGGTGTACATGGCGTGCACGGAACTCATACAACTTTAAAGTATTGGGCTGAAAGTAAAGAGGTTAAAGAAATTGCAATGGGCGACTCATTGGGATATGATAAAAGTATGCGTCGAGATTTACCATATAAAAAGGCACTTAAATATTTTACAACTGAACTTGGTTTACCCGAAGATGAAGCTAAAGAAAGATTAGAAACTATGGGTTATATCCCCGGAGAAGAGGATGTTGTTAGATTAGTTGAAAACCCAAATCAATTTGTTAGTGATTATTTAGAAAGCGTTTTAGTTAAAAAGTCCAAAGAAAATGAAATTATGGATAATAAAAATAAAAATGTTAATCCAATAATTTTAAAACAAATACAATCTTTGAAAAAAAGTGCAGAAAAAAATAATATGTCATTAGATGAAATTATAAATCAATTAAAAGGTGAATAGTCAACTTAAAGATAATGTTTACAATGTTCCAAATGACATATTAGAGAAAATCAGTTCGACTCTTTCTAATGTGAGTGACGGATCTATGCACGGGGTACAAAGAGCAAAAACATTGTGTTCAGAAAAAAAAGTAACATATGGCCAATTAAAAAGAATTATTCACGATATGTCTACTATAGATAAGGATAATGACAAATTAAGATATGAATTATACGGTGGTGAATTAATGGAGAAATGGGCTAAATCATTTTTAGATCAACAAAGATCTCATTTGAAAAATAAAAAAATGGCTAGCCACAAGATCAATAATAATACCGGGATAAACGGTATAAGAAAAAATCCTTTTATAAAAAACCACGAAAAAAGGGATACAACCAAAATACCAACCAATTTTTTAAAGAGTAATTCAGATGAAACATCCGTTTCACCAATTATGTCTCTAGGAATTTTTGAAGAAATTAAAAGAATAAAAAAAATAATAAATTATTAAGATGGCAACACAATTAGAATTAATCGCCGAGAAAGAAAGACAAATGCATTTAGCTAGAAACTCATATGCATCTGATTCTAGTTACGCAACAACACACCCTAACGCATTATCAGATGGTGATGAAAAGGGTAAGGGTGAAAACGATGGAAAGATCGGTTCTTCTGAAGATATACAAGCAAGACTTAATAATCTTGTTAAAAACTCATATTCAACAAAAAATGAATATGGTAACACAAATATTAATGCGTTATCAGATGGTGATGAAAAAGGAAAGGGCGAATTAAATAACTCTATTGGGTCAAAAACAGACATTAATACTAGACAAGAATTACTTTCTAAAAATTTATATAATAGTAGAAAGGGTTATTCAAGCATTCATCAAAATGCGTTATCAGATGGCGATGAAAGAGGTAAGGGTGAAAACAATAATAAAATTGGATCAGCCACGGATATTAATATGAGAACAGAACTACTTGCTAAAAACGCATATAGCAATGGTAAAGGATATTCTAGTGGACATCCTAATGCATTATCAGATGGTGATGAAAAGGGTAAAGGGGAAAATGATAAAAAAATAGGTTCTTTAACCGACATCAACACAAGAACAGAATCTGTTTCAAGAAATTATTATGGAGAAAATAGAAGATACCCAGATATAACACAAATATGAAATTAGAAGAAATTATTGAAGAACAAAATCAGGGACTTTTAAAAACAACAAAGAATAAACCATTGGTGGATGCTATTGTTAATAGACATCCTATTACATTTTATTATAGTGGACCAAGAAAACCAAAAAAGAAAAGTGTAAAAGCTGGTTATAGAGTTAAGGCCGAACCAGTTGCGCTTGGTGCGCACAAAACCACCGGAAACTTATTAGTTAGAGCGTATATCGATGACCCATCTGTTTCAAAAAGAGGAACTCCGGGTAAAGTCGGTAAAGAAAAATCTAACTACGGATGGAGAACATTTTTAGCTTCTAGAATGTCAAATGTTCAAGTTGTTAAAGATGAGACGTTCAATACAATCAGAGAAAAATATAACGGTGGTGGTGATGATAAATCAATGAGTGTTACTTATGTTAGCACAGATTTTTCACAAACTCCACCAAAACCAAAGATTGGAGATACAAAAAAAGTAGAGCCAACAGCAAAGCCTTCCGAACCTACAGTTTCAACAAAACCCTCAGAGCCAACAATAACAAAACAAACAAGAGATGTTGATGCTGAACTTAAAAAATTTGACACAGAACTAGAACAAATAGAAAAAGATATTAAACAAAGTCTAGAGAACTATAAAAAGTATAAAAATAGTCAAGACGAAATAAAATATGTTAATCAATTAAAGGACTTAAATAAGAAGAAAGATGAGCTCTTAACAAGAATAGCAAACACCATTAGTGATATTGGTAAAAATGTTGGTTCTGATGATAAATCTAAAATAAATAAATTTACAAATAGAGTATCAACAAAAAAGAAAGACTTAAATGTAATTGTCCCAACCCCATCAAGTAAGCCACCAAAATCTCCAAGCAAACCAGATGAACCAGAGGCAAAAGAAACATTACCAAGCGTAAAACCAAAAGAGAAACCAGAAAAAGATGCTGACACATATAATTTAAGTGAAGGCTTTATTAATAGGGTTAAAAAGCTTATTATTTATAATTAATATATTTATCATTATGTCACAACTATTAAACGGGCCAATCACCTCAAATGATTTAATGCAAAGATTAGCACAAGCTAAAAAGGTTATGAATAAAGTTGATTCAGGAAATTATGAGAAAGGTAATGTGAGTGAAAGCGCATTTTTAGTGCCACAAGAACCTGCTGAATACAAAGAGCAACAAGTTAAGCCTGTTTCTATAGATAAGATACAAAATTCAAAATTACCAGACGCAATAAAAAAAGCTATGATTGACAATCCTATACCTCAGATTTCTTTGAGCGAGAGTTTAGATATGGATTTTGTTAAAGGTGCTAAAAAACTTATGGAAAGAGAAGGTCTATCAAAACCAACAATTCAACAAAAAAATTCTGGTACCGTTACAAATCCAAATATAGATATGAACGCTATTGCAACTTTGATTGAAAATACTGTTCGCAAAGTTATGGATGAGAAACTAAATCAAATACTTACTGCACAACAAACAGCAAGTATTAATGAAAATTTAGTTTTAAAAGTAGGTGATTCTATTTTTAAAGGTAAAATAACTGGCGTAAATAAAGCCAAATAACCCTTTCTATTTAATTATTTTTTTCGTATTATTTTGACATAACATTATAATTATGTCAAAATTAAAAGTTTTAGCTGTACCATCCGACAATCACGGAGTTGGTAAATATAGAATCCTAGATCCATATAAGTTTATTGGTAATCATTTTTCAGAAGATATTCACGTAGATATTGTTTTTACGGTGGAAGATAATGATGAAATCTTCAATGATTATGATATCGTTGTTTTTCATAGTTTTATACACAAATTACCTGTTGAAAGAAATTTAGAAAGAATTTCCTGGTTAAGAAATAAAGGTATTAAAGTAGTGATGGATATTGATGATTATTGGAATGTTGATCAAAGACATCCAATGTTTAGTCAAATAAAAGCAAATAAAGTACCTGAATCAAAAATTAGATTATTAAAATCTGTTGATTATATTACGTGTACCACTGAATTATTTGCAAAAGAAATTAGAAATAAATTAAACTTAAAGAACGTAATTGTATTTCCAAATGCGGTTGAT
>Ga0315903_10002036_pt1 | contig 30409 bp, 23 predicted proteins | sample LakEriMetagenome_7_FD_203524 | JGI IMG/M metagenome (GOLD analysis project Ga0315903, IMG submission 203524) | Freshwater fungal communities from buoy surface, Lake Erie, Ohio, United States - Buoy 2 MA119 | ecosystem: Environmental > Aquatic > Freshwater > Lake | place: USA: Lake Erie, Ohio... | reverse complement strand
CCGCCGCACTCGACCTCAGGGAGGAAATCCTCGCCCTCAAGAAGGAACGCAACGCCGTCATCCTCGCCCATAACTATCAGACCGGCGACATCCAGGACGTGGCGGACTATGTGGGCGACTCGCTCGGCCTCGCCTATCACGCGAAGGAAACCAACGCCGACGTCATCGTTTTCTGCGGCGTCCACTTCATGGCGGAAACCGCGAAGATCGTGAACCCTAACAAGATTGTTGTTCTTCCCGACAAGGACGCCGGTTGCTCGCTCGAACAATCGTGTCCCGCGGAACAACTGGAGGCCTTTCTCCAACAGAACAGGGAGAAGAACTATTATGTCATCGCTTATATCAACTGCTCCGGCGCGGTCAAAGCGCTCTGCGATGTCATCTGCACTTCCGGCAACGCCGTGAAGATCGTCAACCAGGCACCCGCCGACCGGCCGATTCTTTTCGTCCCGGATGAAAACCTCGGCGCATGGGTGATGGAACAAACCGGTCGCAAGATGGATCTGTGGAAGGGCAATTGTTATGTCCACGTCGAGTTCACCCGCGATTCGATCCAACGCATCAAGGACGAATACCCGGATGCCCTCGTCGTCGCTCACCCGGAATGCACCCAGGCCGTCCGCCTGCTTGCCGACGAGGTCTGCTCGACCGAGAAAATGGTTTCCTATTGCAAGAACGCGCCGGTCAAGAACCTCATCGTCGTCACCGAGAGCGGCATGCTCCACCGCCTGCGCCGCGAGTGCCCGGACAAGAACCTCATCCCCGGTCCCACCGACCGTTGCGCCTGCGCGGACTGCCGCTACATGAAGATGAACACGATGCAGAAACTCCGCGACTGCCTCGCCAACCTCGAACCCCGCGTCGAGATGGAGGAATCCCTCCGAGCCCGCGCCGAGGCCCCGCTGCTGCGCATGCTGGAGCAGTCGAGGTGAGGCATGGCGGCGGTTTTCAACCCCCACGCCGAAATTAAAAGTCGCTATTTTAGCCAGAAAAGGCTAATTTCCCGCCGATGGACAAAATATCGACTTTTATCCAGAAGAATCCGGTCGGCATCGCCCGTGAGATCGGCGCACGCCTCAAGCGCCGCCGCCTGTCCAAAGGCTGGACGCAGGAGGAACTGGCCAAGCGCTCGGGAGTGGCGCTTTCCACGCTGAAACTCCTCGAATCCAGCGGACGGGGTTCGATTCAGCGCCTCATCCGCGTGGCTGTCGCGCTCGGCGTGGACGGCGATTTCCGCGAGCTGTTTTCCCGCACGGACGTCATGGAATCCATCGAGGCGGTGAAACTCGCCGATCGCAAACGGGCACCGCACGCCAAACGGAAAGGAGCCGGCGATGGAACTTGAAGTCCGTTGGTCCGGAAAAAATCCCCGCCCTGTTGGCAGGCTCCATCAGAACGAGCGCGGGCAAATCCACTTCGAATACGATCCCGCATGGCGATCGGGCGCGCTGGAACTTTCGCCGTTCCATTTGCCGAACTCCACGACCGGAGCCGTCACCACGCCCACCCCCGGCTTCGGCGAACTGCACGGGCTGTTTCAGGACGCTCTTCCCGACTGGTGGGGCGAACGCCTGATGCGGCGCTATTTTGAAAAGGCCGGGATCCCATGGAACCGCGTCACAGCACTGCGCAAGCTCTCCTGCCAGGGCGACAGGAAAATGGGTGCGCTGTCATTCCTGCCGGCCATGGATGAGGCGGATTTCAACGATTCACTGGTCGCGGAATTCGGCGCTCTGGTCGAGGCGGCCCGCGAAGCCATGCGTGGGGAAACCGTCGAGATTCTAGCAGCGTTGATGAAAGGCGGCATCTCACCGGGCGGAGCACAACCCAAGGCCCTGCTGGCGATTTCCGATGATTCCTCGGAAATCCGGCTCGATGATCCCGCGCCTGCAGGTTTCGGCGCTTGGTTGGTGAAGTTCGATATCGATCCCACGCTCCAGAACGGACGAATCGAGGCGGCGTATGCGGACATGGCGCGCGACGCGGGCCTCGATGTTCCGGAAACCCGTTTGTTGGAAACCGGAGGAGCCGCCCATTTCCTCAGCCGACGGTTCGACCGCACGGCACAGGGCGAGCGCCTGCATTTGCACTCCTACTCCGGTCTTACCCATACCCCGCTGCGCGACGGCTTGGAATACGGCGATCTCATCGATATTACCCGGATGCTCACGCGCGATCAGCGTGCCGTGGATGAGATCTTCCGCCGCGCGGCCTTCAACGTGCTGGCCGCCAACGACGACGACCACGGGCGCAACCATGCGTTTCTGATGGACCCGGAAGGAAACTGGATGCCCGCCCCCGCATACGATCTCACTCTGGCCACCAACCCGCTCGGTTCCGGCTTCCGTGCGGCAAGAGTGAATGGCCGCAGCATCGATGTCAGCCCCAGGGACCTCATGAGGCTGGGAAGCGAGCACGATGTCCGTTCTCCCGCACAAATCATCCAAGAGGTTCGCGATGCAGTCGCAGCCTGGCCGACACACGCCGCGCGATATGCCATCAATCGGGCGAACCTCGCCAACGTCGCCGCACAACACCGTATCTCAAGCTGATTGCACAAGCCCGGTCATGGAGGTCACATGGCTGGAATGGATTGCTGCCTTCATGCGTTTCCGATCATGCCTGCGACGCGGGTGCCCGGACAAAAACCTCAAATCCGGCCCCACCGACCGCTGCGCATGCGGGAGCGGTCGAGATGAGAACTCTCGCGGCGTGAACGTGTCTCTCACAGCAACGGTTCACAGAGCGCCTTGAGGTTCTCCCTCGGCGTGCCAGAAGGAATTTCACACCCGCCGTTGACCAGATAAGGCCAGCCGGCCTCGGCCCTGGCTTTCCGGACGGCACTGCGGATTTCATCCGGCGTGCCGTTCCGGATCACGGAAACCGGGTCCATGTTTCCCGCAAGCACCACTTTCGGCCCGACGGTCGCACGGACCGCCGCAAGGTCCACCAGGTGATCGACATCGAGCACATCCACGCCCAAGTCCGCGATTCCCGGAAGCAGGTGGGTGATGTTGCCACAGATATGCAGTTTGACCTTTCCGCCCATCGCATGAATCGCTTGAACGAGGCGCTTCTCACGCGGCTGGATCAATTCCTCGTAAATGTCGGGACCGACCTGGCTGGCGATGGCGTCTCCAATGCCGATGGTGTCGGCTCCCGCCTCAAGCTGCGCGCGGGCGAAGCGGATCGCCGTCTCGGCGCACAGGTCCATCAGTTCGCAGGCAAACGGTTCGTCATCCAGCAGGTCGATCAGGAACGGCGTGAGGTTCCGGAGGTCGGCAGCCTCCGCGGCCGGTCCCTCGACCCAACCGAGGATGGAATATTCGCCCTGATGGCGTTGGTGATAGAGAGCGGCGGCCATGACGCGGTCGCGCATGCGCTCCGAACCAAGGGGATCGGGCGTGGCAAGCACCGAAAGATCCTTGGTTCCTTCCAACGGATGGGTGCTGTGGGGCGGCCCGTTCTTCACATAAGTGATCTCCGCTCCGAAACCGTGGGTCTCGCGGTAGGGATCCGAGATGCAACTCAGTTGGTCGATGCCGAACTCCCGGGCACACGCCACATTCGCCTCGACGAGCACGCGGTGGTCGGAGGCGAACGCCGCGTAATCCGAACCGATGAATTCGGCGGCGAACTGCATCAGGATCGGCGTCCGCGCCGGGAAATCCACCGCCTTCCCATCCAAGGTGGCCATGTAGCGTTGGTATCCGTTCATCGGAATCGACCGCCATCTATCCCTTCATTCCTGCCACCACAAGCACGCCGCACGGGATCACCAAACAAACATACCAGATCACAAGACCGGCCGCGGGCGGATCGCTAGGCTGGCCCATCATGAGTGACATCCATCCCCTGGGCGCGGCGGTCATCGCCGGCAAACGCAAGGAAATCCCGGATCTCGTCGCCGCTTGCATCGGCGCTGGCGAGAGCGCGCAGTTCATCGTGGAAAACCGCCTGGTTCCGGCCATGGCGGTGGTCGGTGAGAAGTTCAAGAACAACGAGATCTTCGTTCCCGAGATGCTCATCGCCGCCCGAGCGATGAAGGAGGCGCTCAAGATCCTCGAACCGATGCTCGTCGAGGCCGGCGTGAAACCCGAGTTCAACGCCGTCATCGGCACCGTCGAGGGCGACCTCCACGACATCGGCAAGAACCTCGTCGCCATGATGTGGAAGGGCGCCAACATCGACGTCATCGACCTCGGAGTGAATGTGCCGCCCGCGAAGTTCGTCGAGGCCATCCGAGAGAACAATGCCAAGCTCGTCGGACTCTCGGCGCTGCTCACCACCACCATGCCCGCCATGCGGGAAACCGTCAAAGCCATCCGCGATGCCGGGCTCTCACCCAAGATCATGATCGGCGGCGCTCCCATCACCCACGAGTATGCCCTGGAAATCGGTGCCGACGGCTACGCATCGGACGCCGGCAGCGCGGTGGACGCCGCGATGGCCTTGTTGAAATCCTGATTTCCACCATGCACTACAAATCGCTCGCCATCGCCGATCCGGCGGAACTGATCTTCGGCCTCGCACCCCATCCCGTGACCACCCGCAGCGGCATGATCATCGGCGGCGGCACCGTCTATCCGGAACTCAATTTCACCCTGCCTCCGATGGCCATCGACGCCGGAACTTTCGATGAAGTCCGGCGCATCTACACCCAGATCATCGAGGGAGCGCTTCATCGGGCGGCCGATCTTGAGGTTCCCGGCGTGGTCATTGAGTTCGAAACTCTGCCACCGATGACCGAGTTTCCCCATTGGGGGCTCGATATTGCGAAAATCCTGCTAGATGGCATGGCTAGGGAAAAAGACCGCAGCGGTCTCAAGAGCGTCCTGCGCATGACGCCCAACGACAACCGCGAGTTCGAGCGGCCGCCACTCATGCGCCGCGGCCGCTATTGGGACGCCATGCTCGAACTGTTCGAAGGCTCCGCCGCCGCAGGTGCGGAACTGCTCAGCATCGAATCGGTGGGCGGCAAGGAGCTTCACGACGAGGCACTCGTCAATGGCGACCTCGCCGCCAGCATCTTCTCGCTTTGCATTCTCGGCGAGCGTGACATGCGTTTCCTCTGGACCCACCTCAAGGAAATCGCCGACCGTCACGGTGCCAAATGCGCCGGCGATACCGCCTGCGGTTTCGGCAACACCGCGATGGTCCTCGCCGAACAGAAAATGATCCCGCGCGTGTTCGCCGCCGTCGTCCGCGCCGTGACCGCCGTGCGCTCGCTCGTCGCCTACGAATGCGGCGCGGTGGGTCCGGGCAAGGATTGCGGCTATGAGAACCCGATCCTCAAGGCGATCACCGGATTTCCCATGGCCATGGAGGGAAAAACCTCCGCCTGCGCCCATCTCAGCCCGATGGGCAATCTATCAGCAGCCTGTTGCGACACCTGGTCCAACGAGTCCGTCCAGAACATCAAACTGCTCGGCGGCATGGCACCCACATGCTACATGGAACAGCTTGCCTATGACTGCCGCCTCATGAACACCGCCCGCTCCCACGGCAGCCAAGCCGCCGGGCAGCTCCAGCGCTGGCTCGTCGAATCCGACGCCGCAAGGGACCCGCAGGCATATATCATCTCGCCGGAATCGTCGGTGGAGCTCGCCCGCACGATTGTCGGCAGCGACTCTCATTATCACGCGGGTGTCGCGGTCGCCCACAAGGCGCTGGAGTTGTTGCGCTCCGCCCACGAAGATGGCAGGCTGCGCATCGCACCCAATGAGGTCATCTGGTTCGACACGCTTCAGGATGCCCTCGACGACATGCCGGAAAGCGAATCGGAATTCATCGGACAACAGCTCGCGCTTGCCGACCACAGCCGCTTCCTGCCTGAGGAATACGCGCTGGAGGGCTGATTTCCTAACTGTCGCAGTGGTCGAGGAGGATGCCGCGCAACGACTCCGGCGACATTCAGTCTCTTTTGTCGGGAGTGTAGGCCAGTGCCGTGTCGAACAGTGCGATCACGTTGTCCGGTGACACGTTGGCCTGGACATTGTGGATCGGCGCGCAAACGAAACCACTGCCCGGCGCGAGCACGGAGAGATTGCGCCAGGTCTCGGCCGCGACTTCCTCCGGGGTGCCGTGGGCGAAGGTGCCTTGTGCGTCGCAGGAGCCCCCCCAGAAGGCGATTTTCCCGCCGAAATCGCGCTTGAGCCGTTCAGGGTCCATGCCGGTGGCGGAGGTTTGCACCGGATTGAGGATATCCACTCCCATCTCGATGATCGAGGGCAGCAGGGGCACGATCGCGCCATCCGAGTGCAGCAGGACCTTCCATGATGTGTTCCCATGAATCCAATCCAAACCGCGCTTGTAGGCCGGCAGCAGGAGTTCGCGGAACATGGTCACCGAAAGAAAGGGCGCGTTCTGTGTGCCGAAGTCGTCGGCGATCTGGATCACCTGCACGCGCTCGCCGACAGCCGCATGGAAGCCACGCAGGTTCTCGATCCACGCATCCACGAGTTCCGCGTAGAGTTCCTCCACGTATTCCGGCTCGGAGGCGAAGGTCATCATCCATTCCTCGAATCCCCCCTGCCCGATGCCGTTGAACAATTCGTAGGGCGGACCGAACGCGGCGACGATCGCCTTGTCGGTGTTGTGGTAAAGCGCCTCGGCTTCGAAATGGTAGTGTTCGAGCGTGGCGGCATCCACACGCGGCGCGCGCCAGTGCGCCAGATCGGGATGCAGCGCGCCGGGATATTTCTCAAACCGGTCAAAGTAGAATCCGGTGCGCGGCATGGCGGCGATCACCTCGCCGTCGCGCCTGAGGACGAGGCCGCCCGTGCCGTCGGGTTCGGGGGAGAAAGCGCCCGGCACTTCCGCGCACAGGCCGTCGGGGAATCGCAACGGCTTCCAGTTTTCGTTGCGGATGCCGAAGGCCACGGCGGGACGGTTCAATCCCAGGCAATCCGCGCCGAAGCGTTCCGCCACCTCCTGTTCGATCTCGGCCAGCATCTGGTAAGTATCGAAGATGCGCGGCAGTCGCGCGTTGCCCAGGCCGAGCCGCTCGCGCAGCTTCACATAGGCCCATACGGAGATGCCGGACTGCCTTGTGCCACCGAAGTCAACCGGCACCCGATCCACGGGTTGATGCCGGATGGCGGCGATGATGCGCTCGCGCGAGGTCATGGCAATGCGGTTCGGATCACAAGCATTCCAGACTTTGCAACGCGCCGGAACCAGCCTCATCTGCACGCATTCCGCGGCAAAATCCGAGCATCGCTTGCTTCCCGCCGCTACTGATGATTCACCGTGTATTCTTCCAACAACCCGAGATAACACCGGTACTGTTCCAACGACACCCCAGGAGGCGTCTGGTGGTCCACGCTCGGGATGAATCCGCCGGATTTCATCAGCGGCACCAACCGCTCGAACTCCGCGCGCATGGCCTCCTCGCCCCGGTTCATGGTCATTTTGTCGAAATGACCGACGAAGAAGAAATCGGGATACTGCTGCCGGAGTTTCAAACCGTCCACGCCCGCCTGCCGTTCGAGGGGAAGGACTCCCCTCACGCCATTCTCCTGCAACCATGGCACCAGCATCGTCACGTCACCATCCGTATCCATGACCAACGGGATGCCATGTTCCTGCAGCCGCGGCACCAACCTGCGGTAATATGGCGCAACAAATTCATCGAACGTGCGCTTCGAAATCATCGGGCCGGAGTTATAGGACATGTCCTCGGCGATCGTCATGAACGCCGGCACGCAGACCTCCAGCATCTGGTCGAGCAGGCGGAAGTTGAACTCGAGCAGATCCCCGTTGATCCGGTGGAGCAATTCGGGCTCATCCTCGTAGGCATACATCATCTTCTCAAAGCCCATCAGCGTGCGGGGAAACCAGAAAAACCCCTCGATCGTCGCCCACACCACCGCCTCGCCCCGCCGCTGCCGCTCCGCCCATTCCGCCATGCCCCGGATCGAAGGCCCGTGATCGGGAAAAAGCTGCGGCCGCACCCGGAGATAGTCGTCCATGTTGGAGACCATACCCTCCACATGGTGCTGGGTCGCGGCGATGGTCGGATCGGTGGTGCTGAACCAGAACTGCTGGTAGGGATCGAGACCGAAATGACGGGCGATCTCGAACACCTGGCTGAATTGAAACTCCCGCGGCAATCCCTCGCCATGCCAGCGATCGATCGTCTTGTCCCACCACATCGCCCATTCCCAGCGCGGCAGGCGGTCCACCGGTTCAAAATCCATCACGGCTCGGAAGCGTTCGACGTGGTTCATGGCTTGCTGGCTGATACTACGAACGTCTCACCCGGTCATTTCCAAAAATCGACATTCCCTCCTGCGGCATCCCGCCGATGCAAGCGGGGTTTTTGCTTCCGAATCCCGGGACGATGTAGCAGGAAAGGGCGGACACTGCCATGACGCCCCGTATCGCACTGCTTGCCTGTAATGTTTTCGAGCGCGAGATCGCGCTGCTGGCAGGTGACGCGCCGCATATCGTCGAGACCCGGTTTTTCGAAATCGCCCTGCACGACCGTCCGGACGAAATGCGCGTGAAACTCCAGTCCGAACTGGATTCATTCGACGCCCGCGACGACATTGACGCGATCGTGCTCGCCTACGGTCTTTGCGGTCTCGGCACGGCGGGCTTGCGCGCCGGACGCCATCCCTTCGTGCTGCCGCGGGCGCACGATTGCATCACGGTTTTCCTCGGCAGCAAGGAACGATACGCCGCTCATCAGCGGACCTGCCCCACCTGTTATTACTATACTCCCGGATGGAACCGCGCGCGCCGGGTCCCGGGACCGGACAAACTGGCTGCCTTGCGCGAGGAGTTTTCCAAACAGTTCGACGAGGATGATGTGGAGTTCCTCATCGAGTCGGAAAAGGAGGGCTGGGCGATGCGCGACACCGCCACCTACATCGACCTCGGAACCGCCGATGCCGGGGAGGAGGCCACTTATGCGAAACGATGCGCCGATTCGCTCGGCTGGACGTTTGAGCGCATCCAGGGTGATCCGGCACTCCTTCGCGACTTGCTGTGGGGCAACTGGGATGACGCCCGCTTTCTCACCGTTTCCCCCGGGTCGATATCGGCGCATTCCCCGGACGAAACCATCCTCCGCCAGCTCAAACCGTGAGACGGCCCGGCATCATCATCGTCGAACCGGAGCAGGGCGGACGCCTGGAAATCCACAGCGCGGACGAAGCTGCGGCCCTATCCGGAATCCTCTCCGCGCACGAGTGCCCGCTCAACACGCGCTGCGGCGAACGCGGGCTATGCCGTGGCTGCGAGGTGGTTGTGAAACAGGGCTCGCTGGTCGTGGATCGCGCTGTCGTTAGCGCACCGGCCGCCGTCCGCGCCTGCCGCGCGCGCCTGCGCGGTCCGGTCACCATCGTCGTCCCACAGCGGTCTCGCATCGAACACAAGCCCCAGGTCGGCGAGACCTTTGAAATTGCCGTGCCTTACGCGCATGACCCATTGTTTCCGGCACACGGGACCCGCGATACCGGATTCGCCGTGGACATCGGCACCACCACCGTGGTCGTCCTGCTGGTGGATCTGGCAAACGGTGAAATCCTCTCCCGTGCCGGCGGCTTCAACGCCCAGATTCGTTTCGGCGACAACGTGCTGACCCGCATCGATGCCGGACGTTCGCCCGAAGCCGTCGCGGCGATGCAGGCGGCCGTCGTTTCCGAAACCCTGGCTCCACTCCTGCTCCAGGCTTGCGAAAGCGCGGGCCGTGGGCCGCACCGCATCGCCGGAGGCACCATCGCCGGGAATACGACCATGCTGCATCTCCTCGTGGGCGCAGATCCCACGCCCCTTGGCATCGCTCCCTTCACCGCGCGGTTTCTTGCTGGCAGAAAACTGACAACCGGGGAGATCGGCCTCGCGGTGGATGGCTTGCCAACGGACACACCGATCCAGATCCTGCCATCCATCGCGGCCTACATCGGCGCGGATATCACCGCCGGAGCGCTGGCCACCGGCATGATTTTCGATGAAGCGCCAAGCCTGTTGGTGGACATCGGCACCAACGGCGAGATCATCCTCCAGCACGGCGGCAGACTCACCGCCTGCGCCACTGCGGCGGGTCCGGCCTTCGAAGGCAGTGGCCTGAAATGCGGCACCCGCGCCCGCGAGGGTGCCATCAGCGATCTTATCCTGTCGCTCGATCCGTTTGACATCCGCGCAGAAGTGATCGGCGGCATTCCGCTTTCCCGCGCAAGCGGCATCTGCGGATCGGCCTACATCGACTTCCTCGCCACCGCCCGCGGGGCGGGCTTGTTAGGAAATGCCGGAAGGTTTGTTAACGCGACATGGGACGCCATCCCCGAAGCCCATCGCCAGTGCGATGACGACGGCCGCGCGCTCAGGCTTGGCAACAGCAATGGTCCCTTCATCAGCGAGGTGGACGTCGCACTGCTGCTCCAGGCCAAAGCAGCCATCGGCGCGGGCATCGAAACGTTGCTGGAAACCGCCGGTATCCGCGCGGATGAAATCTCGCAACTCTATCTGGCGGGCGGATTCGGCATGCACCTCGACGTGCCGCACGCCATCGCCTGCGGGCTGTTGCCAGGGTTCAAACCGGAGCAGGTCCGGGTGGTGGGCAACACCTCGCTGGCAGGCGCCCTGCTGGCGCTGATCGACCGGAATACACTCGATGAAATGGAAACCCTGCGCGAGCGGGTGGAGGTCATCGAATTGAATCTCGTCGCGGACTTCGAGGACCGCTACATCGAGCACCTGATGCTGCCATGAACGACTTCCCCGCCGTGCCACTGCTCGATCACCGGCCCTACGACCGGATCCGCGAATTCTATCTCTATCAGGAACCCACGCTGCTGGCCGCCATGCGCCGTGGCGACCGTAGTGAGGCGATGCGCATCATCAACCATGTGCTGGTTCACGTCTACAGCGCTGGCGAGGAACGCAGCGATCTGCTCAAGGGCTTGCTGCTCGAACTGGTGGTCATGATCTCCCGCGCCGCGATCGAGGCAGGTGCCATGCAGTCCGAGGTGCTCGGCACCAATTTCCAAATCCTCACCGAACTGGCCTCGATCGATGACGACGAACAACTCGCCGCCTGGTTGCGCAAGGCGTTCGAGCACCTTTTTTCCACCATCCAGCGGCAGGAAAGTTTCACTCCACCACTGCTCATTGGCAAGGCACTGGATTTCATGCGCGAAAACCTCCACCGCGAGATCACCCGCGACGAGACCGCCCGCCACGCCGGCATCTCGCCAAGCCACTTCTCGCACCTGCTCAAGGAGCGCACCGGCCGCTCGTTCACCGAACTGCTGCGCCAGTGCCGCGTCGATCTCGCCTGCGAACTGCTGCTCCACACCGAGGAAACCCTCGCCGCCATCGCCGACCGCTGCGGCTTCTGCGATCAAAGCTATTTCACCCGTGTCTTCCGCGATGTGAAGGGCCTTACACCGGGACAGTTCCGCGAGAAGGCAAAGCCATGACTACTGAGAGTTATGAATTGCTTTTGGCGGGCACTCCGAAGCCACATCTTTCGCACCGGCGGCCACGTCGCCGAAGTTCAATGTGCCCTTGCCGGACAGCGTGATGTTGCGGGTGACGAGCTTTCTCGGCTTCGCCACCACGGTCACACCGAGCAAGTCGCGCAGATTGGTGGCTAAATCACTCGTGCGGAGCGAGAATTTTCAGATAGCCGTCATAGGCGTAGAGACGGCCATATCTGGCACCGGTGGTTTCCTTGACGACCTCCATTTTTGCCAACTTGGCAAGTGATGCGGCAATGGTGGTCGGCGTAAGATCCGTAGCATGGGAAAGGGCGGCGATGGATGTGATCGGTTGTGCTTTCATTCGCTCATGGATGAGCAAGCACGAACTGGCGGAGCGCCCCATTTGCGAGATGCGGATTCTGTCCTTCTCGAAGAGTGCCAAGGCTTGTTGAATGTCCGATGCGGTCCTTTCCGCGATGTCGCGAACTCCCTGGAGAAAGAAATCGAGCCATGACTCCCAGTTTCCCTTGAGGCGCACTTCCTGAAGGAGTTCATAGTATCTCGGCCGGTGTTCCTTGAAAAACAAGGACAGGTGCAGAAGTGGATATTGCAAAACACGCTCCTCACGCAGAATCAGCGGAATCAACATTCGGCCGACGCGCCCGTTGCCATCGAGGAACGGGTGGATGGTTTCAAACTGCACATGGGCCAGTGCCGCCTTGATCAAGGGCGGAGTTTTCACCGGATCATCGTGCAGGAATTTTTCCAGTGCGCCCATGCAGTCCAGCACTTCATCGGCCGGTGGTGGCACGAACCTCGCGTTTCCGGGACGGCTGCCGCCGATCCAGTTCTGGCTTCGCCGGAATTGTCCCGGGCTTTGATCCTTGCCCCGTCCGCTGGCCAGCAACTTTTCGTGGGCCTCGCAGATCAGTCGCAGCGAGAGCGGAAATCCTCCGGTCATGCGTCGGTCGGCATGCTCATAGGCCGCCACGCAATCGGACACTTCGCGGACGTCTTCCACGGGGATGCCTGGTGCCGCCGTGATTTCGTAGGCAAGCAGATCGGACAACGAGGACTGGGTGCCTTCGATTTGTGAGGACGCGACCGCTTCCTTGCGAACGTAGGCGTAGAGGAATTGTTCCGGGGCGGGCAATAGGCTGACGATCCCATCAAGCCTTCCCAACGCCAGTTGGGCTTCGCCATGAAGTCGCTCCAGCGTCGAATCCATCACGATCGGAGGTCGCGGCGGTAGGGCATCGGGAACAAATGCCTTGAAAGGTTCGTCCCTCGTGGGAACGGTCACGTAGCGCCCTGTTTTGCGAGCTTTCACCTCCACAGGGTGCCTTAAGATTGGATTTTGGAAAGCGATAATTCCAACTTTACCACGAACTTGGAATTTGAAAGTCCGGAATTCCAAGTTCCCATCATTGGCGGCGATGTTTGAACTTTTGAGTAATAGATCAAAGCTGGCTTTACCTGCCGCGCGGATTTCAAACAAAACACCCCCTCCCGGTTTCCCGAGAGAGGGTGATGGATGCCACGAATTATTTCGAAGGCAACCATCCGGCATGCTGCGTAATGCCCGGTTGGGAACCATCTGATGCCTGCTTGCGCCGGGATCACTCTGTCTGCCCCTTCTCCGGCCGCTTCATCCCATGCTTGTCATAGAGCCGCTGCCAGTAGTCGTGCCAATAGGTGTCGTAGTAATCGAGGGCCGCCTCCTTGATCGGCCCGGCTTCGACCACCACCGGCGCCTGCGCGGGATCGTATCCCTTCAGGTGCTCCTTGCCCGCCCGTTCACGGGGTGAGACAAAACGCCATTCCTCCTCGCCCAAGACTTCCGCGCAAAGTCTGGCCAAGCCGGGGTCGTAAGCCTTGAGCTGCTCCCTGGTGTGGATGTGGTTGTGATCATGATCCATGGTGCGGTTCGTGTCGTACCAGCACTGCACACCCTCAGCCCAGTATTCGGCCCGGTTCGTCGATGCATAGCAGGGCTTCTGCCCGCCGAATACAATGAGCACCTCGTCCTTTCCGGTGACCTTCACATCGGAACCCGCCGGCTTTTTGTTTACGAGAATATCGCCACCCTCCAGGCACTTCTTGAGAAGTTCCACGGATTCATTCGGGAATGCCGCAGCCAGGGCGGCGAGCAGGCTCACCGGTTCCGCGCCCTCCACGCGCTTGAACCGCTGCGCAGCCAGCCCGTCCTTCCAAAGCCCGGCCGCCATCGCCGCCTCGTAGGTTTCCTTCATCCGCTTCTCAAGGTCCTCGTCGAAGCCGGGACGTTGGATGACATGGCCGAACTCATGAATGAGAATGCTTTCAATCTGCATTCCGCCTTCGTATTCCATGACATCCTCCTCCGCAAAGAGCACCGTCGAACGTCCATCGACCTTGGTCAGGAACCCGCGCTGCCGCCAATTGTAGAAGTTCAGCTCCTCTCCCGTCTTATCGGACACGAACTGGGGCACGTCCGAGGTGACTTCGTCATGCGCCACCAGGATGCAAAGCACCTTCGCGGCCCGGATCCGCTCCGCGACTTCCGGATTGATGCTGCCCATCATCTTCCCGAACAAATAGGCGGCCTCCAAATGAGTGTGGTCCGAGACCTTCCCCGAAGTCGCGATCAGGATGCCCTCCACCAGCGTCGCCTTCTTGAAGAACCCCGGATCCAAGCCATACTCCTTCGTCTGTTCTCCGCTCGGTGGCATGATCTCCTTACCCGGCGCCATCGAAACTCCCATGACAAGAACCAGGGCGGTGGACAGGGAACGGGCGGTCAGACTGCGAAAAACCTGGGGAATCATGCTCGCCTCTCTACCGTCTCCTCCCGGCCTTCCTTACAATTTCCACGGGACTTACCCATCCCGGTTACAAACCATCCTCCCGAGAAAGCAGCCGCCAAAGCGCTCTCGCCTTCTCCACTTCACCCCCATTCGAATGAGCTCCCGATCACACCGGGATCGGCCTCCCTCGCCTTGCCAATCAGGCTTCCAGACACCCGATCTCTTCACGACCGCGCCAAGCAACACCTCGGAGCAGTGGATGAAGGGGCGGCCCGGTTCTCCGCCGCGACAGCGGGTGCGGCGCAGAGAACGATCGCACAAACCCATAGGTTACACGAATGATGGGCTTGGGCCGGTTTCATCTGTGATGAAATTCAGAACAGTGCCGCGATGTCGGTCAGGTATCGGGCTTTGGCCGTCTCGTCCACGGAGGTCAGACCGGTGAATTCCACCCAACCGTTAGAGACGCCCACGCCGGCGCCGACCTGGCGGGCGAGGCGCATTTGATCTTGCCACATTCCCTGCCAATGCCACGCGCAGGGCCGCCACGGTTTGTCGCCCAGTGCTGCAAGATACCGCACTGGTTCCTGAGCGTAGAGCGAATGACCTAGCAGAGGGGCATAGGCGTGGTCGCCCACCTCGCCGTCGGCCCACAACACGAACGAAGACATCGAGCAGTCGCTGGTGAACACCGCGCGGTCGTCACCGTAGGAACGCACCAAGGTCCTTAGTTTCCGGTGCCAGTCGATCGCGGCGGCGGACATCGGCCCGGCACGGTCCGGATGATGGTCGTAGCCGATGCCGGCGAAGGTTTCATCGACGCAGATCGCGTCCGGTTGAAGCAGTTCCATGATCCATTCCGCCTGCTGCAGGAGGTGTTCGGTCCACTGCGGCGAGTTGAGGGACGCACGCCAGTTCCTGCCTGCGGTGTCCGGCCCCTGCCACGGGAAACGCACCTGTTGGCCCTTGGCGTCGACCAGCACGCTGTCGCGCAGCTTCTTGAATCCGGGACAGGCATCGTCTAGCAGCACCGGATGGATATAAACCCCCGCCTTGGCACCGGTGGCGCGGGTTGCCTTGATGCGGGCACGCATTTTGTCGAGGGACATGGCGGCGGGACCTTGTTTATCGCCTAACATCGCCTGCCAGGTCTTGCGGTCGGGATGAATGTAGTCACCGAGGTAGGGGTAGTATCCGTGTTGGGTGGCCAAACCCACGCGGAATTCGCGGAAGCGTGCCAAGTCGGCATCATAGCCACCGCCGCGCGGCTTGTTGTTTCCGTCGGCGGCGGACAGAAAGTCGTAGTAGTGGACCTTGAACTCGCGGGTCCAGGCGATGGGCGGGTGGTCTTCATGGTGTCCGAACCGGTGGAACGCCTTCCACGCCACGCCGGCGTCCCCGCGATGAACCATCAACCAGCAGCGCTGTTGCAGGGTTGCGCCAGCGGCGACAGTGACCACACGTCCGGCCTGCCAGACGGGCCGCCCATCGGCCGTGGTCCTGGCGCTGAACTTCACGGGCTGGTCGGAGGGAGTGAACAGGGCGATGCGCCAGTTCGTGGTGGGCGCATCCAACTCCACCACCGGTGCGAGTAACAAGGCCTTGGTTTCGCGTTCGTCCGGGTAGCTGGACATTGGCTCCAGATAGTGACATTGGAATTCCCCGGGACCGATGGATTGACGGCAATCCTTCAGGAATTCCTTTACTCCAAGCGCGGCGAACCGTTTGTCGCCATTCAACCCGGCCGCTGTGAGCGGGAGATAGACTTGTTGGGTCTGCGCCGCTGGATTGGGCTGGGCTGAAGTTGCGAAGACCGCCTCGATCTGCCGGGGGCGATCCGATTCGTTGCGGATGATCAAGGTTGCTTCCAACAGATCTTCGCCCAAGCCCGCGCCGGTGTCGCGGAGTTGATGCAGCAATTCCACCCGCAACGGTCCATGTTTTACAGTCGTCTGCCCCGGCCCCAGATGCGTTGCTTTTTCCGGTGCTTCGCTCCACAACCGGCACCGACCGTCCAGGAGTCCCGGCAACTCACCCGTCACCAGCGGCTCGCCATCACACACCACCAATGAATACAGGCTTGATGAACTTGCGCGTTTCCAACGGATGCCGGCCGCTGGCTGGGTGGCATCGGCAATCCGCTCCGCCGCGCGGGCTACGGTGGTGATGCTCACGCCGCTGGCGAGTCCCGCTTGAAGGATGAAGGTTCGTCGTTTCATGGCTTTGGTGTGTGAATGTAGAGTTTGCTTTCTGCGGGGGATTCTGAAAGAACCGTTGGCCGGACCGGCCTTCCTGTCGTCCTGTCCGCCGTAGCTTTAGCGAAGGAGGAAGCCTATGGCGAAGACTGGAGGGCGTGGATCGCTTCTTGGAGTGTTACTATTGGTGGCGATGATCCTTTCAAAGGATCGTGGGATTTTCCGGCAGGAAAGGGTGGGACATAAAGGATTGTCAGGGTTCCAGAACCGCGGAGCAGAGGATTGCCTTTCGATGTAACGGATTTATGGTGATTTCAGGCACGCTGGCGGGTTCCGGGGTTACCGGATAACTGATCCGGCGGATGCGGCGTCAGCAAACACGAGATGGAGTCCGGTATCCCTTGCTGGCCATCAAGGGATCCGATTGAAGAGCAAGGAGAATTCAACCTGTACAATTATTTCGTTTCCGACGCACTTTGGTATTTACGCCTTGAATTGGAAAAGCAACATGTGTGCATGAGCGGATCACACCAGCTGCGCAGAAACCAGTTTTATCAGAATTTGAATGCAGGCGAAGCGGTGATTTTATTCGCCGGGTCCGCCCCCAGGAGGTCTGCGGACGCGAGTTATCCGTTTTTCACCAACCGGAATTTCTATTATCTGACTGGAATACTCCAGGTCGGCAGCATCTTCATCGCGGTCAATAGGGATGGAAACATTGAGGAGACTCTTTTTATTCAGGATAAGGATCCGATGGTGGAGCGTTGGCATGGTTATCGCATTTCCCATCAGGAGGCCATTGAAGCATCTGGAATCAATAATATTTCTGATGTCAGGAAATTCGACGGGTTTCTCAATGGAATTCTGGATTCGGGATCGATTTCCGCGCTATGGTATGATTTCGACAAGTTCGATGAAGGACGCAGGGACGCACCACAGAACAAGCATAGCGAATCCGTTCAGTCAGCCCGTTCCACGATCACTTTGAAAAACGCCTATCCACTGATTTGCGAAGCCCGCACGATCAAGGATGCGGGTGAAATCGCGCAAATCCGCAATGCGATGAGTGTCACGCGTGATGGCATTCACGCGATGATGAAAGCGGCAAAACCGGGAATGTATGAATATCAGCTTGAAGGTGTTTTCAACAAGGTCTTGGCAGACGCGGGAGTGCGCGAACCGGCTTTCGCCAACATCGTTTCCTCAGGCCGTAACAATTTTTACATTCATTACGAAGAACCAAGGGGAATGCTTGGCGATGGAGATTTGATTCTAACGGATGTCGGAGCCAGGATAAACCAATATGTCAGCGACATCTCCCGCGCCTTTCCAGTGGATGGGAAATTCACGCCTGAACAAAGGGAAATCTATTCGATTGCACTCAAGGTAAACAAAGAGCTCATGGGCTTGCTCGTTCCCGGCGGGATTTCTTTTGAACAAATCGAGGCGCATGCGCGCCGTAGAGTCGGAGAGGAATTGGTTGCAGCCGGCCATCTTGGCAAGGACGAGGACGTCGGTAAATACTACTGGCATAAAGGCACCCATCACATCGGACTCGACGTGCATGACGTTGGTCCACCTGGCAATCCGATCGCGCCAGGCATGGTTTTCACCATCGATGTTGGGATCTACATGGAAGACAAGAACATCGGCTTCCGCGTTGAGGATAATGTATTGATCACAGAAACGGGATATGAACATCTCTCAGTTGAGATCGCACGTGAAATTGACGACATCGAGGCGATGATGAAGTGATTACACCAACACCTTCTGTCCGTCCGCGATCAGTTTCTCACGGGGTTTTTGATGCGGCTGCCAGGAGCCTGCTTTCTGCGGGAGGTCCCTGAAAGAGCCAATTGGCCGGACCGGCCTGCCTGTCGAAGCCTTCGGCGCACAGGTTGGTCAAACGATTCCGGGGCGGAATGGCCCTCATTCGACTCATGCTGATGTGGGCGAGACGCCCACACTCCTTGAGAGCCCCGGGGACGGTTGAACCGCCGCCTGCGGGGAGACTCAATACTCGTCGACAGAAGACAGAAGACGAAGAGGGCTTCGGCGGCGGAACTGGACTGAACAGCGATGCAGACGAGCTTTTCCGCGACCGGGCGAGCGGGTAGGAAGCTCGAACGACATGTCGGCATTCTTTGGCGATCATCCAGTTCGGACTCGCATCCTTCGTGATTTCACCCCATCAATCCGACAGCACTCCTGCCCGACCCCATCCCGATCCGCCCATGCGCCCGCAAGATGACCTCAGCCCCAAGGATGTGCGGCGGAACTTCCTGTGTCTGGTCTGGATGGGCTCGGTGTTCGCCCTTGGTTGGTCGGAAGTGACGATGGTTTTGCAACCGATGCTGGTGCACTTCGGCGCGAGCAACCAGCAGATCGGCATGGTGCAGGCGGTGCTCATCTGGACCCTGCCGGGCATGTTCCTCTCGCCATGGATCACGCGGCGCTTCCGCTACAAGAAAACCTATCTGTTTGTGGTCGATACCCTGTATCTGCTGCCACTCGGGTTGGTTGGAGCCGCCGTGTGGTGGGGCGTTTCCGGCAGCAATCAGGCCATGGTCGTTTTCATCGTCTGGATGATGCTGGCCGGGCAGGTCGCCGCGGGTTTCGGCGGTTTGCCAAACCAGGAGTTTTACACATCCTGCATCCCGATGCGGTTGCGCGGCCGTCTGGCGGGGGTTTCCGCATCGTTGGGTGGCTTGCTCGGACTGTGTGCCGCTCCCCTGGCGGCGTGGATTCTCGGGGCGCTGCCAAAACCACAGGGCTTCGGAGCGGTGCTGGTTCTGGCCTGGTTGCTTTGCCAATTGGCGGACTCCGCGGTATTGTTTGCCAAGGAACCACCCACGCCGGTTGAGGCCTCCCCAAAACCATGGGGAAGGGAAATGTGGCGGGCTTTCCTGCGTGACCGGCGCTTCCTGCGGGTCACTCTCGCGGCGTGTCTGGCATCTCCCCTGCTCGGGCAGTTGGCGGTGTTTTCAAGCGTGTTCGCGTTTCGAGATCTCGGATTCGAGGCGCAGATGGGAGCCTGGTTGGTGGCGGTGGCATCGGGAAGCAGGCTGGCACTGAGTCCGGCGGCGGGCTGGCTGACCGACCGCTGGGGTGCGCGTCCGTCGCTGCTGTTGTGGACGGCCTGCGGCGCTTTGGGGTTCGCGGTGCTGGCGGTTTTCCCGGGAGTTGCGAGCGTGTTTTTTGCCACGGGCCTCGCCGCAGTGAGTTACAGCGGCTTTTCCGGTGCCTTGAACGCCCTAACATCCGGCATCCCCTCTCCGGAGAACCGGGCCGGGCACTTCACTCTGTTAGGATTCTGTATGATCGTGATGGGATCCGTGGTTCCCCTGCTGGTCGGCGGCATGTTCGACCGCATCTCCTATCGCGCCGGATTCGCGGTGCTCGCGGGAGCGAGCGCCCTGATTGCCCTGTTTTGCACCTGGTGGCTTCGAGACCTCAGCCGCAGGGCGGATGACTATGCTTGAGGATTGGTGGGCGTGATGCGAATCCACCGATGGCGGTTTCAGGAGATTCAACCACGAGCGGCCAAGCTGCGCGCGATGGCCGCGAGGTGCTCGGGCGTGGTGCCACAGCAACCGCCGACAATGTGCGCTCCCGCGTCCATCAGGCGCTCGGCGGTGGCAGCCATCTCCCCGGGTGTCGCAAGATAAAGCGTGCGGCCATTGACCTGTTGCGGCGCACCGGCATTCGGCTGGATGATGACCCGCGCGTTGCCCGCAGCGGCGGCGATTTCACGGCACAGGGAAACGTAGTCGTCGAGGTCTAGCGCGGAGCCGCAGTTGGCTCCGACGATTTTAGCCCCGGCGTCCACCGCGCGGCGGACAGCGACTTCCACCGTGGTTCCCATCATCGTCCTGAACTCGCCGTTCGCGGTCTTCTGAAACGCATAGGTGGCGACCACCGGGATTCCCGGATTGCAGGAAAGCGCTGCTTCGATGCCACACACCATCTCTGCCGGGTCGCTCATGGTTTCCACCAGAATCGCATCCGCGCCGCCTTCTAACAAAGCCTCGATTTGGTCCCGGAAGGCATCACGCACCTCGTCTTCGGTGAGGTCGCCGACGGGTTCGAGAAAATCGCCGCAAGGGCCCACGTCGCCAAGCACCCAGGCATCATCGCCCGCCACGGCCCGTGCCACCCTTGCGGCGGCAAGGTTGAGTTCCCGCACATCGGCAGCGCGTCCGTGGCCATCAAGCACGAAGCGTGAGCCGCCAAAGGAGTTGGTGGTGATCAGACGCGATCCAGCACCTCGGTAGGCGTCATGGATCGCTTTCACGTCCTCCGGGCGGTCGATGTTCCATGCCATGCCGCAGGCTCCGCTGGTCATGCCACGGGCCATCAGCAGCGTCCCCATCGCGCCGTCACAGCAGACCGGGCGCACCGCGAGTTCCTCCATCAGATTCCTTGGATTCATCGGCTCCATGAATAACACGCCGCGCTCCGGGACAAGCAAGGATGCCCGGCATCGCACGAGATCACCAAACAATCACACCGAAGCACAAGAAAGCACCAGTCCCGATTCCAAACCCATACGTTCTTCTGCCTGGTGCTGATCCTGGTCGCCTGGCGGCTGGTGCCCGAGACCATGGGACGCTCGCCTTAGGAAATCGTCCGGAACTGGCGCAGTTAGGGCTCCAACACCGGTGGCCGCCGCTGCCACAGTTTCCGTCCTGATTGGCGAATTCGCGGTTCCAATCGCGGAGTCGTACGTCTAGGCTCCGCCCGCGATGACCGCCACCGACAAACTCCGCGCCGCCGTCCGGGACGTGGTCGATTTCCCGAAGCCGGGGATCGTCTTCAAGGACATCACGCCGATTCTCGCCGACGGGAAGCTCTTCCGGGAGTCCGTTTCGCTGCTCTGCGAAACCGCCGGCGGCGCGAAGATCGACAAGGTGGTCGGAATCGACGCGCGTGGCTTCATTTTCGCCTCCGCCGTGGCGGACCGCCTCGGGATCGGGTTCGTCCCTGTTAGAAAGAAGGGCAAGCTGCCGTGGAAAACCAGGCAGACCGCCTACGCGCTCGAATACGGCGAGTCCATCGTCGAACTCCACGAGGACGCCGTGAAACCGGGCGAGTCCGTGCTGCTGGTGGACGATCTGTTGGCCACCGGCGGCACTGCGGCTGCTGCGGTGAAACTGCTTGATGAACTCGGCGCGGATCTCGTCGGCATCTCGGTGTTGATCGAACTCTCGTTTCTCGCGGGTCGTACGAAACTGGTGCCTCATCCCGTGCATTCGATACTCAGTTACTGAATCATCTCAATCGCTCCGACGCTCATAGAGCGCCGCTACAGTCCCCTCATTTACCTCACGACCATGTCCTGGCAAACCTACAACCAATCGCTCCTCCGCTATCCGCAACTCGGTTTCTCGCTCGACTTGTCCCTGATGGACATCGCGCCGGAATTTTATGTCGCGATGAATCCCAGAGTGAGCAAGGCCTTCGACGACATCGCCGCGCTGGAGGCCGGAGCCATCGCCAATCCCGACGAAGGCCGCATGGTGGGGCACTACTGGTTGCGCAACGCCGATCTCGCGCCGACTCCCGCATTGAAACAGGCCATCACCGGCCCGATTGCGGACCTCAAGGCCTTCGCCGCGAAGGTGCACTCCGGCGAAGTCAAAGCGCCTGAGGGGAACTTCCAACAGATCCTGCTCATCGGCATCGGCGGCTCGGCTCTCGGCCCGCAACTCGTCGCGGAAGCCATCGGGCAAGACGCGAAACTGCCGATCTTCTTCTTCGACAACACCGACCCCGCAGGCATGGACGCGGTGATCGCGAAGCTCCAACACACCGGCCTCGACAGGACCCTCGTGCTCGTCATCTCCAAATCCGGCGGCACTCCGGAAACCCGCAACGGCATGCTCGAAGCCAAGGCCGCGTGGGAAAAAGCCGGGCTGGATTTCGGCAAGCACACGGTCGCCGTCACCGGCAACGGATCGAAGCTTGATCAGTTCGCCTCCGCGCAAGGTTTCATCGCCCGTTTCCCAATGGAGGACTGGGTAGGCGGACGGACTTCGGTGCTTTCCACCGTCGGTCTGGTGCCTGCCGCGTTGCAAGGGATCGACATCGATCAACTCCTCGCCGGGGCCGCCTCCATGGATGTGGAAACCCGCAAGCCGGACATGAAATCCAACGCCGCCATGCAGCTCGCGCTCGCCTGGCACCATGCTTCAAAAGGCAAGGGCGAGAAGGACATGGTCGTCCTTCCCTACAAGGACTCGCTGGTGCTGTTCTCCAAGTATCTTCAACAGCTCATCATGGAGTCGCTTGGCAAGGAGCACGATCTGGACGGCAAGGTCGTCAACCAGGGCCTCGCCGTTTATGGCAACAAGGGCTCCACCGACCAGCACGCCTACATCCAGCAACTCCGCGATGGAGTGAACAATTTCTTCGCCGCCTTCATCGAGGTGCGCAAGGGCCGCGATGGTGCGAACATCGAAGTCGATCCCGGCACCACGACTGCGGACTATCTGCAAGGCTTCCTGCGCGGCACCCGCAAGGCGCTGCACGCCGCCGGACGCAAGTCGCTTACGATTTCCATTCCCGAGGTCACACCATTCCAACTCGGCGTGCTCATCGCCCTCTTCGAACGCGCGGTTTCCTTCTACGCCTCGCTGGTGAACATCAACGCCTACCACCAACCGGGCGTCGAGGCCGGCAAGAAAGCTGCCGGCGTTTTCCTCGATCTCCTCACCGCCGTGCGAAGCACACTCACCGCTGAAAACCAGACCGCCGGGCAAATCGCCGCAGGGCTTTCGGCGGACGCCGAGGACGTCTATCACTGCCTCACCCACCTCGCCGCGAATGGCGTGGCAAAGGCCACACTTGGCAGCACTCCCGCTGAAGACCGATTCAGCCGCTAGCGGCAATACGGCAAACGCGGCCGCCTCTCAGTGTGAAACATGCAGTTTCGCGCCCTTCTTCTGGCCGATGGATTCTAACAATTCGCCGAACCACGGCACGTCGATATCAAACGGCTTGCCACCCTTGATGCGTTCGAACTCGATGGCGCGGAGTGCGTCATTCTGATCCTCATCCTCGCCGACGACACCGCTGCCGCCGTTAAACGCGCAGTCCACGGCGTGGTCGGCGCAGCGTTTGATGAGCGCGAGATCGTCCGCGTTCGCGGCGGCGGCGCGGGCGAAGTATCCGCTCTTCTGCACCAGCACCTTTTCCGCGCCGAGCATTTCGGCAAACTGGCTGCCGAACCATTTCCCTGGGTTCACCGCGTCGAGTTTCACATGGCCGAAGGCGTCGCGCGGCACTTCCTGGCCCTTGGCCTCCATTTCCGCCACGATGCTTTCCACTCCGGCTCCCTCGCTGATGAAGATGTTCACGCAGTCGAGCGTGTCCATCACCTTGCGCAGGCGTGACGCCTCTTCCTCGAGGTTGATTTCCATTTCCGGGATGTAGATCCCGTGAACGTCGCGCCGCTCCCTGCTCAGGCCGATGCCGGGCACCCATTGGTCGTGATCGTTCATCTCGCGATACTTCTGCGCCGTCGCGGCGGTGAGCCATCCGCAATTGCGGCCCATCACCTCGTGGACGATGAGCATGCGCGGATTGGCGTTATGCTCGGAAACCACATTCTTGAAATACACCGCGCCCTGTTCCGCGGCGGTCCACGCGCCGAGGCTCTGGCGGATCGGGAACACGTCGTTGTCGATGGTCTTCGGCAAGCCGATCACCTGCAGACCGTAATCGTTCTCCGCGAGAAACTTCGCGAGGTCGGCGGCGGCGGTGTTGGTATCATCTCCACCGATGGTATGCAAAACGGTGATGCCGTCCTTGACCAGTTGGTCGGCGGCCACCTTCTGCGGGTTTTCCCCATCCTTCACCAGACCGCGCTTCACGCAGTCCTTCACGTTGGTGAGTTTCACCCGGCTGTTGCCGATCGGGCTGCCGCCGTAAAGGTGGAGCTTCGCCGCGTGCTTCCGGATTTCCGGAGTCACCAGAATGCTCTCGCCTAACAGCAGGCCCTTGTAGCCGCCGACGTAGCAGAGAATCTCGATGCCGGGATCGACCTCGGTGTAGCGCTCGATCAGCGCGCCGATGGCTGAGGAAAGGCAGGGAGCGAGGCCGCCTGCGGTGAGAATACCGATCTTCTTGGTTGCGGACATGGTGATGGAGAGTTTGCGGGCGGGTTCTCAGCCAATCGGACGCCGCGGGCAAGAACGGATTGCATCGCAGGCCCGGATCGACCGGGTATCGCGACAGAATTTCCCAGCAGTGGACAATCCTGACCGATCGTTCGGGCCAATTTGACATCCGAGGCATCCAGCTCCCCGAAGCAACCCTTTGAAAACCAGGCGAATATTCGCCCGGCACGGATCTTGCGATTGAATTCCCGTCAAAAGCGCGAACCCGCGCAACCCCAACATCGACCCGAGGATGCATCCGGACCGCACATCCACAGGGACGATCACCACAAGCCACCCGCGGTCCACCATCAAACCATGAACCTGATCAACACCTGGAACCCCATCCGTGAAATGGAAGCCCTGCAGAACCACCTCCTGCGGGCCATCAATCTGAGCACGCCCCCATCGCCGGGCGGCGACGCCAGGCAATCGCTGACCACCACCGAGTGGGCTCCCACCGTGGACATCTCGGAGGACCCCAACCAATACCTGATTAAGGCCGAACTTCCCGAAGTGAAGCGGGAGGACGTCAAGGTCACGGTGGAAAACGGCGTGCTCACCCTCAAGGGCGAACGCCTCTTCGAAAAGGAGGAGAAGGACACCAAATACCACCGCGTCGAGCGCTCCTACGGCACCTTCATGCGGAGCTTCACCATGCCGGATGACGCCGATGCCGACAAGGTGACCGCCGAGTTCAAGGACGGCGTGCTCCACGTCAAACTCCCGAAGAGCGAGGCCAAAAAGCCCCGCCAGATCGAAGTCCTGGTGAACTGAGGCTCGCCACAGAACGGCGGGACCGCATCCCGGTCCCGCCGTTTTTCGTGTTTAATGCAAAATCCTTCGGAAATCCAAAATTTCGCAAAACCCAATATCCTGTGGCATACAGATCACTTCGATACCACATCTAGTTGCGTTTTTCCGGAACCGTTGCGGCAGGCCGAATCGGGGCTTAGCTTGTCCCACGCCCATTTCCCTCTCGGGCGCAACCCTAACCTCCTGTCTGCATGTATCTGAAAACTCTCGAAATCCACGGCTTCAAGTCCTTCGCGGACCGGACCGTCTTTGAATTCGCCGAAGGCGTCACCGGCATTGTCGGCCCGAACGGCTGCGGCAAGTCCAACGTCGTGGACGCCATCCGCTGGGTGCTCGGCGAGACCTCGGCGAAGGCCCTGCGCGGCGGCGAGATGGCCGACGTCATTTTCAACGGCACCGAAAAGCGCAAACCGCTCGGCATGGCGGAGGTCACACTGACGATGGCCGATTGCGAGCAGGCGCTGAAGGTGGACTTCAACGAGGTCTCCATCACCCGCCGGGTCTATCGCGACGGCCGCTCGGAGTATCGCATCAACAACACGCTCTGCCGCCTCAAGGACATCCATGACATGCTCATGGACACCGGCATCGGCCGCACTGCCTATTCGATCATGGCCCAGGGTCAGATCGACCAGATCCTTTCCTCGAAACCCGAGGAACGCCGCGCCGTCTTCGAAGAGGCCGCCGGCATCACCAAGTTCAAGAAGGAGAAAAAGGAAGCGCTGCGCAAACTGGAATACACCGAGGCCAACCTGCTGCGCGTCTCGGACGTGCTCGCCGAACAGGAGCGCCGTATGAACTCGCTCAAGCGCCAGGTCGCCAAGGCCCGCCGCTATCAGGCGCTGGCTCTCGACACCCGCGTGCTCGACACCCACCTGAGCCACCGGAAATTTGTCGAACTCACCGCCGAACGCGACGAGTTGATGGTTTCCATCCGCGGACTTGAAGTGCGCGACACCGAACTGGAAATGCAGCTCCCCTCCAAGGAGGAGGCCGTCAACCAGGCCCGCGCCGCCGCCCGCGCCTTCGAGGGCGAACTCGCCGAACTCCGCCAGCGGTCCAACGAGCACAAGAACCAGCTCAACTCCGCCGAAGGCCGCATGTCCTTCAATGAGGAACGCAAGGCCGAACTCGAGTCCCGCATCCGCCAGAACCACGAGGACATTTTCTCCACCCGCGAGAAACTCGCCCAGCAGGAGTTCGATTTCATCGCCGCCAACGAGGCGCTGGATCAATTGAACCGCCTGATCGCCGAGAAGGAACTTCAACTCGCCGAACACGACGTCCGCACCCGTTCGACGCGCGAGGAGCGCGAGCGCATCGAGACCGCCCTGCGCGAAACCCGTGGCGAGGCAAACCGCACGCAAACGCTCATCGCCACCATGCAGGCGAAGATCGAAAGCGCCCTCGCCCAGCTTGAAGGCACCCGCGAACGCGCCCGCCAGCTTGCCGACGAGGAACAACGCCTCACCCTCGAACTCGAGGAATTCCGTGCCGAGCAAACCCGCATCGCCGAGCAGGTGGAGGCCACCGGTTCACAACTCACGCAACTCGAAGAATCCTTCCAAAGCGCCGAACGCGCGTGGCACCACACCCGCGGCGACCTGGATGCGGCCCGCACCGCGTCGATCGAGTCGAACAAAGTGCTCGCCCAGCGTTCCGCCCGTTTCCAAGCCGTCCGCCAACTCGTCGAAAGCGGCGAAGGTTTCGAAAAAGGCACCCAGAACGTGCTGCGCGGCCTCGGTGATCCGGAGAAATTCCAACCCGGCATCCACGGTGCGCTCGCCTCGCTCATCGAAGCGGACAACTCCTGCGCCCGCGCCATCGAGGCCGCTCTCGGCACCCATCTTCACGCGGTGCTCGTCGCCGACCAAAGCGCCGCCGAAGCGATCATCGAACGCCTCACCGAAAAGGAACTCGGCATCGCCGCCATCCTGCCGGAAACCTTTGTCCCCCACGCCTCCGGCACCCAGATGGAAGCCCTGCCCGAAGGTGCCACCGCCTGGGCGCTCGACCGCATCAAGTCCGACCGCCGCGTTTCCGGAGTCATCGAGCGGCTGTTGGAAAAGGTGCTCATCGTGCCGAATCTAACAACCGCGCTGCGCCTGCGGCCGAACCATCCCGGTGTCACCTTCGTCACCCTCGCCGGCGTGATGCTCAGCGGCGAAGGCATGCTGCGCGGCGGAGCCTCCAAGGAAGGCAGCACTTCCGTGCTCGAACTCCGCAACGAGGCCCGCGCCCTTGAAGCCGAGGTCGCCTCCCTCACCGAAGCCGACGAGGCCGCCCGCAACCGCGTCACCGAACTCGAATCCCAGCTCGAACGCCTGCGCGAGGAGGTCGAGGTGTCACGCGAACGCCTGCAACGCCAGAAGGTCGAGCTATCCACCCTCCAGGGCCAGCTCAGCCTTGCCACCCGCGAAGTGGAAAACTTCGAAACCAAGGTGGAAAATGTCCGCTGGGAACGCGGCGAACTCGATAACCGCGAGCGCGCCGCCGCCGAAGGCCGCGAACAGATGGAGTCCGAACTCGCCTCGTCCCGCGATCGCCTCGAAGCCCTCGAAACCGAAGCCCGCCGCCTCCAATCCGAGTCCGACGCCGCCGTCCAGCGCGAGCAGGAACTCAACACGATCCTCAACGAGCTGCGCACCGAACTCGCCGTCGAGCGCCGCGCGAAACAGGCCGCCGAGGAACAACAGAAACCGATGGAAGCCCGCCTCTCGGAACTCCGCGAGGTCTCCATCCGCCGTGAGGCCGAAATCGAATCCTTCAACCAACGCATCGAGGCTGCCATCGCCGAGAACGCCCGCCTCGCCGAGGAAATCGAAATGCACCGCCTCGAAGTCGCCGACCTCCAGGTCGAGATCGAAGCCAAGTCCACCGGCCGCGCCGAGATCATGGAGGCCATCGAAATCGCGGAAACCCACCTCGCCGCCATCCGCCGCGAGCACGCCAAGGTCTCCGAACAAAAAGGCCGCGAGGAAGTCGCCGCCACCAAGCTCGAACTCCGCCTCGAAAACCTCACCAACTCCATTCAGGAACGCTATCAGGTGGACCTCTCCGCCTTCGAGCCGGACGCCCACGCCCTGCTCGCCAGCATCGCCTCGCAGAAGGCCCTCCAGTCGCGCGGCGGCCGCCAGACGATTGTGGAGTCAGACGCGTCCGACTCGTCAGACCAATCAGACGAAGAGGAAATCCCCACCATGGTCGTGGACGGCACCGCCGAGGAAACCATCGAGATCCCCGGCGAAACCACCGGCGAGCCGGACTGGGAATTCGTCGAACTCATCGTCACCGACATCAAGCGCCGCCTCGATGCCATGGGCCCCGTCAACCTCGACGCCATCGAGGAGTTCGAGGAGCTTGAGGAAAGATATAACTTCCTTCGCGGCCAGCACGACGACCTCGTCAACTCCAAGGCCGAGCTGCTCGGCGTCATCGAGCGCATCAACGAGGAAACCCAGCGCCTCTTCGCCGAAACCTTCGCCCAGGTGCGCATCAACTTCCAGGCGATGTTCAAGGAACTCTTCGGCGAGAAAGGCCAAGCCGACCTCACCCTGCTCGATGAGAGCGATCCGCTCGAATCCGGCATCGAGGTCATCGCCAAGCCGCCCGGCAAGAAGCTGCAGTCCATCACGCTTCTATCAGGTGGCGAGCGCTCGATGACCGCCGTCGCCCTGCTGTTCTCGATCTACATGATCAAGCCCAGCCCCTTCTGCGTGCTGGACGAGCTCGATGCCCCGCTCGACGAATCCAACATCGGCCGCTTCGTCAAGGTGCTCGACCGCTTCATCGACCGCTCCCAGTTCATCATCGTCACCCACTCCAAGCGCACCATGGCCCGCGCCGACGTGATGTATGGCGTGACCATGGAGGAGTTCGGCGTCTCCAAACCTGTCGGCATGCGACTCACCGCCGCCGACGACGGAAAGGGCGCCAAGGAACCCAAAACCGCCGCCCAGAAAGCCGCCCTCCGGCTCGACGCGGATTGACACATTCTCCAGACAGGAGAGGGAAACGGGGGCGAGGCGGCAAACTCCGGGTGGAGCCCGCCCCGCCCCCAATGGCTCTTTTGGACTGCGGCAGCCTGTTGCCGCTTTCCCGGAGCCAGCCTGCTGGCCCGATTGCCTCCCCCGGGCGCGACGGTCGGTCTTCTACCGCATGTGGGTGAGATACCGCTGGAGCGCGCCGGAGAGAACAGAAGACGGCAAAACCTGTCCGCTCGTTCTCTTCCTCCACGGTTCCGGCGAACGCGGTGATGACAACAAGGCCCAGCTCAAGCACGGCGTCATCCCCATCATCGAAGGCGCGGCGAAACTCGGCACGCCCTGTTTCCTGATAAGGTAGGGAATTTTTCGCACATTTGAAATTCGTCCGGTTTGGGCCATCCATGGCGACGCCGACACGGTCGTCCCGCCCTCGTGCAGCCGCCGCATGATCGAGGCGCTGGAAAAAGCCGGAGGCAAACCCAAGTCCACCTACTACCCGGGCGTCGGCCACGATTCGTGGACCCAAAGCTACAACGATCCGGAAGTCATCCGCTGGATGTTGGAGGAGTGGGCGCAGTAGCGCGCCAGGGCCACGAAAGAAAAACCAGCTTCCGTATCAGCCGACGGGCTTCGATCTTCGCCGCTTAATGCACCACAAGCTGCCACTCAGGACCAGCAAGGAGGGCATAGCGGGTTCGGGAACACCTGTGGTGATCGTGGTACGGAACGCACCAATGTCTCCGGATTGGAAAACACTATTGAGCTTGGTGATTTCCAGATTGAGAGTCGGCGGAACAGTTGCCGGTGACACCCAATTCCAAGCCCCTGTCGTGTCGGAGACGGCATTAAAATGCGTGGAAGTTGCCGCCGTGAGTCCATTGTAGTATCGAATGGATAGGGGTGTTCCAGGGGCGTGTAAAATTTCTTCTGTAAAAGCGAGAAGCTGATTTCACCTGCGATTCACCGGGCGCGAGCCCGATGGAGCGTAGCGGAATCGGGCTCGCGCCCGGTGCCGCCGCCCCCTTCCGGGTGGGT
>Ga0315903_10002035_pt1 | contig 30412 bp, 27 predicted proteins | sample LakEriMetagenome_7_FD_203524 | JGI IMG/M metagenome (GOLD analysis project Ga0315903, IMG submission 203524) | Freshwater fungal communities from buoy surface, Lake Erie, Ohio, United States - Buoy 2 MA119 | ecosystem: Environmental > Aquatic > Freshwater > Lake | place: USA: Lake Erie, Ohio... | reverse complement strand
TTTTTTAAAACACAATATCGTATCAATCATCGTATTAGTCGTAAGTCATTATCTCACAACACTTTACGTCAAAAATCGCCACTCTTATTTACCATAACTCTATAGCCTATAACGAGTTACGTTAACTATCTGATCGAATCGATCTACTCTTTTAGAGGCAGGGGGTTTTTCTGTTTTAGATGGCATGTTCTAGATTTCTCGAAAAAACCAGCGGACATCCATATTCAATAAGCGCCTAAAAATATAAATGTATCAGCTAAACCTATCTATTAAACGCATATGATTGTATCTACGATTCTTATTATTCCTAATAATATCAGGATACTTTTTTCTTAAATCTAATTTTTTTTCCCATTCGTATATCGAATATGATACTTTTTTCCCGCCTATGTCCTGGTTACAACTCCATTTGTCTCTAAAATATTCACTTAGTAAAACCATGTCTCCACCAAATTCTAACCACTTTTCTTCAAATTCATTAGGAAAATCGCCCCTTCTATCCAACATATTATCTTTGTGGTTTCCCTTTTCTAGATGATCAGCATTATAACACTTAGGATTATTACACAAATGCCTAACCAACTCAGGATACTCTCCATACTTTTCCCAATAAGCCACCCTGTGCTTATATAAATACTTAGTCTCTCCAGGCTCATCACTAAAACCATTAATGGTTACACTCATTCTAGCATAGCCACTTTTATGAATAAATAAACTTTCTTTACATGATGTTTGTTCATTTATAACAAATCTTTTAACATAACTATCATTTTTAACAGCTTGTTGTAGCCACGGCCTTAAATCTTCTTCTTTAACACTATTCCACATATTTAATAAACAGCTCTTTGACCACTTAGACTGATACTGCTGCTCTTTCTGCAAAATAATATCTTCAGAACATCGTTCCACTATAGCTAGATTTAAATTATAATTAAGATTATTATATAATTCAAATAATTTTTTAGAGTAATGTTTATTGCATTTTAATTGATATAAATGATCTCGTAATCTATTTTTAATATTAACACTACTACCAATATATAATTTAATATCGTTGTTATCATACTTATTGATAAAATATATAGCATATACGCCACTTATATTTTTATCTAAATCATTTAAAATATTTTGATCTATAGATTCCCACGAATTAATGACAGATTGATCGACCCTCCTGCATAATCCTCTTCTCTTAAACATTGAACTAATGAAAGTTTTACTAACATTATATTTTTCTATTAAAATTTTTGTAGATATTCCAGATTCATAATCTTTAATAAGATTTCTTTCATCAATTCCCCCCAATATTTTTTTGGTTTTTCTTTTAGTTTTATCTTTTGATCCTTTGGGTCTTGACATATTATTTCAATAGTTATAGACCCTATAGGGAGTTATCCAATAATTATTTTGAACTCTAGCATCATTCCATCTATCAAACAACAAACAACTTCTATGAATTACTTGTGTTTGAATAGGAACCAGATACTGAACAGGAATTACTCTAACAACAGGAACCCACACTTGTTGATTTACTATTGTTGTAACAGGAACCATATTAGTAACGGGATACTGAACATTCTGCAATTGATATTCAGTAACAACTTGCTGAGCATTTGTTGACGCATAACAACCCGCACTCAGTACTACAAACAAAACAATTTTCCACATGATATTTCTCCTCATAAAATTTTGTCTAATGAATACTTTTCCCACTCACTATCCTCATTAACCTTAATATAAACATCAATTAACTTATATGATAATTTCCTAGTATCTGTTGAATTTTCCGTTACGCTAGGAATGAAAAAATCAGAATCTATCTTTAGAACCTCAGGATAGTTGTCAATTACATACATTATACCAGTGTCCCCCGACAAGCCAACAGCCTCTTTTTCTGCATCATGCATTCTGAAATTTTTCACGTATTCATTTCTTTCAAAAACCAACTTAATTGAAAATATCTTATCTTTTATATAAAAAATAGTATCTGGTTGACACCACCTGAAACTATCATTTTCGGTATAATATAAATTTGACGAATGAATCTTATAACCCAGATGCTCCACATTCTCACACCTGTCCCAAAAATACTTTTTTATATCAGTAGCTAAATCGCACTCATTATCTTTAAAATAATATAAATTATTATCATCTTTCAAAAAATACTCATAAAAATTTTTATTTTCTATAATTTTATTTCTAGCCAAGTAATATCTTTTATTTAATCTTCCATGAAAATAATGCTTAGCAGAATAATCTAAATATCCATAATTGATCTTTTTTGAAACATAGTTCAGATAATGACTCGCCCTTGCATAATATTTTAAAAACTCATGACATATATCATTGAAAAAATAGCTTATAGTAGAAATACCAAAAGAATCTCCGTCTAAAAACGGCATCATATTAATATAGTCTCCGCCCCCCACAATATTTTTATCAAAAAGTCCCCCCATGAATCTTATATAATCCATATTATAAGCAACAATAGCCCCACTATTACCACCAGCTGATCCTTTTTTATTCTTGATTTTATGAATAGCTGCACAACCAGGTAAGATTTCATCAACATAGATATTATCAGGTTGCAAATAACATATCTTGCTATATAGCTGAATCATTTCATAAATGTCTAAAGCATCTATTGTTTTTTCTACCCATCCATCAGGAAGTTCAACATCAGCATCCGCAACTACCACTTTCTCATACTTATCTTTTAACTTATCAAATAAATAATTCAACCCAGATTCTTTATGCCACAAAATGCTACTATTAGTTAGAGTATAAACATTCTTTCCGCTTATAGAAGACATTTGTCCCGGAAATAATATTTCGCACACATAAAAATCATCCTCAAGTCCACTATCTTGCATAAACTTTAAAAATCGATTATAGTTATCAATTCTTAGTTTCGCATTAGTAGGATTATAGAATGTTGAGCAAACACATAATTGTTTCATAAAAATTGTCCTTAAAAAACAAAAGGGTAAGCATTTAGCCTACCCAATTGTCTTTTGACCTATATTTGATATAAAACTCAACAAGATCATTCAGAAACAGTATTTCCAGCTACTACAGGCTCTACAACCCTATTCTTGGGACGTCTTCCTTTTGACTTTTGAATTCCTAGTTTGCGTCTTTGTCTACGAACCATAGCGGTTGTTACAGATTGTCCACTAATTTGAGATAGTTTTCCGGCCAATTCGTCATCACTAAGTAGTTTTTGATTACTATTGATAAAATCTAGTTCGGAACTTGTCCACTTCTTATATGTTGCCATAAATGCTCCTTTTCCTTAAAAGATTGACTAAAGTGTATTTGAACTATATAATAGTAGGTTGTTGCTCACTTTATGCAAGGAGAAACTTTATGAGCGAATTTGATAACATTATACCTTCCGTTCTCAATGTTAAGGCCGCAGAAGGAGTTGAAATACTATCAGAGGATGAATTAACTCTAACAGAAGGAAAGAGTATAGCACAACTCTTAGAAGATGAAGAAAAAACCGAAAAAGAGCAAAACACCGCTTCCTAATAACGTTAGCGAAGAAGAATTTTTAATTGTTTTAGATAATATTAGCAAAAGATTAGGCCACAAATTTAAATTTGGCTATCATAGCTATGAAGATATGTGTCAACAGGCCGCCATATTTGCTCTTGAAGGATTAGAAAAATATGACAACAAACGCCCCCTTGAAAATTTCCTCTGGACTCACGTTAGAAATCGCCTCTTTAATTATAAAAGAGATAACTACAAAAGGCCCGATAAACCATGCTTGAGTTGTCCTTTTTATGATCCCAAGTTTTCCTGCTCAATTAATCAGTGTTCAGAATTTAGTAATGTTATGGATTGCGAACTATATCGAAAATGGATCAATAGGAACGACAGTAAAAAAAACATAATGAAACCAACTTCTATAGAAGATAGCGGATCTATTCAGGGTCGAGTTACTAAAGATTTTCAAGATGTAATGGGCGATAATGAGTTAATTAAAAAATTAGAATCAAATTTATCCGGCGAATATCGTGAAATTTATCTAAAAATTAAACACGGAACCAAAGTAAATAAAAGTGATATTAAAAAATTGCAAAAATTTATTGAGGGCATATTAGATGAGTAAAAAACGTGGACAACTAAGTCTTGATGAAGAAAAGTTTATAACGGAAAATTTTGACAAGTTAACTATAGAGCAAATTGCGGAGTATCTTAATCGTCACGAAGCTCCTATCAAAAGATACATTAGTGAAAATCAATTATTTTCTTCCACAGATGATAAACAAGCTCACGAAACATTACGATATAAATTACATAGCAAAACCTTTTGGAGCGAAATAGCCAAACAGTTTGATGCTGATACGGGAGAACTTCAGTATTTTGAAGATACTTGGATAGGACTTATCAAGCAGTTTAGAGAAGATGTTTTGCCGGCCGAAGAGTTACAAATTAAACAGTTTATTACAATTGATATTCTAATCAATAGAAGTATGAAAGAAAGGAAAAGACATATTGCAGATACTGAAAAACTGCAGCGCATGGTGGATAAAGAATACGAGAAACCAGAAGATCAAAGAGACGGACCAAAACTTATGAGTCTTGAAACTCAATTAAGCTTTGCTCGTAATAGTATAGCAAATTATACTAATGAATATACTAAATTACTTAATGAACAGCAAAAAATAAGCAAAGACTTAAAAGCTACTCGTGAACAACGTATTAAAAGAATCGAAGATGGTAAAAGTAGCTGGGTGGGATTAATAAGAATGTTAGAAGACGAACAAATCAGAGAACGAGAAGGCAAGGAAATGGAAATATTGGCATTAGCAACAGAAAGAGCAAAACAAAACCTGTTTGAATATCATTCATATAATGATCATAATGTAGATAGACCCTTTTTAACTCCAGAAAGTATAAAATTAGATGAAAACAAATAAATTTAATAAACTAGCAATGGTTAGCGGAGTCACTGGACAGGACGGATCATATATGTGTGATCTTTTGCTTTCCAAGGGATATGACGTTATAGGATTACATAGAAGAAATAGTACTAATAATTTTCAAAGAATATCTCATATTCTAGATAATACTAATTTTAAATTAGAAGAATGTGATATCACAGATTCGTCTAATGTTAATTCTATTATCTCAAAATATCAGCCAGATGAATTCTATAACTTGGCTGCTCAGAGTCATGTCGGAACCAGTTTCAAACAGCCATCATTAACTTTTGAGATAGATACTATTGGAGTAATTAATATCTTAGAAAGCATAAAAAACTATTCTAACACCACCAAATTTTATCAGGCTAGCACCAGTGAGATGTTTGGCAAAAACTTTAAAATCGGAGATGATGGACTACCATATCAAGATGAAAATACGGAATTTATTCCTCAGAGTCCATATGGAGTAGCAAAACTAGCTAGTCATCGTATGGTTCAAATTTACAGAGGAGCATATGGATTATTCGCTTGTAGCGGCATACTTTTTAATCATGAAAGTCCACGTCGTGGAGAAAATTTTGTTACACGAAAAATAACTAAATATATAGGTCAAGTAGTTAATCATCTAACAAACGATTCCTTAAAGTTAGGCAACCTTAGCGCCCATAGAGATTGGGGACATGCTCAGGACTATGTAAGAGCCATGTGGCTTATGTTGCAATCTGATGTTCCTGATGATTATGTTGTAGCTAGCGAAGATACTTGGAGCGTATTTGATTTCTTAAGAATGGCTTTTGAATATGCTGGTTTAGATTATACTAAACATGTTGAAATTGATGAAAATCTATATCGTCCAGCAGAAGTAGAGTATCTTAGAGGTAAAACTACAAAAGCTCAGAATCAACTAGATTGGCATCCTGAAATTTCTTTTGAAGATATGGTAAAAGATATGGTAGATAGTGATATAGAAACCTTATCTCATGTTTAGAAATTATCAAGATCCTCAATATAAAAAATGGAGAGAGTCAGTTTATAAAAGAGATAAATATTGCTGTCAATGGCCTGGGTGTAATAGAAATAAAAAACTTAATGCTCATCATATCAAAAAATGGGCAGAATATCCTGGTTTAAGATTCGAAATAAATAATGGAATCACTTTATGTAAAGATCATCATAAAATGATAACTGGCATGGAAGATAATTACGAAGCTGTTTTCTTAAAGATTGTAGCGAATCATGATAAATTACAATGACTTTAAAATAATAATAGATACCAGAGAACAACAACCCTGGGAATTCCACTCCGTGTCTACCGTATCGGAAAAATTAGATACTGGAGACTATTCTGTGAGCGGACTAGAAGATATCCTATGTATAGAGCGTAAAAAAAGTGTTAGTGAAATAGCTAACAACATTACAGAAAAAAGATTTAAAGATGTAGTAAATAGAATGTCTTCATTTAAATATGCTTATTTATTATGTGAATTTGATTTACAAGATATCTTTCAATATCCTATCGGATCTAATGTTCCTAAAAAAATGTGGGATAAATTAAAAATATCTCCAGCATTCATTATGAAGAACATAACAGAGCTACAAATATTTTTTAATATTCATGTTATATTTTGTGGTTCTCCTAGTAATGCTGAAAAAATGGCTCTCTACTTAATGAAGAAAGTTTATGAAATCCAAAGCTCAACAAACACAAATATTTGAAGATGCCTGGTTAGGATTAGGCGATCTATCAGAATTAAAAATTGATCAAAATTTAATGATCAATAGATTAAAAGAAGATATAGAAAATCCTGATTTACATTTATTAAGAATTATAAATAATCCTAGATATTTAGGATCTACTTGCAAACTACTTTTTGGTATAGAGCTTCATCCTATACAAATTGCTATTTTACAGGAATTTTGGATACGAGCATTTCCGATGTTTATTGCTAGTCGTGGTTTTGGAAAATCATTCCTTATGGCATTATACTGTATATTAAAATGCACATTCGTTCCTGGTACAAAAATTGTTGTTGTCGGAGCAGCATTTAGACAAAGTAAAATTATTTTTGAATATATGGAAAATATTTGGAAAAGTAGTCCGATACTAAGAAGTATATTTAATAGTAATGATGATGGCCCAAGAAGAGATGTAGATAGATGTACTATACGACTAGGAGATAGTTGGACGGTGGCTATTCCGATGGGTGATGGAAGTAAAATTAGAGGACTTAGAGCACACATTATTATAGCTGACGAATTTGCGTCTATATCTCCAGATATTTACGAAACTGTAGTTTCAGGATTCGCTGCCGTTAGCGCTAATCCTATACAAAATGTAAAAGATGAAGCTAAGAAAAAAGCTATGATAGAATCCGGAGTATGGAATGAAGAACTAGCGGCTCTAGATATTAAAATGGGCAATCAGGCAATTATTTCGGGAACAGCAGATTATGCTTTTAAACACTTTGCTTCGTATTGGAAAAGATATAAGCAGATTATCTCTAGTCAAGGAGATCCTCAAAAATTAAAAGAAATATTTAAAGGAGAAGTTCCAGATAATTTCAATTGGAAAGATTATTCTATCATTAGAGTACCATACGAATTAATTCCTAAAGGATTCATGGATGACAAACAGGTCAGTAGAGCTAAAGCAACAATTCATACTGGAATATATAATATGGAATACGCTGCATGTTTTACTGAAGATAGTGAAGGATTTTTTAGAAGAAGCTTAATAGAAAGTTGTGTTACAAGTGATACTAGACAAATATTAATAGATAATAAACCAATAGTGTTTGATGCTGTCGTTAAAGGTCATCAAGACCATAAGTATGTCTATGGAATAGATCCTGCTAGTGAACAAGATAATTTTAGTATAGTTGTTTTAGAGATACATCCTACTCATTCCAGAATAGTTTACTGTTGGACTACTAATAGAAGTAACTTTAAAGAAAGACAAAAAACTGGACTAATTAAAGAACATGATTTTTATGGCTTTTGTGTTAGAAAAATTAGAAATCTAATGAAAACATTTCCGTGTAGTAGAATAGGACTAGATGCTCAGGGCGGAGGAGTAGCAATAGAAGAAGCATTACACGATCCATCAAAAACAGAAGATGGAGAAAATTTAATTTGGCCAATCATAGATGATAATAAACCTAGAGATACTGATGATCAACAAGGATTACATTTAATAGAACTTATACAATTTGCTAAAGCAGAATGGACGGCTCAAGCTAATCACGGACTAAGAAAAGATTTTGAAGATAAAACATTACTTTTTCCAAGATTTGATGGATTAACACTAGGATTAGCATTAGATCAAGAAGGACGAGACATTATGGAAAGTGATCTAAATCCCATATACGATAATCTAAGCGAATGTATATTAGAAATAGAAGAACTTAAAAATGAGCTTACAACTATTATAATGACACAGACAAGTACAGGACCAAATGCTAGAGATAGATGGGATACCCCAGAAATCAAACTACCAAATGGTAAAAAGGGCAGACTTAGAAAAGATAGGTATAGTTCTTTGTTGATAGCCAATATGATAGCTAGACAAATGCAGAGAACTTTACAACCAGTAACATATGATATTATAGGAGAAGATACTAGAAATGTTGTCAAACATGCTGGCCAAATGTACAAAGGACCAGAGTGGTTTGTTTCTGGAGCTAATGATAATGACATATATACTGGAATATATAGATAAATGGGTGTATAGAGTTCGTATAATAGAATTATAATCATATTACAATACAATTAAAAAATTATGGCTAAAAAATATCCTAAAAGTGAAAGCATTCATACCTCAGTAAACGAAGTTGGAGAAGCATATGTAATGTGGGGGGATGATTTGGGAAGCAAACAAGAAGCCATCAAAGCTTCGTCGGGTTCTCTAGAGGAATTCACGGGAATTAACAAAGCTGAAGCTAGTCGAAGATATGGTCTTGATTACTCTAATCTTGCCCCTAATATTTCTGGTCGCCCAGGACTAACTAGATCAGATTATTACTACTTTAGGCCAGATGAAGATATTCCAACAAAAATTAAGGATATCATTAAAAGAGCAGAAGATATTTATCAAAGAGTTGGATTAGTCAAAAATGTTATAGATCTTATGGGTGATTTTGCCGTACAGGGCATCAAACTATCTCATAGAAATAAAAGAATAGAAAGATTTTATAGACAGTGGTTTAAAAAAGTTTCTGGCAAAGACAGAAGCGAAAGGTTTTTAAACAATTTATATAAAACTGGAAATATTGTTATTAATAGACAAACAGCAAAATTAAGCGTTAAGGTCGTAGATAAATTATATCAGAGTATGGGAGCTAGCGATCTTACTATTCAGGAATTAGATGAAATTAAAATAGAAAAAAGAGAAGTCCCTTGGAAATATACTTTCATAGATCCTTATTTTGTAGAAGTATCGGCTGGAGCCTTAGCTTCTTTCGTGTCAAACAAAAGATATGAATTAGTATTACCAGGTAATCTTAGAAAAATTATAAATAGTCCTAAAACAGATAATGAAAAAAATATTATAAATGGACTACCAACGCAAATTATTGAAGCAGCTAAAAATAAAAAACCTTATCCATTAGACCCACAGAAAACAATTGTTTATCATTACAAAAAAGATGATTGGCAAGCTTGGTCGTTCCCTATGATATACGCAATCATGGACGATATTGTAGTTATTGAAAAATTAAAATTAGCAGATATGGCAGCTTTAGATGGAGCTATATCAAATATCAGAATTTTTAAATTAGGTAGTCTAGAACATAAAATAGCTCCTACAAAAGCAGCAACAGCAAAACTAGCTTCTATTCTTGGAAATAATGTTGGAGGCGGAACCATGGATCTTGTTTGGGGACCAGATATTGAGTTAATTGAAAGTAAAACTACCGTACATCAATTCTTAGGAGAAGGAAAATATATTCCACATTTAAATAGTGTTTATGCCGGTTTAGGTATTCCTCCTACCTTAACAGGAACATTTGGCGCGGCTGGTACAACTAATAATTTTATATCTCTTAAAACATTAACTCAAAGACTACAATATGGTAGAGATGTATTAGTAGATTTTTGGGAGAAAGAAATAGCATTAGTTCAAAAAGCTATGGGATTTAAATATCCAGCAAAAATAGAATTTGATAGAATGGACTTAAGTAATGAAGACGCAGAAAAAGCCCTATTAATACAATTAGCTGATCGTAATCTCATATCAGATGAATTGCTACAAAGTAAATTTGGTTTTGATTCAGATATGGAAAAATCAAGACTCAATAGAGAATCAAGAGAAAGGGAAAGCGATAGAATGGTCAGGAAATCTGGTCCATGGCACGATCCACAAGTTGAAAATGCTCTTAGAAAAATAGCTTTACAAAGCGGCATTGTTACTCCTAGTCAAGTTGGTCTAGAACTAGATAAAAAAACAGCAGGAGAAAAGTCTGCACTCGATATGAAGCAGCCCTCATTGCCTGCATCTCCAACGAAGTTGGCAAAAGATTCGCCAGAATCTTTGCCAGGACAACCAGGAGCCGGAAGACCAAAGAATTCTAAAGACACTAATCAACGAAAACAAAAAACATTCAAACCCCAAACCGGCGCCGGACTAACAATATGGGCTGCAGATGCTCAAGATAAGATTAGTCAAATCCTAAATCCCATACTGCTAGAATTCTATTCCAAAAAGAATTTTAGAAGTTTATCCAATGACGAGTCCAAAGAGGTAGAGTCTATAAAAACCAAAATTCTATTCGGTCTTGATCCCTTTGGTCAAATAACCATAGATACTATTAATAAAATTTTTGCAGAAATTAATAAAGAAGAATATAAAACAATTCTATTGGGGTATAATAGTTGGTTAAAGCAATTAGCCAATGAACTTAATAAACAATTAAGTATGGATGAGCAAAAACAGGCCAAAGCTGCGTACTACTCAACCCTATATTCAAAAATACAATCTGAGGCTTAAAAATGATAATTTACGAACAAGAAATAGCCGACGGACTAGAACACAAGATCAATTCTTCTGCATCATTTTCTTATTCTTCTCAGGCTAATCCTTTATCAAAAGAAAAAAATAAACTAAAAGAGAATATTAAGAGTTTAGCCTCTTTAAGAGATGAAGATCTCTATTATGTTCAATCTATTCTGGTAAGTACCACATGGAATAAAAATGATGATATTTTTGATAAAGATGAAGTTTGGGCAGCTAGACACACACCTGAGGACAAACCCACAAATTTAGAACATGATGAAAGTATAATTATAGGACATATTACTTCTAATTGGCCAATTACAGAAGATGGGGAGCTTATTGATGAAAAAATATCAATGAGTGAATTACCAGAAAAGTATCATATACTAACTGGTTCAGTAATTTATACAGCATATACCAATCCTGAATTAAAAGGTAGAGCAGAAAAACTTATTGCAGAAATTAATGAAGGAACAAAGTATGTTAGCATGGAATGTTTCTTTAAGGGTTTTGATTATGGATTAATTAATAAAGTTACCGGAAACTATAAAATTTTAGCTAGAAACGAACAAACCGCACACTTAACAAAATATCTTAGAGCATACGGAGGACTAGGAGAGCACGAAGACTATAGAATAGGTCGTGTTTTAAGAAATATTACTTTTTCAGGCAAAGGATTTGTTGACAAACCAGCAAATCCAGATAGTATAATATTTAATAAAGATTTGATTAATAATATTGAGACAGAAAAAAAAGACGATTTTGATTTATCAGGTGTATCTAATTGTCAGTCAACCCTTAATTCGGAGAATAATACTATGAGTTTAGACTTAGACCCAGTTCTTAATGAAGTTGCAGAACTAAAATCAAAGGTTGAAGCTATGAGCGGTTGCTCAGAAGTTGTTAAAGAAGCCTATGAAGCTGCTGCTACATTAAAAGACAAAACACTAGAACTTGAAAATACAATCAAAGCTAATGAAACAAAGATTGCTGAACTAACAGCTTCTTTAGAATTAGCCAATGCTGAAAAAGAACAAGCTGCATTGAAAGTAAAAGAAGATGAAAATAGTAAAGACGAAGAAAATAAAAATCTAAAAGCAGCTTTAGATGCCGCTAATGAAGTAATCGCTGGATACAAAGCCAACGAAGATGAAATGATGAAAAAAGAAAAGAAAATGAAAAGAGTGGCAACTCTAATGGAAGCTGGCGTTGATAGCGAATTAGCAACATCAACAGTAGAAAAATTTGAAGCACTCGATGACGAGGCTTTTGATGCTATGACAAGTTTATTTGCTGGTAAGATGCCTCCTTGGCTTGAGAAAATCAAGAAAAAGGAAGATGAAGAAGCTCCAGCAAAGAAGAAAGCATCCGAAGAAGTAGTTGATGAAGCTGTTCTAGAAACAGCAGAACCAGAAGCAACTGTTGAACTAGGTGTTGGAGGAGATGTTGAATCTCCGGTAGCATCTACACGAGCAGCTTTAGTAGACTTTGTTTATAGCAGATTAGGCAACAAACTCAATAAGGGAGAATAAAAATGGCTCTTAAACCAGATCGTATTGAACATCTAACAGACGTTTCCTTTTTCATGAATACAGCCGAAGAACGCGGCGGTGTTGTAAGCGTAGTAACTGCCACAAGTGGTGTTGGAGCATCTATGGATGACGCCAATGCTGTTGTAGCATATGCTGCTGCTGCATCTGGCGCTAAGCCAATAGGCATCTTACTAAACGACGTTGTTGATCTTGATCTAACAAGACAGCATATCAATTGGTATAAAGATGAAGTTCAAAAGGGTGGAAAAGTAACAGTACTTCGTCAAGGTGTTGTTGTAACTGATAAAGTTGCCGGAACACCATCTGCTGGAGCTGATGCTTTCGTAGCCAATAGCGGCGTTATTAGCACCACACAGGCTACTGGCGCTGTCAAGATTGGACAGTTCTTGAGTTCCAAAGATGCAGACGGTTACGCCAAAGTATCAGTTAACCTATAATTTAAACTAAAGGGAGAAACAAAAATGTCAGTTAATACCAAAGCTTTTCAACCAACCCCAGAATTAACAGATCTTCTTGTTCGTTCTGGCTCATTGAACAGAGAAACAGCTTTAGCTGCTACAAATGAGTTTGCTAAAGCACTCGAATTACCTTTAAGACAGGCAATTCTTAGTGGAAACATTCTAGACGGTATCTTCGAGCCAATTCAACTTGCTCAAAGTGCTACTCCAGAATTTCCTCTAGATTTCCTATCTCCTGGAACAGAGAAGGACTTTGTGGCTTACACAATTCCTAATCATGGATATATTCCAGAGCGTCACGTTGAAAGTGACTACGTTATGGTTCCAACCTATGACATCGGAGCTAGTATCGATTGGCTATTAAAATATGCCAGAGATGCTCGCTGGGATGTTGTTGGTCGTGCTATGGAAGTTTTAGAAGCTCAGTTTGTTAAGAAAATGAATGACGATGGATGGCACACCATCTTAGCTGCTGGTGTTGATCGTAATATCGTTGTTTATGATAGTGATGCTGCTGCTGGTCTATTCACCAAGAGACTTGTTAGCTTGATGAAGACAGTTATGCGTCGTAACGGCGGTGGTAACTCTGCTAGTAACAACCGCGGTATGTTAACTGATCTATATGTTTCTCCAGAGGCTATGGAAGATATTCGTAGCTGGGGTCTTGATCAGGTTGATGAGGTAACAAGACGCGAGATCTATACCGCTGCTGATGGTTCCATCAACAGAGTATTTAGTGTCAACCTCCATGACTTGGATGAACTCGGTGTTGGTCAAGAATATCAAACATTCTACACCAGCTCATTAAGCGGAACTCTTCCAGATAATGGAGCCGCTGATGACAAGACCGAAATTGTTGTTGGCCTAGATCTTCGTAAGCGTGATAGCTTTATCATGCCAGTGCGTGAGCAAGTCCAGATCTTCGAAGACGATACTCTACATCGTCAGAAGAGAGCCGGCTTCTACGGCTGGGCAGAGCAAGGCTTTGCCGTACTCGATAATCGTAGAGTACTACTTGGCGCACTATAATAGTTGTCTCTAACAACTTGATAAGAATAAGAAGGGCTAGTAGCAATACTAGCCTTTCTTTTTTTATATACCTGTATGAAAAGTGTATTCTACTTATAGATCCTCTTTAATCTTATAAGCCAAAAAAAGGTAATCAAAATGGCAGCAAGCAAATATGATTTTCCTATTGAGCAAGGGACATCATTCAAGATTAGCCTAATTTATAAAGATGCTAATGGCAATCCTATAGATTTAACCGGTTGGTGTGCTAGGCTAATATGGAAAACTAATACTAGTACTACTCACACATTTACATCAGAAAATACCAATTATACTTTATATAAATTTACTATCGATGATCTTGAAGGTAAACTAGTTTTAATGATCCCGGCATCAGTAACTAATACTTATACTTTTAATACTGCTAAGTATGATTTAGAATTACAGAGTCCAGATTATTTATATGAAAATGGAGGAAAATTCACTACAAGATTATTATATGGAACAGTATCTATTGTTAAGAGATTTAGTCAATCATTAACACAACTAGAGTGTTCAACATGAGTGATTTTATAATTGAAATTATAGAACCAATTATCAATACTATAGAAATTGAAACATTAGTATCAGATACAGTTACCGATAATATAACAATTGAAACACAAGCTAGTAATATCGTAGAAATTGTTAATACAGAAAAATTACTTGCTAGCGATATGCCATATGGATATCTTATATCAGACACTATAGGAGATCTTCCTGCTAGTAGAATTAGTGGATTATCTGAAGTTATTCAAAATAGTTCTCCTAATAGTATTGATGGAGGTAGTCCATAATGCCAAGAGACACGCTAATACAAATTCGTAGAGGCTTATCATCTGAATGGATCGATCAGAATCCTGTTTTGGCCGATGGAGAATTTGGTTTTGAAACAGATACCAACAAATTAAAAATTGGTAATGGAAATAATAGCTGGAAAACTCTCGATTATGTTGGATCTTCTGAAAATATCATAAAAGTTTTAAATAATACTGGCTATGCTTTATACAAAGGTCAAGCTGTATATATAAGCGGATTTAGCTCAGAAGAAAATATTCCATCAATTCAATTGTATATAGCAAATGACACAATATCAGAACAGAAATTTTCTGGTTTAGTATCAGCCTATAGTCCTGATACAGAGTACTGTTTTATTAATACATTTGGAATTTTGTCTGGTATTGATACCACTGGATCGACCATTACGAATATCTCTTGTGGTGATGAGACTTGGCAGAACGGAGATGTCTTATATGTGAGTCCCTATGAGCACGGAAAACTAACAGTAGTTAAGCCAGAAAAAAATATTATTTTAGTAGGCATCGTACTATCTGCTAATATTAATGGAAGCATTTTAATTAGATCTTTTATTAATCCTAGATTTGATCAATTAAATGGTATCAATATTAATAATCCGTTAAATAGTAATTTTTTAAAATATAATAATTCATCAAGTTCTTGGACAAATTCTGATCAAATAGATTGCGGCTTAATCTAGTTATCTCAGGTGTATATATTTATAATACTCTATATCTTACTTAAGGAAAAATAAACAATGGCTAATACATTAAGAATCAAAAGAAGACCATCTAGTGGTAGTGCCGGTGCTCCATCATCTTTATTTAATGGTGAATTAGCTTTTAATGAAAATGATAATATTCTTTATTATGGATATGGTAGCGGAGTAGGCGGAGCGGCCACGAGTTTTCCTGTTATCGGTGGTAGCGGAGCTTTTACTTTAAGAGGAGGAGCTAATGCTAGTGGAACATGGCCTATCGGAATTACAGGAAATGCTGCAACAGTAACTAGTGGTGTTTATACATCAAGAAACTTAACTGCTGGTAGCGGATTGGTCGGGGGAGGAGATTTAAGTAGTGATAGAACATTCGATATCGGTCAGGGAGACGGCATTTCTGTATCAGCAGATAGTATTGCGGTTGATAGCACTGTTGTGCGAACTACTGGTACTCAAACTATCAGCAGTACTAAAACTTTTACTAATAATGTTAATATTAGTGGTACTTTAGGACAATATCTATTATTTAGAAGCTCTAATGCTGGTAATTATGGTAATATTGTTTTTGATGGAAATAATTATGATGGGGCTACACAATCATCATATATAACTTCTAATACTGGAGTAATGACAATAGCTCATGGAAATAAAATTTCTGTGGATGTTGCTAATCTTGAAGTTAAAGCAGCAAATACTAGTGGTAATAGTGTTGGATATTTTGCTGTTTTTGATAGTAATCCTGCAAGTTCTTTAACTACTCTTAAATCAGTTAGTAAAGATCAAATATTAGATGATATTGGGGCTGCCACTAGCGGATTAACTATTAGTGCTGGTAGTGGTCTTGTTGGAGGAGGAAATCTTAGTGCTAATAGAACTTTTGATATTGGCCAGGGAGATGGAATTACTGTCAGTACTGATAGTATTGCTGTAGATAGTACTGTTGTAAGAACAACAGGAGATCAAAGCATTAACGGTGTAAAATCATTGTACGATTCTACAAATAATTATGTTTTATTTAGTAATGCAGATGATGTAATTAAAGTAAAAGCTCCAAATACAGGCGACACAACTTATTATTTTGTTGGGTTAAATGGTGGAGGTTCACCACCTAGCAGTAATAACGCTGACAGATCCTTAGTGTCCAGATCAACCTCTCAAGTTAAAAGTGATCTTAGCTTGAATAATGTTGAAAATACAGCACTATCCTCTGTAACATTTACAGCTGGAAGTGGTCTTTCTGGAGGAGGAACATTAGCTTCTAATAGAAGTTTTGATATCAACACCGGAGATGGTATACAAATAGTTAGTGATGCTGTTGCTGTTAATAACACAGTTGTTCGTACAACTGGAACACAAAGCGTAAATGGATCTAAAACATTTGGCAATACAGCAGTATTTGGTTCTGGTATAACATCATCTGGGACAAATACTTTACAAGTAGCATCAACAGCTAGTACGGCTACTCAGTTTGCAGTTTTTACATCATCTCCTAGTGCAGCAGCTCAAGCTGTTTATACTAGAACTCCTTCTGAAGTAAAAACTGATATTGGATTAAGTAATGTCACCAATGATGCTCAAGTTAAAAAAATAGCTAGTACCACAGTTGGATATATACCAACATGGAATTCCACCACTGGAGATTTATTAGCAACAGGATACGCCGTATCAACAGATTTAACAGCTAATAGTGGATCATCTTATATTTCAAGAGCAGATGCTATTGTTAATTATGTTTCACTAGCTATTGGTAGTGGAATAGCAACCAATGATGCTATGATATTTAAAGGAGTTATAGACTGTTCGACCAATCCTAATTATCCAGCAGCAGATAGAGGTTGGACTTATAAGATTAGTGTTGCTGGTAAAATAGGTGGAGCATCAGGAACCACAGTTGAAGTTAATGACACAATAATCTGCACCACAGATAGCACATCAGCCGGCACACAAGCTGCTGTTGGAAGCAATTGGATTATTCTTCAAACAAATATTACAGACGCTAGTATACTGGTTACTGGTCCAACTAGTGCTACTAGTGGTAATTTTGCATTGTTTGACGGAACTACTGGTAAGATTGTTAAAGATGCAGGTTTTGCAGCAACTACAGTTGGTCAGAATTTAGTTAGTTTAACTAATCCTGGAGCTATTACATTTCTTAAAGTTAATGCTAATAATACAGTATCAGCAGAAAGCGCTTCAACCTTCAGAGGGTCATTAGGCGCTACTACTGTTGGAAGTAATTTCTTTACATTAACTAACCCTAGCGCAGTATCATTTATTAGAATGAATGCTGATAATACTGTTTCAACAAGAACCGCTTCTGAATTAAAAACTGATCTTACTCTTAATAATGTAGAAAATACAGCATTAAGTACATGGGCTGGTACCTCAAATATTACAACTCTTGGAACAGTGACTACTGGCACTTGGAGCGCTACTACTATTGCAGCAAATAAGGGCGGAACTGGCCAAAGTTCATATGCTGTAGGAGACTTACTATATGCCGATACTACTAGTTCATTAGCTAAATTGGCTGATGTTGCTACAGGTAATGCACTATTAGCTGGTGGAGTAAATACGGCTCCTAGTTGGGGTAAGATTGGTCTTACAACTCATGTTAGTGGAACGCTTCCTGTTGCTAACGGAGGAACCAATCAAACTTCATTTACAGATGGTCAATTATTAATAGGTAATAGTACTGGTAATACTTTAAGTAAGTCTACATTGACAGCAGGAACAGCAACAGATATTACTAATGGTGCTGGCAGTATCACTATTGGACATTCAGATACATCTACTTTAAGTGGAGCACAAGGAGGAAATGGTATTGCTAGTTTTACGGTGGATGGAATGGGACATGTGACAGCAGTTACTACAGCAACTTATTTAACTGCTGGAACAGTATGTGCTGCTATCGCAGATTGCACATTAGATGGTGGAACGTTCTAAAATAGTTAGAGAAATTAAATGGCAAATATTATACAACATAAAAGGAGTAGCACTCCTGGTGCTATTCCGTTAGCTACTGGACTAAACCAAGGTGAATTAGGAATAAATATTGCTGATGGTAAATTATATACTAAAAATAGTGGAAATAATGTAATTAATCTTGGAGTTACTAGCATTAGTGGAACTAGTATAACTCCGGCTAGTGGTAATTTTAGTAGTAGTTTAAAAGTTAATGGGGTTGAAGTTAGTGTTAGTGGCCATAATCATGATCGTGTAACAAGCGCCGGATCATTAACAACAGCTGTCTTTAACAAAACTAGCAGCACTATTCCCAAATTCAGTGTTGTCTATATCAATGGTGGTCAGGGTGATCAACCAACCATAAATTTGGCTATTGCTAGTAATGAGGCCGGATCAAGTAAAACTTATGGCGTCACTTCGGAAGCTATATCAAGTATGGGTACTGGTATAGTTATTGTTGCCGGGGCGCTAACCGGGGTTAATACTGATCAATTCAACCCTACTGCGCCAACTGGAGATGTTAATGGTTCTGCTTTATGGCTTAGTCCATCAGTTTCTGGTAATGTAACTCTAACTAAACCTACAGCTCCTAATCATATGGTTTATGTTGGAACTATAGTAAGAACCCATCAAAACGAAGGAGTTGTAGAAGTAAGAGTTCAAAACGGATTCGAACTAGAAGAATTACATAATGTTGCTATTAGTGGTGTTACTAATGGACAATTTTTACAGTATAATAGTGGTAGTGGATTATGGTTTCCTAGTAGTAGTGGAAATTTTACATCTTTGAGTGTTAATAATACTGGTGTTGTAGTTAGCAGTGGTAATACTAGTGGATATTTAAGTAAATTTAATGCATCCAACACTATTGATAATAGTGTTATTTATCAAAGCGGAACTAACATTGGAATAGGAACAGCCGGCCCGTCTGGTAAATTAGATGTTAATGGAACACTTTATGTCGGAACCACAGGTGTTGCTAATAATCTTTATATCAGAACTGGTCAGGCCGGAGTATCTGAAACAGCTTTGAGATTAAGAACTGATACTAGTAGTAATCTGTATCTTGATGCCTCAAGTGCTTATGTTAAAGTCGGAAATCAAAGTGCCGATGTAGACATTGCTGCCGGTAATGCTGGAATTAGAATAGGAAACAATTCTGCTCAGACTCTGGCCAATCAGAATATTAGATTTGTTCCCGCTAATACTGAAGTTATGAGAATTACTCCTACTGGTGTTGGTATTGGAACAACCACTCCAAGTGGAGCGTTGCATGTTGCTGGTCTTTTACAAGGAAATAGTATTGGTACTACTGGAATAATAGTATCAAATTCTCACGCTTCTCAAAGCGCAAATGGTCAAAATCATGCTTCTATTAATATTAGTCCAACATTTCTAACAGCTTCTAGTAATTTAGCTAATACTTATGGACTGTATTTACAACCAAGCCATAGTGGAACGTATAATACAACCAATCACTATAGTTTATATGTAAATAATTCAACACTAGTGACCGGAACATTAAATAATAATTATTGTGCAGTATTTATGGGCGGAAATGTGGGTATCAATACGGCCACTCCTGTACAAAGATTGCATGTATCTGGAGACATAAACATTGAAGGATCGAATGGATTAAGAATAAATAACTCAGCAACAGCTGGACAATACTTAAGAGGAGATGGTACTCGTTTTGTTTCATCATCTATTCAAGCCGGTGACGTTCCAACGCTTAATCAAAATACAACAGGTTCGGCAGCCACTTTAACAACAACTCGCACCCTTTGGGGACAAAACTTTAATGGATCAGCTAATGTTACTGGCAATATGAGTAGTGTTGGAAAAATTGAACAAAGTTGGGCTGATCAAAGAGTTGGAATATTTTTTGATAATAGTTATCGTAATGGTATGGCTGTTTTTGCTAATACTAGACTAACTAATATATTTTCTACTACAAATGATAGTATTGGTGGATCTATTACTTTTTCCACCAGAAACGGAGTAGGATCTAGCGATACTGATTATGGCTCTGAAAGAATGAGAATTACTAATAGTGGATATATTGGTATTGGAACCACAACTCCTAGTGGTCAGCTTCACGTTGTTGGAACAGGTCTATTTACTAGTATTGATATTAATAATTCTGTCATTACTGGCCAAGGAGCATTAACAGTTAATGGCGGAATAGTTACTCAAGGATCTTTTGTGCGTAGCTCTATATTTAGTATATATGGAGATAATAATACTAGAATATATAAAGCAGATGGTTCTACATTAAACTATAGCGTTAGTAGTTCTGGGTATAAACACTCTTTGGGATATGATGTTACTGGCAATCATACCTCTTGGATGGTGATTGGATCTAGCGGGGTGGGTATTGGAACAACATCCCCAACATCTAAACTTCATGTTGCTGGAGACGTTTTAGCAACAGGATCGTTTATTGGTGGATCAGGCACTGCGTCATTACCGTCTTTTGAATTTATTAATGATCCAGATACTGGCTTATTTTCTCCAGCAGCAAATACTTTTGCTATTAGTACTAGCGGAGTTGAAAGATTACGAGTAGATAATGCTGGAAATGTTGGAATAGGTAACTCTTCTCCAAATTCTAAGTTGGATGTTAGAGGCACATTCGCATGTGGAACAGCTGGTGGCGATCCTGCTGCTGGTGGTCAGGGATTATATGTTGATCCTTCAGTTCCAAGTTTAACTTTTAACGATACCTCTGGTCCAAATACTACTTTAACCATTAATAATGATGGATTAACATTATATGATTTTATAGGAAGCCCATTTTTATATACTGATAGAGCTAATGCTAGAATAGGTATAGGAACAGCTACTCCATCAGCAGCTCTTGAAGTTGTTGGAGATATATTTGCTAATAATATTTTATCTAGTGATTCTTTTATTGGCGGATCAGGTACTGCCGCCTTGCCTTCCTTTGAATTTATTAATGATCCAGATACTGGCTTATTTAGTCCAGCGTCAGACACTCTTAGTATCAGTACTAGCGGAGTTGAAAGATTGCGAATAAATAATATTGGAGCTGTTGTTCAGACTAATGGCTATTTTAATACCCTGGATGATCGCAAGTCCACAACATATTTATTATCAACAGAAACAACAAATACTATTTATTCATCTGAATTGTCTTCTAATGGAAATAAAGCTATAAAACTAGATGTTAATAAAACTTATACTTTTAGTATTTTGGTTACAGCTAGAGAATGTTCTTCAGCAGGACTAATAGGAGGATTCAAATTAGAAGGAATTGTGACCGATCAGAACGGATTATCCACCATAGTAGGTACTCCTGTAAAAACCGTATTTGCAAAAGATAATATTAATTGGGATATTAATGCTAGCATAACAAGCGTAGGAGCAGATAATTATCTGACTTTTACTGCTTATAGTCAAACCCTTACAGGACACACAACCAGGTGGGTTGCTAATCTTTTAGTTGTGGAGGTCGGGACTAATGGAACAGGCTACTAGCACTTGGACTTGCTCAAATTCAATAGCCCAAGAGGCTAGAAAACTTATCCAATATTTACCTCCCAATTTTGATTGGGTAAAATACTCACAGTCTATAAAAACTATTAATTTATTATCTAGACAAGATGCTATAGCTCATTATCTTTTAAGCAAAAACTCTTATTCATATGATTTACTACACACAAAGTTATTTTATCAAAAATATATAGAACCATCAATTCAAGATATGGCAGTATGTATATCATATTTTAATGCTGGTAATTTCAAAAAACCACTATTTAACTTATTAACAGTTACACAAGATCTTAAACTTGCAAACATACCGTACTTTGTTATTGAACTATTGTATCCAGGGCAGACAAGTTCTGCTCCCGACCCGTATATCATTGTTAACGCAGATTCGTACATGTTTCATAAAGAGAACTTATGGAATATATTAGCTAATAAACTTCCTAGTTCATATACTAAATTATTATTTTTAGATGCTGACATCAGATTTAATAAACCTAATTGGTACAATGAAGCGAGAGAGCTGCTAGAAACAAACAATATTATACAGCCTATGTCTCAATGTTATTGGTCACACAGAAATCTTATTAAAAAATCTGTAGCTTTTGGAATTAAAAACAACGAATCTATATCTGTTGAAAATCATCATTTTGGATTCTCTATCGGTATGAAACGAGAGTTCTTTGACCAGCATAATTTTTTTGATAAAGCCTTGATTGGTGGCGGAGATGTTTGTTTTTGGTTATCTTTAGTAGAAAAAGAATCACAGATAGATCTAAAAGATATTGCTAATATAAGAACCAAATATGAATATCCTAAATATAATACACAAGAATTTAAGATTGACTGTATAACAGATTGTATAGCTATGCATCTTGATCATGGATCCTCAGAAAATAGAAAATATAAGGATCGTATCAACCTTATCCCGAACACAAAAAATGCCGTAGTTAAAAATAAAGATCATGTTTATGAGTGGAAAAATAAAAAATATAATAAAAATGTACATGACTATTTTATTAATAGAAAAGAAGATGGCTATAATATAAATGCAATTTTCTCACAAATAAATAAACTGAATGTAAATGAGATACCACCCATTCAATGCATAAACTTAAAAAGAGCTATTGAAAGACAACAATACATTAAAGATACTTGGATAAAAAATAAAAAAATGGATATTGAATTTTTTGATGCTTTTGACAAATTAACTATAGACTATAAAAATTTACCAATATCATATAATGATGAGAAATGTCTTGAGATATGTGAAAGATCCATGTCAGACGGAGAAATAGCATGTGCTATCTCCCATTTGTCTTGTTATAAAAATGCATTAGATAAATATCCTAATGCTCCCATATACATATTTATGGAGGATGATATCTATAGTACTTTTTATGATAAAAATCATTTTTATGAATTATTACTTTTTGGTTTTTTTGAGCATGAAAATACTGAAGTTATGCTAATGCATAATCCGGTTGTTCGTCCAACATATATTAGTAATGGTATGTTTAGTTCAATAGTAACATGGCCAATATGGGGCAATCAACTAACTTGCTTTAGTAAAAAAGGTCTTCAAAAAATAGTTAATGGTTTTAGCACAATTTTTTGTCCAATAGATTGGGCATGGAGATTATGGGAGCCATCCAATGGAGTATGTTTATTGAATCATAACTTGGCTCAACACGATAATTCAAATCATGCTACAACATACATAGGAAATGAATATAGGAGCGTATTTAGGATAGAAATGTAATGAGGTGTATAATAATATAAACAAGCCTTGCTTATAATAATTCATTAAGGTGTTAGAATGGCTAATAGTAGTTTTGAAATAAATGGATCAATCATTGCTAACTCAGGATCTTTTATAGTAGGTCCGGGCAGTGCTGGTAGTCCATCTTTTGAATTTATTGATGATCCTGATACTGGCTTATTCTCTCCAGAAGCGAATACTTTTGCTATTAGCACCAGTGGAGTTGAAAGATTACGAATAAATAATAATGGACAGATGGGAATCAATACTACTAATTTTAATTTTTATGATGTAGAAACCAATGCTCCAACTCCTGCGGTTTCTATTAGTGGCAATTTACTGATACAAACCGCTATAGATTTTTATAATTCAAATGAGACAAATCAATATCAACGAGGTCGAATTACATCAGCGGGTGATGCCATATTTAATACTTTGGGTGTAGGAGAAAAACAAGACGCATTTGGTAACGCTATTGTTATGAGCACCAATGGATTAGTTGTTAATAATGGTGGCGGTCTTGGAGGATCAGCTTGTCAATTGCTTGGTGATTATGGTGTTATTTTAGAAAATACACTAATCATTAATAGTAATAACAATGGTAATGCTACCGTTGGAATAGGAACATCAACTCCTTCTGGAGCATTGGATGTGTCTGGAGATGTTAATATTGATGGTAATCTTACCTTTGATAGTTATACTGAAAGTGTTGTAGCTAATGGTAATAGTGGAACTAGTAAAACTCTCAGTTTAACAAATGGAACAGTTCATACTTGTACACTAACCGGAGACTGTACTTTTACAATGCCCACAGCAACTGCCGGAAAGAGCTTTAGCATGTTCTTGAATAGTGGCAGCGGAAATTATACCGCATCTTTCAGCGGAGTAAGATGGGCCGATAGTGCCATTCCAACAGCAACAATTACTGCTAGTAAAGTTGATATATATAGTTTCATTAGTGATGGAACTTATTGGTATGGAAGTTTTTCTCAAAATTATGGTTAATAATTATGTTTAGTATAAGACAAAATTTTACACAACGATCAACACGACTTCCAAAGAAAAGTCAATTATTGACTATGAATACTGCTTATCTAGGTCAGCCATTTGTAGAAGTTGTTGGTAAAAACGAAAATACTATAGGTTTGGATTTTGCATATAATGGCCAGCCATTTGTTGCTTCTTATAATAATAGATTAACAGGACCAATTTCAAGCGGAAACAACCATATAGATGTTCAAAATTGGTTAAATAATGTTTCATGGAATGGAGGTAGTGCGAGTAGCACCACAATATCAGCTTTAAATACTTTTTGTGCGGCTATAGACAATGCTGGTATAAGAAATAAATTTTATCGTCTTAATTTATTTTGTGGTAATAATCTAAACTCTTGCTTAGTTCCACTTTATACTGGACCAGTATCGAATTTTGCCGGATTACAGAGGTATGGATACGGATCTGATATGAACTTTAATTTTGTTTCTTCTGATTATGCTGAAACTGGGGCTAGTGGAGGATTATCTCCAAATGGTAACAACCTAAAAAGATTAGATACTGGACTTACACAAATTGATTTAGGAGTTAATAGTTGTCATTTATCTGTTTATGAGAGATCACAGGCATCTGGTTCTTATAAAACCAGAATAGGCTCCAGAGGAGCGTCTGTCAATAATGAACACTTATTGACTAATGTTGTTACTGCTCCTTTGATTTATGGATGTTCCTCTTTGGGTGGAAATCATAGAGCATCAGCTAGTTCTTATTCTGAAACTGGAGCTTTTTGGCTTGGAAACAACTCTACGGCCACAAGCAGTATCATCTACAAAAATAGCATACAACAAGGAACAGCCACTCCGTCAACAAGGACAGCTCAAAATTTGACCTATTGGGTATTTGCATTAAATGATAACGGAGCCACAGGCGATGGTATGACCACTGGCAGATTAGCATCCTATTCCATAGGACTTTCTATGGACAGTACACAGGTCACAGCCTACTACAATGCTATACAAACATTCCAAACATCCTTAACCAGGAACGTATAATGCCAACATTTTATTTAGATTATGAACAAGGAAATGATGCTCATTCTGGTACTAGCTTTGCTTTGTTAGCAAGTGCGGCAGACGGAGCAACAACAGCAGGATCTAGTTCTGTTTTTGGAACATTCTCTTCTGCAAGCGCAAACTTTTTAAATAATGGGACATTGGCCCCAACAAAAAATCTTGCTTGGTATTCTAATTGCATGTTTTTAAATAGTGTAGCCAATGCATCATTTATAGAAAAAGATTTAACAACCGGACCCAGCGGAGTAGATGCCTCCGTATATAAATTATCAGAAGACTCTCAAACTAGCTCAGGACATTGGTGGGCTAGCACCACATGGTACAATCCATTTGCTGCAACAACTCAATATACGGTATCTGTGTATGTTAAAGCTGCTGAGAAAAATAAGGTAATTTTAAGGCTAGACAATGATGCCAAGGCCGCAAGATTTAATCTTAGTAGTGGAACAGTAGAGCAGACAGGAGCAAGTGCAACATCATCAATAAGTAGCATAGGAAACGGATGGTATAGAATATCCATAACCGCAACTACTGTTGGAGCATCTGATAATATCCAAATTATCCTAATACCGAGCAGTAATACTGGACTAGGCATTAGCAGCTATGACGGAGATAGCATTAGTGGAATATATTTATGTGGCTTACAAATAGAACAAGCATCGTCAGCAACAGCATATGAAAAACCTCCGGAACAATGCATCAGTATGCTTCTGCCTTCTGGCCAGACTGCTATGTATCACATAGTTCAGAGGTTGAGTTCTACTAGTTTAAGAATTAACATAACTCCAACCAATGGCCAGGTCGTTGCCTCTTATACTAATAGGACGTATTATATCGGAGGAAGATGGAAAACCTTTACCGGGGGTGCGACTGCTACCAGAATAGCCTCTGATGACACAATCAGAACAATGAGTAGTCCGGATCCTACGAGTATTGGTAATGGCACTTGGGTTGGTTCAAAAATGCAAGGAAGTTCTAACGTAAATAGTAGCACCAATGCTTCTCCTATTGTTGTAAGTTGTGCTAGCACCATGGCAACTTTAGGAATAAGTAATGGAGATACTGTTGTGGTGACAGGTCATACAACTAACACTAATGCTAACGGAACATGGGAGGTGACTAGTGTTAGCGGATCAACTTGTACTTTAGTTGGATCCACAGGCAATGGCGTTGGAGGAACTAGCGGATTTTTAAGAAAAGTTTCTAATCAAAGAGTAATACTAGCATCATCTCCAATAGTTAATATTGCTAGCCACGGAAATAGAGGTAATGGACGAACAGCGTGGACAGCACAAACTGCCGACGTAACAACATCTCTGGTTACTACAGATGCTTTAGGAGGCATTAAAGAGGGTGACTGCTCAGACTCCATAGCTGTTGGAGCGAACTTCACCACAGGATTGGCATCATACAAAGCCACTGGTACCCTTAATCTTAGCGGGTATCAACAACTTAGTTTTTGGATAAAGCAGACCGCAGGGACGATAGGAGCGTCTGGGGCATTGTCCCTCAGACTATGTTCTGATACTGCCGGAGCCACAGCAGTAAATACATTTAATATTGAGAATTTAACAGCACTTAATAGATGGATTCCAATAACAATAGATCTTGGTACTAATTTAGGAGCTAGTATTCAGAGTATAGGTTTTTATGTGAATACTGATAACGGCGCTCAAACATTCCTGTTATCTAATATTATTGCCTGCAAGGCAAGTTCTAGTGCCGATAGTCTTAATCTTTGTTCGTTGATTGGCAAAAATACTAGCGGAGAAACTTGGTGTGGTATCCAAAGCATTAACGGAACAAGAGTAATGCTTGATACTGGTGGACAATTTGGTCCGGTTGCAATTGGACTAACTAGTATACAAATACCAGGATATTATGGAGCTAGTGAAACAGTAACAACATTTAAGAGAGAAACGATAAAAGTGCCGTTGGCATCGACCTTAACCGCCACGGCAACATCTTTATTGAATTTTCAAAGAGGAGGAGTTGCCCCTCAGTCCGCTGGTGTGGGCAATCCTATAGTTTATTCTTTTGGCTGGAACAGAACGGATATGAGCACAAGAACCGGAGAAAGTTGGTTTGATGGAAGAAATGGATTCGGTTATGGGTCTTATTCTTATTACCTTTCTGGCGGCAATATCTCAATAGACAGAATGTGTTTTGTTAGATTTGCTTATGGTTTATTTATTCCAGGGTGCATGTATTCTAATGTAACAAACTGTCATTGTAATAATTGTGATCAATATGGATTATATGCCAGAGAACACAAAAACGTAACATATGATACCATTTATTGTTGCTATAGTAGTATTGGTGGTGTTTGGGCATTTGCTCAAGTTGGTCAAACAACTTTTAGAAATAGCATTATATGCAGTAACAACGGGTCGGGCTTCACATACTACAATAGTATGTCTAATACGCTAGATAATTTCACAATTAAAAATAACATAAACGGAATATCAATTATCCAAGCTCATGATTTGAGAGCAAATAGTGGTACTATATCCAATAGTTGGCAGTATGGAATAGATAATAACGGCCTTGGATATAACAATATTTTCAAAAATACAACCTTATCAACAAACACCACAGCATCTCATAGAACAAATGTTGGAGCATCATCATATTTTATTGATTGTGCTATGAATGATACTACCGAAGTTGTAGTTGCAAGTCCAGGATATGGTAACAATTCTAAGGTTTTTTCTCACAATCATGATCAGACAAATAATCTTCATTACATATGGTGCGACTATGGTTTGATATACAGTACAACGTCTGTAAGATATACTAATAATGGAATAGCATGGGCCATGGCGCCAACACACGGAAGCGTTAGATATATTGGTTTTCCATTAGACTTAAGCGTTGCAACGGTTGCTGTTAGCGCCAACAGTCAAGTTACTGTTAAGGCTTGGATGAGAAGAAGTGCTCTTGGTTTAGTTATGAGATTAAGAGTGAAAGGTGGACAAATAGCAGGAGTAACCAATGACGTGACAGGCTATATGACTGCTGCGGCTAATACTTGGGAGCAAGTTTCTTTAAGCTTCACTCCTACCGAAGCTGGTGTTGTCGAAATACTAGCAGAGTGCTGGGGAGGCACTACATTTACTGGATATGTTGATGATCTTACTATAATACAAATATGAGGTAAAAATATGGATTATAAAATTACTGAAGTCTTTCTTGATGAAGCCAATAAATATAGGACAAGAGTGGTTATTGATGAGAATTCAAGTCAGTTTTTTAAATTTGACCATTATCCAACTCAAGAAGAAGTTAATGAACTAGTATCAAACCATTTACAAAATATTAATGATGGAGAAAATTTATGAGTATTTTAGATAATTCGATACCTCAAAAACCCGCGTCAGAAATTATAGCAAACAATATAAAAGTTACTACTAGACAAACATTTCAATATATGGTTAATGCTTTTAATATGGGGTCACGAACCTTTTGGAATAATCCACGAGCGACACCCTTAGAAATAGCAGAAGCATTAGGAACTGACGCGAAAGAAATATTTGAGTTACACTATGCTCTTGGACAATTAATAGCTAATATTAAACCAGAAAACATATCATCAGGATTAGGCTTAATTGGTCAATTCACCATGAATGAAGACGGAACGGTCACAATAGAAACACCTACAGATAATACATAATTAATTTATGGGTGTATATAAAACTATATAGTTAAATAAATTATAATACCTTTATTAAAGGCCAAATTATGTCTTGGCAAATTGAAATTCCAATTATTGTCAGGTCTCTTATTAATGATCTTGGAGATCAGCCAGTATATAGTGACGAAAGACTATTACAACTTATAGCAGTTGCCGCACAATATGTTGAATTTGATGTTGTATTAGAAAATAAATATATAGTAAATATATCTGAACCTAATATTACCCCCGACCCAACTGAACTACCAGAAAAAGATACAATTTTTATTAGTCTTATTGGATTAAAGGCTGCATGTCTGGCTGATCAAAGTACTTTTAGAACAAAAGCTGCCCTAGAAGGCATTAGGGCTTCATTAGGGCCAGCCAATTTAAGTGTGGCAGGAAGTTTAGCTGGATATAAAACATTATTAGACAAAGGTCCTTGTCAGCTTTATGCCGAACTAACAGAGCATTGGGATGTACAAAACGCAACAGCAATTAAAGCTATTTTCAGTCCATTTGTTGGCAATAAATTTGACCCATATATGTTACCATACAATGATGGCCGAGACAGAAGACTTTACTCATAAGTAGGCAAATATGTCAGCAATTCAACTTAATTTTTCTATAGAAAATGGCTCATATTTTCAAACAATATTTACTTACAGAGATTCTAGTGGGAATAATATTGATTTATCTAATTATGGTATTTATTTAAGATTTAGGACCAATCAGTCAGTTACATACTCGTTCTCTAACTGTGAGACACAAGCAGACTATAGATTAAGTGGAGACAGCAATGGCAATATTACTTTAAAAATTCCGGCAAAAACCACACAAAACTATAATTTTCAAAGTGCTGTTTATGATCTAGAAATACAAGAACCTAATGAGATTTTCGAAGGAAGTGGCTTTACTTATTCTCGTATATACT